>ERZ827194.283-NODE-283-length-45843-cov-14.5659_pt1 | contig 45843 bp, 34 predicted proteins | sample MGYA00519777_ERZ827194 | MGnify/ENA primary metagenome ERZ827194 (study PRJEB31778, sample SAMEA3449277) | human gut metagenome | biome: human gut; feature: human-associated habitat; material: faeces | place: United Kingdom | collected 2010/2012 ...
GAGGGGGAGGAGAACCTTTCTTCAGAAAGGTTCTCCTCCCCCTCCCCAATCTCATATCCCTACTCGCCCACACGCAACTCGTCACCGTGCCTGCCGTACCAGCAGACGTCACGCCAGACGCGGGGCGAGGTGTCGCCTTCGGTGCTGATGAGCATGACGCGGGAATCGGGGCCGAGCCCGAGGGATTCACGGAGCGGCGCGAGGGCGGGATTGCGCATGATGTGATCGAGCGCGCCGAGCGGTGCCGCGCCGGACTCGCCGGAGACGATGGGGGCGTCGCCGCCGCGCGCTGCGGCGTAGAGGCGCATCCCATTGGCGGCTACATAATCGGGGCAGGAAACATAGGCCGAGGCGTAATCGCGCAGGATGGGCCACCCCACGGTGCAGGGCTCGCCGCAGGCCAGCCCCGCCATCAGCGTGGAAAGATCGCCCGTGACATTATGCGGCTGACCATCCCCGGCAAGGGCGGAACGGTAAATGCAGTCGGCGGCGTGCGGCTCCACAATGATCGTCTTAGGGAGCGCATCGCCAAGTTCCGACGCCATGTAGCCGAGCACGCCGGACGCGAAGGAGCCGACTCCCGCCTGAAGGAAAAGATGCGTCGGAGGCTCAAGCTCTTCGGCGCGCCACTGGGCCAGCGCCTCCACGGCAAGCGCGGCATAGCCTTGGATGATCCATGTGGGGATGTCCTCATAGCCGTCCCACGCCGTGTCCTGCACCATGATCCAGCCGTTTTCGCAAGCCATCTTCCACGCGAGGCGCACCGCGTCGTCGTAATTGAGATCCGTGATGCTGGCTTCCGCGCCGTGGCTGCGGATATTCTCCAGCCGCGCCGGGTCGGACCCCTTGGGCATGTAGATGACGGCCTTCTTGCCGAGCTGCTGCGCCGTCCACGCTACCGCCCTGCCGTGGTTGCCGTCTGTGGCGGATACGAAAGTAATGGGCCCGAGCCGCTCGCTCACGGCGGAGGAACAGAGATCGGCGGGCGTCAGATCGTCAATGGATTTTCCGAGCCGTTCCGCAAGGTAACGGCCCATCGCATAGGAAGCGCCAAGCACTTTGAAGGCATTGAGCCCGAAACGTTTCGACTCGTCCTTGGCCCGGATGTTCCCGAGGCCGAGCGTGGAGGCCAGATACGGCAGGGGGACGAGAGGCGTGGGCGCGTACTGCGCGAAACCGGCATGGAAACGCCGGGCGCGCCGGGCCTCGGCGGCATTCAGCATATCCAGGGAAGCGCCTGAGCCGGGACGCAGACGCTGTGCATTGATGTGATAAAGCATGTTGTCCATTGCGAACCTCCTGATGCGGCGGCAGAGTGAACGGGAAAAATCCGGGCACATCCCGGGATGATCCTTACCCAAAGCAAGGATGGGGCCAACTTGGCCTTTTGCTATCACACCCATTTTCAAGCGGATCTTTCAGCATTTTCAGGCAGCGCCATTCCCGAAATGAGAATTCTCCCGGATTGCGAACGCTTTTTTCTCATTACGAGAACAATATGCCCTGCCGTTCCGCATGGGCGCAAAAAAACGCAGGCTCCGCGAACGAAGCCTGCGCCATATGAAGCCTTTTCAGGCTACCGGGCCTTATGAGGGAGGGAAACGTCCCCCCTATCCGCCGCTAGTCGAGCGCCGGGGCCGTCTTCGGGTCCATCATGCTGAGATCCAGCGGGTAGAAGACCACCACGGTCTTGCGGTTCTGGAGGCCGATCGCGCCGGGGTGCGTATTCAGGCAGACCACGAGGTCCCTGGTGCCGTCATTGTTCGGGTCAGCCAGGGCGAAGTCCACAACAGAGCCCTTGATGCGGCGGGTCTTCCACTGGAGGCCGAGGCCCACGCCGTCCCAGTACAGGGATTCGATTTCACCCTCGGGGAAGAAGCGGTAGTTCTCGAAGTACTGCGCGGACACCGAGATGGGCTTGTTGACCAGCAGCTCCCAAGAGCCGTCCTGCTCCAGATCCGAAGGGATCATGCGCAGCGGCACGAAGTACTTGGACGGGATCAGGATGTTGCTCTTGCCCATGCCGGGCATCTGCGTCTGTTCGGCGATGCCGATGGCCGATCCGGAGAACTTCTCGTCCGTCTGGTTCAGCTGCGAACCTTTGTCCGAGAACACGCGGAGGCGTTCCTCGTCGGTCAGCACCACAAGCTTTTCGGTTTCCTTGCCCGGCGTTCCGGGCAGCCACGCGAAGTTCAGGGCGTTTACGCCGCTCGGCAGCTCCAGCTTCTTGCCCTGCACGAGGCTGTTCCCCTGCTTCATCATTTCATACACGCCAGCACGCGAGAAAATACGCGACGGGTCGCCCTTCTGGCCGATCAGCGTGGGCATGTAATCCGGAGGCACGCGCACCACGTTCAGATAATAGGGGAGGCGATCCGCCACTTCGGTGAAGGTATTCCCCTTGAAGCTCAGGACCGCGGAATACGGCTGCGTGTAGTCTTCCTCGTAGGCCGTCAGGATGATTTCCTCGGCCCTGTCGCGGTTCAAGTCGATGCTGCGGATCGCAAGCGGCATCATGCGGGCGGGGATCTTGTATTCCCCAAGCTGCACGAGGCGCTCGTTCTGCCACTGATACACGTAAAGGCGCTTTTCGCCGAGCACGACCACTTCGTTCTTGCCGTCGCCGTTCACGTCGGCAACGATCATGCCCACGGACGCATAAGGAAGCGTCTGGCTGCGGTAACGCGTGCCGTCGCTGCCCTGATAGCGGAACTGCGGGTTCAGGTAGACCTGGCTCTGCGTGGCGTCCTTCTGGACAAAGTTGGGGTTCGCCTGCCCGGCGCTTGCAGCCGGAGCCGCCGCAACGACGCCGGAACCGCCGCGCCCGAAGACTTCGGCGTTGATGCTGTCGGAAACGCCCTGAAGGCTGGCGATGAGGTCATTGACGCGGGTTTTCGCGCCCTTGCGCCATTCCTTGCCCGCCTTGTCACGGACGCGCACGTCAAGGCTGGCGTTGTCGCCCATGACCGTCACGTCGCCCCAGATGACATAGTCGGCACCGGTGGCGGAAAGGGCCTTGGCGGCGCTTCCCGCGTCGCTCACGGCCCCGGCCTTGGCGAGCGCGGCGTCGGCAACGGGCTGGAAGTGCCCCTGCCAGTAGAGGCGGGAGTTCAGCATGGACGGGATGGCCTTTTCCAGATAGGTGAACCCGCTGGAACCGTTCACTTTAAAAGGCAGCACCGCGTAGCTGCGCACATCGGCGGCAAGGGCTTGCGCCACAAAAACCAGCATTGTACACAGCATCAGAGCCGTACGGAATATCAGATGCATTCGTAAACTCCTTGGAAGGATTCGCCGGTTCAGCCCGGTCGACTTTTTTTACCATACTATAGACTTCCCCGTCTCCGCAAGCGCAACGCCGGAAACGGAAAGCGCCAGAAACTCTTTATCGCGTTTTTTCTAAATAGGATAGTATGACCGACACCCCCTCCCTCCGCCGTTCTTTTCGCCTCGTCTGCAACCCGGGACAGATCCCGTCCGTCGAGGCGCTGCTTAGCGCACAAGGCTTCGTTTTCGAGCCGGAACCGTTTTCTCCGCTGGCAAGGCGGCTGCTCCAGGAGCCGTTCCCGCTCGGCCGGAGCCTCGCCGCCTTCTGGGGGTACGTCTACATTCAGGACCGTTCATCCATGCTGCCCCCGCTGGCCCTCGCGCCCGGCGAAGGGGCCCGCGTACTCGATATGTGCGCCAGCCCCGGCAGCAAGACGGGCCTGCTCGCGCAGCTTGTGGGCCGCGAGGGGTTGGTGCTCGGCAACGAACCGGCCCGCCCGCGCCTCGCGAACCTGCGCCGCAACCTCGCCGCGCTCAACCTCCTCCAAGCCGTGACCTGCTCATGGCCCGGCGAATCCCTGCCCCTGCCCGACGCCTCGTGGGACGCCGTCCTCCTCGATCCGCCCTGCTCCGGATGGGGGACCACGGACAAGAACCCGCAGGCGATCAAGCGCTGGCAGGGCGACCGCCTCAAACCCATGCTGGATCTGCAGCGCAAGCTCCTGACGGAAGCGAGCCGCCTGCTGCGCCCCGGCGGAAAGCTCGTCTATTCAACCTGCACAACCAATGTGGACGAGAACGAGGGCCAAGTCCGTTTTGCCGTTGAAGGGCTCGGCCTTGAGCCGATCCCGCTGGAGCCGTTCCCCGGCTTCGTTTTCGCCGCGCCGGAGCTCCCCGGCTGCGAAGGCACGCTCCGGGTGGACGAGGGCGCCTCCAACGCGCAGGGCTTTTATATCGCCCTGCTGCGCAAACCCGGCGACTCCGTCGCCGTGCCCGGCCTCGCCCGGGGAACGGCGGCCACGGCGGCCTACCGCGCGATCCCCCCGGCCTTCCTTGCGGAGTTCGGGCTGTCGCCCGCCCTGCTCCCTCCCGGCGATCTGGCGGTGTTCGAGGATTCCCTCCACTTCCTGCCCGCCCCGGCGCTGGCGCATCTGCCCGCCGCCGTGCGCTGGCAGGGCATGGCTCTCGGCAAGGCGTCGGCACAGGGCCTCATCCCCTCGGCGCGGCTCCGGGCTTTGCTTGATCCCGAACCTCAGCGCATTCCCCGCCTCGACGTCGACGACGTGCCCATCCTCGAACGCCTGCTGCAAGGCGGAAGCCTTGATACGGGGTTGCCCGGCAAAGAGGCGTCTCTGTTCTGGCGCGGGCTTCCCCTCGGGCGTCTCCGACTCAAGGCCGGGCGCGCCGTGTGGAGCGACCGGTAAAAGCATATTTCAGGAATAGTAGTGGATTGGGGAGGGGAGGAGAAACTTTCTCCTCCCCTCCCCAATCCCCACCCCCTTCTCTTCAAAGGCTTTCGTGTTTATTGAATCCCTGTTCGCGGCATTCCGTTTTCAATGCCCCTCCCCGCATCGCGGCTTCTCGTGTTCCCGGCCTTGCAAAAAACCTGCGGGGTCCGCTAGTATGGGGCCTCAAGGAGTGCCCCATGCTGATAGAAATACGCCGCTTCGCAACGCTGCCCCCGCACACGCCCGAAAACGACAGGCTGGACGTGGCCGAGGGAACCACGGCGGGCGAAGCCATGCACATCCTCAACATCCGATCCGCGGAAACCCTGATCCTCGTCAACGGGGTCCATGCCGGGCCGGATCGCATCCTGAACGACGGCGACAGGCTCGCCTTCGTCCCCGCCGCGGAGGCGGCCAACTCATGAATACCCCTTTGTCCTACTCCGTCACCCGCTGGAAAGACGGCGGGTGGCAGCACATCGACGACGCGGTCAGCCCCGAAGAACCCGTATACGTTTCGTGGTCCGGAAGCAGCTGCCGCCTGTGGGCGTGGCCCGACGACCTTGAACCGCTGGCGATCGGGCACGTCCTGCTCGATCGCCGGCATCTCGGCCCGGAAGCCGGCCCTTCGCCGTTCCGCATGTCCGGAAGCGTTCGCGCCGTATCCGTCCCGCCCGGCATCGACGCGAAACACGCCTTTGCCGTGGAACTCAAGCGCATGGAGAAAAAAGGGCACGATGAAACGCCCTCCATCGTCATGACGCCCGACGCCATCGTCAAACACATGGACGCTTTCCTGACGCTGGAAGGCTCCTGCCCCCTACTCTGGGAATCCACGGGCTGCTTCCACCGCGCGGGGATGTTCGATCCCAAGACCGGAGCCTTCCTCCGCCTCGCCGAGGACATCGGGCGGCACAACTGCCTCGACCGGCTCGCGGGCTGGGCCTGCCTCAACGGCATCGATCCGGCGGAAACCGTGCTGTTCGTCTCGGCCCGCATCACATCCAGCCTCTACGCCAAGGCACGCCGGGCGGGTTTCTCGTTCCTCATCAGCCGCAGCGCCGTTACCTCCACGCCCGTGGAAATGGCCCGGCAGCAAAACAGGCTCCATCCCGCCCATCCCGTGACCGTCGTCGGCTTCTGCCGTCCCCGCGAGGAACGGCTCACGGTCTTTGCCGGAGAAGGCAGGATCGCATGATCGGCGTGGTGCTGGCCGGAGGGCGCTCCACCCGGCTCGGGCAGGACAAGGTACGCCTGCGCTTGCCCGGCGACGGGCGGGACATGCTGGCCCGCACCGCCGATCTCCTCGCCGCGTGCACGGACGGCGTGGTCATCTCGTGCCGGGCTCCCGATGCGGGCGAAGAAACCCTAGCCCTGCCGGGCATCCGTTCCATCCCCGACGCGGAACCCGGCCTCGGGCCGCTCGGCGGGGTATGGTCCGCACTCCGGGAACTCCGGCAACCGATCCTCGTGCTCTCGTGCGATCTGCCGTTCATGGACATGCCCACGCTGCGCCGCCTCATCGACGCCCGCGGCGCCCGCCCCCCCGAAGCGCTCATGACGACGTTCCAGCAAGCGGAAACGGGATTCATCGAAGCGCTCGTCTCCATCTACGAACCGGCCTGCCTGCCCTTTTTCGAAGAGGCCCGCGCCCGCAACCTCCGGCAGCTCAACCTCGTGATCCCCGAAAAGCTGCAATCGCGCGTCGTCTATACCCGGGCCGAGGCCCTGCCCTTCTTCAACATCAATTTCCCGGGCGAACTCGAGCAGGCCAGACGCATGGCCGAGGCCGCACGTGAACAAAGGCACAGCACGGCTTGCCACGCCAGCGAGGAGGGGATACGGTGAAGGCTTCTCCCCACCGCGCCGCCCCTTGCGGCGCACAACCACCGGGCAGTTCCATGAACGCAATCCCACCCTTCGCCCATCTGTGCGAACCCGCCGCTTCGCTGGAAGACGGCCACGGCAGGACCGTCCGCTACATCCGCCTCTCTGTTACCGACCGCTGCAACCTGCGCTGCACCTACTGCCGCAGCGGCATGGAGACGTTCATTCCCCACGAATCCGTCCTGCGCTATGAGGAGATGGAACAGCTTGTGGACATGGCGATGGACATGGGCGTGGAAAAAGTCCGGCTGACGGGCGGCGAGCCCTTCGCGCGCAAAGGATTCGCCGATTTCCTCGAACGCCTGCGGGCCGCGCACCCCGCCCTCGACATCCGCGTGACCACCAACGGGACGCTGATCGGCCCCCATATCCAAACATTGAAAGCCATAGGCCTGAACGCGGTGAACCTGTCCCTCGACACGTTCGACAGGGACAAGTTCGAACAGATCACGGGCCGCGATCTGTTCGGCAAGGTCCGGAAAAACATGGACGCCCTTCTCGACGCGGGTATCCCCTTCAAGCTCAACGCGGTCGCCATGCGCGGCTTCAACGACGACGAGCTGCCCGCCTTTATCGACTACGCCATGCGCCACCCCATCGACGTGCGGTTCATCGAATTCATGCCGATGGGCGAAGGCACGCGCTGGTCGGACAGCTGTTTCTGGTCGGCCCCGGATATCCTTGACGCCGTCAAGGGGCTCGTCGCCGTCGCCCCAGTGGAGCAGGAACAGCGCAACGGAGGCCCCGCCCGGCTCTATACGCTTTCAGGCCCGGACGGGCCCGGCCTCGGGCGCCTCGGCCTGATCTCTCCGCTTTCCAGCCATTTCTGCACGTCCTGTAACCGGCTCCGCATCACGTCCGACGGAGCGCTGAGGACATGCCTGTTCGACGACCGGGAATACCGGCTCCGCAACGCCTTGCGGCATCCCAAGCTCGGCATCGAAGCCGTCCGCCGCATCGTCACCCTCGCCACCCGAGACAAGCCCATCGGGGCGCGGCTCCTTGAGCGCCGCCACAATGCCGTGGCTCAGCGGCGCATGACCGCCATCGGCGGGTAGGAACGCTCTTGAGGAATTGGGGAGGGGGAGGAGAAACTTTCTGGAGAAAGTTTCTCCTCCCCCTCCCCAAACCCCACCCTCTCCTCTTCAAAGACTTTCGACTTTATCGAATCCCTGTTCGTAATCTTTCTTGAGTCTGCTTTCCTTCTGGGGAATGCGTATTTCAATGCTGAAAGGCTTCAAGCGGGATTCATATTAGGACTGCGCCCACGAAAGGACGCCTTTTCCCGTTGGCCCCGTTCAAAAAACAGCACCCTCGTCAACCCCAAAGAACACATTTTTCTGCCACAGGAAAAGCGGTCGAGTGGGATTCGATAAAGAGAAAAGGCTTTGAAGGGAGAGGAGAGAAGGTTGGAGGGGGCGAGGGAAACGTGGGGGTGCCCCCTTCTTCAGAACGTTTCTCTCGCCCCTCAAATCTTTAAAAGATTCCGGTAAATTATTCCCTTCGCAGCAGCAAGGGGATAAGCCGCCAAAACGCAAAGAACAGCGCGATGAGGTTGGCGGTCCACGCGGCGAGGAACGGGTGCAGGATGCCGCGCTGCCCAAGCGTCGTACCGAGGGTATACACCGCGAAGTACAGGAACGTGCACAGCAGCGCGACGGTCACGGCGATATAGATGTTGTCCTTCCACGAGACAATGGCCGTCGCCACGAAGGCCATGACCAGAATCGATGCCGCATAGGCCAGCTTGGCGTGCCACGCCGTACGGAGCGCCTCCACGTTGGAACCGGAAGATTTCAACTGGCTGATGGCGTCCCCAAGCTGCCAGAGCGGCAACTGCTGCGGCTTCGTACCCGTACTGACGAGCCGGAAGGTTTCGGGATCCTGCCTGAGCGGGAGGACGAAATCCGGCTCTTGCTCCTGCGTGAAGGTGTCGGGCGTGTAGACGCGCACATCCTGCAAGGCCCAGTGGTTGGGCTCGGCGGTGAACGTGGACGCCTGCACGATGCGCTTGATGCTCAGGCCGTCGTCGGACAGTTCATACCCGGAAAAGCCTGTGCCGTGCGCCTGGGGATCAAGCGTACCGAGCGAGACGATCCAGTCCCCATCCGTAAACCAGACATCCTTCAGCACCGTTGCCGCGAGGTTCTTCTTGCGGACCTCTTCCTGCCAGATGCGGGCGGACTCGCGTTCCCCGGCAACGCCCAGATATTCGGAGAAACCAAGCTGGACGCCGCCCCAGAAAATGCCGCAAAGGATCATGGAGTTTGCCACCACGCCGAGGGAGATGCCCCCGGCCTGCAACGCCGTCAGTTCGCGGCTGCGAGCCATGATGCACAGTTGGATGACCGTGGACAGCAGGAAGATCACCGGCAGGATCTGCGAAATCACGAGCGGCATCTTCACGACGAAGTAGGTGAGCACCATGCCCACGGACAGCCCGGCCTCGATGAAGTTGTCGAGACGCTCGAACAGGTCCGTAAGCACATACAGGCCGATGCCGACGGCAAGGGTCGGCAGCAGGATCATCGCGTTGTTCTTGGTCAGATAGCGGAAAAGCAAGCTCATGACGTCCTCCGTGTCCGCAGGTTGCGGAAGAAGGTCGCCACGTGCGGCGTTCGCTCATGCGCCGTCAGCCATAGCCCGTAGATGCCGAGGCATAGGAACAGGATGTTCGGGACCCACAACCCTATGGAGGGGGGGATGGCCCCGGACTCGCCCGTGCTGAACCCAAGCGACATCAGGCTGTAATAAACAAAGAACATGGCGAGGGCCAACATGAGCCCCGTCTGCCTGTGCAGCCCCTCAAAGGCCGAAGCCAGCGGCAGCACGAAGAGGGTCAGAGCGATGCACGCCACCGGATAGGCCCAGCGCTTGTGGCGCTCCACCTCCAGCTTGTTGGCGTAGTTGGCGTCCACTTTAAGCGCTTCCTCCCGCGTGATGCTGGAGAGCTTGCTCCATGACATCTCGCGGGGCCGCACATCTCCGAGATCAAGGCTCTTGAAGAGGGAATCCAGCGGCAGCCGCACTTTGTATTCGTCGAAGGCCAGCACCGAGGACCCCTTCTTATCCGTGGTGTAGATCTTGCCGTCCTCAAGCAGGAATACCAGCTCGCCGCGCTCGGTATCGGTATCGAAGCGCCCTTCCGGGGCGAGGATGGTCATGTGGCGCTCGGGGTGCGAACGGTCGTCCACCAGAACCTGCGACATATCCCCGTCACCGGGGTTCACCTGCCGGGCGAAAAGCACCAGATTGGGGAAGTCCGTATTGAAGACGCCGGGCTGCACCACGACACGGGCGCGGGTATTGGCGATTTCAAGGAGCGTTTCCCGGAAATGCCCCATGCCCCACGCCAGCCAATGCAGGGATACCCAGAGCGTCAGCAACATGCAGATCACACTGAACAGGAGCGGCGCGGGAAGCATCTGATAGATGTTGATGCCCCCCGCACGCAGGGCGACCAGCTCGCGGTCCGTGCTCATGCGCAGGAAGGTCAGGAAGACGCTGAGCATACAGGCGATGGGAATCACCAGCATGAGGAACAGCGGGGTCATATAGCCGAACAGCAGAACGGTATCCAAGATGCCGAGATCCAGCCCCAGAAACAGTTCCCGCATCTGCACCGCCCTGCTGATGAGGATGAGCGTCAGCAGCACCCCCACGGCGAGAACGAACAGGTTGGCGATTTCTTTAAATATCTGTCTCTGAAGAAGCGAAGGCATCGGGCAACGTCCTGTAAGGATGCGAAGTTAGCGTTTGCACGGGGCGGAAGGCTCCTGTCCTTTTTCGGAAAAAAGGCGGGCAAGCTGAGCCGCGTCCAGCGGCGTCAGATTGAAGCGCATACCCGCTTCGTCAAGCAGGGAGGAAAGCGGCGCATCCGGGCGGCGGCAGCGTTCTTCCTGCACATATTCCAAAGCGCGGCGGACCAGTTCGCCGTGTTCGATGAGCGTCATGTGATACCTCCGTGATTAGAACGCGGCGCTATCACCGGGCTTCATGGAGACCAGGCGGACATCTGGAGCCACGGACGCGAGATGCGACGCAAAGGCCGAGGTGTCCTTCGCAAGGACCGGGAATGTCCCCCAGTGCATGGGGATCACGGCCTTGGGCTTGAGCAGACGCGCGGCATGGGCGGCCTGCAACCCGTCCATCGTGAAGAAGCCGCCCACGGGCAACAGTGCCAAATCCAGCGGATACAGCGAACCTATCAGCTCCATCGAGGAGAAGAGGCCGGTATCGCCCGCGTGATAGAAGGTAAAGCCGTCCGGCATGGTCACGACGTACCCTGCGGGGGCCCCGGATTCCGAAGTATGGAACGCCTGCGTCATGGTGACCCGGACGCCCTTCACTTCGATGGTGCCCCCGATATTGAAGCCGATCCCGGCGGGAATGCTGGCTTGCGGCATCCCGGCGTCGATCAGGCGTTCGGCCGTACCGACGATGCAGCCGCAGGTTGCGCCGCTGCTTTTGCAGATCGCCACGGCGTCACCCGTATGATCGCCGTGATCATGGGTGACGAGCACCAAATCCGGCTTTCCGGCCTCATTCCACGTCACGGGGCAGGAAGGGTTATGCGTGAAGAAGGGATCTATGAAAACAGTCACGTCGCCGCAAGAAACCTTAAAATTGGAATGACCGTACCAAGTAACGGAAACGCTCATGGAATACTCCTTAAGATAAAGAAAAAGAAGGGGAAGCGTAACAAACGGATGGACACAAAAACACGGCTCCGACACCAAACGAGCCGCAGCACGCTCCCGGTACCGGAGCATACAGCTTGACAGGACGCGGCACAAGAGCTAGCTTCCCAACTCTGTAGTGTCCCCTTCCGGGGAAACTCCGCGCCCGTAGCTCAGTCGGATAGAGCGTTAGCCTCCGGAGCTAAAGGCCGTGCGTTCGAATCGCGCCGGGCGCACCAGATATGGAATCAAGGACTTGGATGTAAAAATCTGAGTCCTTTTTTCATAACTATTTGCACAAACAGAGGAAATGCAAAGGCACTCACAATAGTTTCTTCTGCCGTTTCACCTCACTGGAATCTGCATACCAATCCATTTTTTGTTGGACTAGTATCAAAAATTGTCATTTTCAAAGGAACGAACATAGGGTATTAATGATACTCTCGTGAATGTTTGGGCACTGAGGTAACCGAAAGCACTCGCTCCGGTCGGGGGATTGAAGTTCTGTAACGACTTGTCAGCAAACATGGAGCCCCGTGTTATCTGCGCTCGGATAATAGCCGGAGTTTGTGTCCAACGCATTGCTATGTTAGGTAACAGGGGAAACCGCTCATCGAAAGCGCAAAAAAGAGGGACTCGAATTCCAAACTTCACGCCGTTTGCGAGGCCAGGCGACCTATCCTGCGTTTGTTGCCCAAAGGGCAGGCTCCGATTACAAATGGAAAGAATTCTTTTACCCCTTCCAGAATACTGCAGCTACTGAAGGAACGTCATTTTTTACCTTTAATTATGAGTCCTGACTATAGACGTCAATACAATTCAGGATAACTTTCCCGGATAATTTTACTTTTAACATAATATTGTTATAAATTTATATTTAAAAATAAACTATTTGTTCATCAATATAAAAACTGTGGTTTACTTCATTATGAGCTGAAGCATTTTTTTGCTGACTGTACTCAACCAAGTGGAGCACTGCGTTCGAGACGCAGAGGCCAAAAGTTCAAATCAACCACCCAAACTATAAAAGCCAACCTCCTATGGGAGGGTTTCATTTTATGCAAAACGACAGATAAATTTTTAAATTATTTTTAGTTATTAAACTGTTTTTTATCATTTTTTTACATCTGTCTGCATAAAAACAAGTGAAGGTAAGTATAAAAATCCTCTATCGTAATTATATATTTTATTAAGCATACTAGGCACGTTACAAGGAAGATTCGCCCATGATATCTATTTTGATGGCCAGTTATAATTATAAACTGTACATAGGGGAGGCCATCAAGAGTGTCTTGAACCAAACGTGGATAGATTTTGAGCTGCTCGTTATTGATGATGGTTCGAAAGACGGTTCCGTAGCACTAGCCCGCTCGTTCGCCGAACACGATCCCCGCGTGCGCGTATTGCAACATCCCGACGGGAAGAATCACGGCCTCCCGGAAACATTGTCCCTCGGCATTGCGGAGGCCGGAGGAGACTGGATCGCTTTTCTCGAATCTGACGATCTATGGGAACCCGAATGCTTGGAACGGCGCATGGAGCTAGCCCGACAAACGAGGGCCGACGTCGTATTGAATGCGATTCGACCTCTTCCCATGCCGGGAGCGGGTACGGGATGGTTTGACATTTATGTCCCTCGCGTCATGCGGGAACATGAACGTCGAAGCATCCGATCTGGCGGAGCGTACTCTCTGCAATCCTCCCTACTTGTGGAGAACAAAATCCCGACCTTCTCCTGCGCCATGCTCAAAGCGGAACGCTTGCGGGCGTGTTCGTTTGCGGCCCCCGTCCCCCGTTGGCTGGACTGGTGGATCTGGATACAGGTCGCCCAAACCGGATTGTTCGCTTTTGTCCCTGCCCAATTGACATCATGGCGTTTGCATGCGGGGAGCTACAACCATAAGATTACCCTCAAGCAGTGCATTCAGGACAATATGCGACTTTGGGACGGTTTTAGAGGCCTGCAAGAATCTTATCGGCAATCAGGAAAAAACTATAGTTACTGGTTTCTTCAGAGCCCTTTCTGGAGCCGTCTGCTTGCTCGTTTCGGCATGATCGCGTATCAGTCGGGGGTATTCGGTACACTCAAACAAATACATAACCGTATTCGTTAGTCACGAGGAAAAATATGGCTACATTGCTCGTTACCGGAGGTGCCGGGTTCATCGGCTCCTGCTATGTCCTTGCCCGCTGCACTGCTGGTGACACGATCATCAATCTGGACAAACTGACCTATTCCGGGAATCTGGAAAATCTGGCTTCGCTACATGACAGTTCTCGCCATATTTTTGTGCATGGAGATATCGGCAACGAGGAACTTGTCGAATATCTGCTCAAGATCTACCAGCCCGACGCCATAGTCAACTTCGCGGCCGAAAGCCATGTGGATCGCTCTATTATCGATCCCGAAGCTTTTGTACGCACCAATGTACTCGGAACCTGCACGCTTTTACGTACTGCCAAAGCATGGTGGAACGAACTGGCTGCCGACCGGAAAGACGCGTTCCGTTTTCTGCATGTTTCCACTGACGAAGTCTTCGGAGCTCTTCAACCCGGAGATCCAGCCTTTACGGAGACGACGCCTTACAGTCCCAACAGTCCCTATTCCGCTTCGAAGGCCGCCAGCGACCACTTTGTCCGGGCCTTCTATGAGACATACGGCTTCCCCGCGCTGATCACCAATTGCTCGAACAACTACGGCCCTCGCCAGTTCCCCGAGAAGCTTATCCCGCTGGTGACGCTTAACGCTCTGGCCCGTAAGACACTGCCCGTATATGGAACCGGCTCCAACATCCGCGACTGGCTTCATGTGGAAGATCATTGCTCCGCCATTCAGCGTGTGCTTGAAGCGGGCAAAACGGGACAGACCTACAACATCGGCGGAAACTCGGAACGCACCAATCTTCAGGTCGTTCATGGTATCTGCGATGTGCTCGACGCCGTGTGCCCTTCTGCCGAAGGCCCGTATGCCGCTCTCGTCAAATTTGTAACGGACCGCCCCGGGCACGACTTCCGTTATGCCATTAACTGCGCGAAACTGTCTTCCGAACTTGGCTGGCATCCCACGCACACGTTCGAGGAAGGCCTACGGGACACTGTTCTGTGGTATCTGAACAACAAAATATGGGTAGAGAACGTTCAGAGCGGCGATTACCGTAACTGGATGCAGACCAACTATGTGGGCAGGGTGTAGCGATGAAGAAATGGAAAGGCATTATTCTTGCAGGCGGTTCGGGAACGCGCCTTTATCCGCTCACGCGCAGTGTCAGCAAGCAGCTTATGCCCATCTACGACAAGCCGATGATCTACTATCCTTTGTCAGTACTGATGCTTTCCGGTATCCGTGAGATTGCTGTCATCTCAACGCCCGAGCATCTGCCCCTGTATCAGGAATTGCTCGGCGACGGCTCCCAGTGGGGATGCCATTTTGAGTATGTTGTTCAGGAACGCCCCGAAGGGCTGGTGCAAGCCTTTCTACTGACCGAAGATTTCATTCGCGGCTACAATGTCTGCCTTGTGCTTGGAGACAATATTTTCTTTGGGCAAGGGATGGGAACTCTTCTGGAGACCGCCATGCAGCGAGATGCGGGGGCAACCGTTTTCGGCTATCATGTCCGCGATCCGCATAGATACGGCGTGGTGGAGTTTGACAAAAGTCAGCGGGTTCTCAGCATTGAAGAGAAGCCAAGGGAGCCCAAATCCAACTTCGCAGTGACCGGCCTCTATTTCTACGACGCCGACATAGTGGATATCGCGAAACAGGTGAAACCCTCCGCTCGTGGGGAACTGGAAATTACCGACGTCAACAATCTGTACCTGAAGCGCGGCGATCTGCATGTGGAACTGATGGGACGTGGAATTGCATGGCTCGATACCGGGACACATGACTCCTTGTTGGAAGCCAGCTCTTTTGTGCAGGCCGTGGAAACCCGGCAGGGCCTCAAAGTTGCCTGCCTCGAAGAAATTGCCTGGCGCAAAGGGTATATTACGTCCGATGATGTGCGCCATCTTGCCGAACCCATGGCGAAAAATGGGTATGGTCAGTACCTACTCGAACTCGTGGACTCGGAGAAGTAGATTATGGAAGTCATTCAAACTCCCATTCAAGGCGTATTGCTCGTCAAGCCGAAAGTATGGGGGGATTCCCGGGGCTACTTCGTCGAAACGTGGCATAAGGAACGCTATGAAGCCGCAGGGATTGATTTTCCCTTTGTACAGGACAATCATTCAAAATCCAGCTATGGCATTCTGCGTGGTTTGCATTTTCAGAGAAACTTTCCTCAAGGAAAGCTGGTCAGCGTCTCCTTGGGCAGCGTTTTTGACGTCGCTGTGGACATCCGCAAAGACTCTCCGACGTTTGGCCAATGGTACGGAGTTGAATTAACGCAGGAAAACCAGTGGCAACTATGGATCTCCCCGGGCCTCGCACATGGCTTTGTCGTGACAAGCGACATCGCCCATTTCCACTATAAATGCACTGAACTCTACCACCCGGAAGATGAGGGCTCCATTCGCTGGAATGATCCCGAACTAGGTGTGGCATGGCCGATTTCCGCCCCGAAACTGTCCACCAAGGATGAAGCCGCTCCTTTCTTTGCGGAGTTGCGACACCAATTGGAACCGTAAAACACTTGCCGGCCCCAAAACGCCATCGGAGTCCCTGCTCACGGACAAGATGAGAAGCATATCTAAAGAGCCTCCTCAGCGGAGACAGGGGACTGCGCGCCCCAACGGGGAATAAACTATGAAAGTTCTTCTGACCGGCGGCAAGGGGATGCTTGGACGCACCCTTTGCTCTGAACTTCGTGAATTCGAAATGATTCCTACGGATCTCCCGGAAGCAGACATTACCGATGCCGCCGGGTTTGACGCCGTGTGCCGGGCTCACCATCCTGATGTGGTGATCCATTGCGCCGCCATGACCGCTGTGGACAAGTGCGAGACGGAAAAGGAGCTAGCATGGAAGCTCAACGCGGTGGGGTCAACCAATGTGGCCGCCACCTGTCACAGGCAGGGCATTCGGCTCATAGCCATGTCCACGGACTATGTTTTCAGCGGTGACGCGCAGGAGCCCTATACGGAATTCGATACACCCAACGGCGGAATCAATGTGTACGGGCAGAGCAAATGGGCAGGAGAGCAGGCCATCCGCACGCATTGCCCAAACCATATCATCGCGAGGATTTCTTGGCTGTATGGTCAGGGAGGTCCGAGCTTTGTGCATACGATGCTACGGCTTGCCGATGGAAGCCACGACTGTCTCCGCGTTGTAGATGACCAGCGAGGCAACCCCACGAGCGCGCTTGCCGTGGCAAGGGGCCTACGGGAAATACTGCTGCGCCCGGAGCTTGTCGGTACCTTTCATCTGACCTGCGAAGGCGAAGCCAGTTGGTATGAGTTTGCCTGCAAAATTTTCGAAATTGCCGGGAACCCGCAAAAGGTCATTCCCTGCACATCCGATGAATACAAAACGCCCGCCCGTCGTCCGGCAAACTCGTGTTTGAAAAAAAAGATGCTGAGGCTCTGCGGACTTCCGCCGATGCCACACTGGGAAAGCGCTCTTAAAGAACTAATGTGCTCAAATCTGTAGCTCTGCCAAGGCATACACAATGCACAATGCTCGATCCTTTAATGGATCGAGCATTGTGCATTGAGAGGCTATCCGGCATAGAATATGCTGAAGAAGCTCCCCATTCAAAACGCGGACAAGCAAGGCAAGCCATCCCGATGACGTTCCTGAAATAGCGACAGTGCAGTACACAGGCTACGAAATCCCTTTAGCTATAGTGGATCGGACTTGATTTGACAGTCACTTGAGATGTGCCTTGTGCGTAATTGGTTGCCGGGCCGTGCCTGCCAATGGCAAAAGCGATCACCACGGTTCCAATAACCTCTTCGATCCTGTTTTCGAGGTTGTACTTGGGCCTGCCTGTTCAAGCAGTGCTTCAACGCCGCCAGCAGTTTTCCATACCTCCGACGTGGCCTCCCCAAAACCTTGCCCTTCACTCTGGCCGCTGCGATATCTTCTTTCTGACACTCACTGCTCAGCGTCCGTTCAGATTCCGCAACTGCGCAGGCCAACTGGAATATGAGTCTCTGCATTGGCTCGATCGCCCGCGCATCGAACGCCATCCCTTCCTTATGGGGGATAGCCGATACGCCTTTTGCGGTAACGCCCTCCACGTGTTGCCGTTCACCTTGTGACGTTTAAGAACGAGGCGTACCTCACTTTTCCGATATGATTCTTCTGTTGCCTTCCATCGCTGGACAGCGTAGTAAAGCAAACTTATCTTGAAGTGCCGTCCGTATGATTCTCATGCCGTACGGTGCCCCGGTCGGTCCGGTGGATCGTCCAGAAGGTTAAGGTGCGCCTTCCAGGATTGCGGAAGACGCGTTCCGGCATGCCCGCATCTGCGGGCCGCAACTACCTGAGAAGAGAGCCTATGCAAGAATTCTTACGCTCCTGCAGGTACTTTTTCGGATACGCCTTTTTTTTCAGTATGTTCGTCAACGTGCTCCAACTCACGTTTTCCATCTACATGCTACAGGTGTACGATAAAGTACTGACCAGCTATAACTTGTCTACCTTGGCCGTCATCACCATCGCCGCCGTTATCGCCCTCGTTGTGCTGGCGCTGCTTGAGTGGATCCGTTCCCGCCTTCTCGTTCGGGCCGGCATTGAATTCGACCGAATGTTGAGCCTTCCCGTTCTCAACGAAAACCTCAAAAGCGCCACTGGGCCCGCCGGCGGCTCTTCCGCGAAGCAGGGCAGCCTGCGCGACGTGCAGATGCTCCGCAACTTCCTCGGCGGCAACGCCGTGTTCGCTTTTTTCGACGTCCCATGGATGCCCATTTACTTTGCCCTGATCTTCATCCTACATCCCGATCTTGGGCTAGTTGCTGTCTTTGGCGGGATCATGGTCTTCGTGCTGGGCTTTCTCACCGAACGCTTCACTCGCAAACGCCTTGAGTCTGCGACCATGCTCAACGCCCACGCCTCCAATTTCCTTGGCGCAACCATGCGTAACGCCAGTATCGTGCGCTCCATGGGCATGATCAACAACGTGGCCGGGCGCTGGTCCAAGATGAACGACATCGTCATAGAACTCCAGACCCGCGCCAGCCGCAGTGCTGGACTGCTCCACTCGGTCAGCAAGTCCCTCCGTGTTGGTCTGCAGGTTCTCATTTACGCCGTTGGAGCCTACCTCGCTGTGAGCCATCAGTCCACTGCGGGCGTTATGATCGCCGCGTCCATCGTCATGGGCCGCGCGCTTGCACCTATCGATCAGGCTATGGCGACATACAAACAGTCGTTAGAAGCCTGTGGTGCATACAAACGCCTAAAGGAGATGCTGGATTCTCCCAATACTCCACCGTCGATGGACCTCCCCGATCCCGTTGGGGAACTTTCCACCGAAAACCTAATCTTCGCCGCCAACGGCCGCCACATCATCAAGGGAATGTCCTTCCGCCTGCCAGCTGGACAGTCGCTCGCGATCATCGGCCCCAGCGCCGCGGGCAAATCTACACTATGCAAGCTGCTGCTCGGCATATGGAGCCCCACGAGCGGCAAGGTTCGCATTGATCGCGCCGACATCGCCACTTGGGATTCCGAAAAACTCGGACCTTTCATCGGGTATCTCCCGCAGGACGTGGAATTGTTCGCCGGTAGCATCGCTGAAAACATCGCACGTTTGGGCACCGTGGATTCCGAAAGGGTCATTCTCGCCGCCAAGCTCGCGGGCGTCCACAACATGATCCTCTCGTTGCCCAAGGGCTACGACACGCAGATCGGGGATCAGGGGGCCGTGCTTTCCGGAGGTCAACGCCAACGCATCGGCCTCGCCCGTGCGCTATACGGCAATCCCCGGGTGGTCGTGCTCGACGAGCCCAATTCCAATCTTGATGAAGAGGGCGAAGCCTGTCTGTTGCAGGCTGTGCTCAATCTCAAGCAGTTGAATGCCACGGTTGTGCTGGTTACGCACAAACCCAACATCCTTTCCATCGTCGATAATATCATGCTGGTTCAGGACGGGCAGATCGCCATGTGCGGCCCGCGTCAGGAAGTCCTGACCAAGCTTGCCAATCTCCAGAAGCAACAGCAGGAGCAGGCCGCCAAGGCTCGCCTCCAGCATGAGGAACTGGAACGACAAAAGCAGGAAGCACTAAATGACGCCGGAGGTGAAGCCCATGTCTAAGCCTGAAGGCGTGAAAAGCGCAACCATCGAAGCCAAAACCATCCCCGCATCGGAAGCCTCAAAAAGTACGCCTCATCATCAGCACCCACAGCGCGAAAGCATTGAGGATCCCCGTAAGATCATCCGGCAGGGGCTCCTTGTGGTGTTTCTGTTCTTCGGTGTACTCGGTACATGGGCCGTGTTCGGAGAAATCAGCGGCGCCATCGTCGCTCCCGGAAAGGTCAAAATCGAGACAGAACGCAAGACCATCCAGCATCTTGAAGGTGGTATCGTCGACTCAATCCTCGTCCGTGAAGGCGATGAGGTGCAGGAAGGACAGCCGCTCATTGTGCTGGAGAGCGTACAGGTGGACGCCTCCGAGAACATGCTGCAAAAGCAACTTGTCGCCCTGTTGGCCGCCCAGACCCGTTCCGCTGCGGAAAAGGAGCTCAAAACCGATTTTACGTGGCCTGAGGAGTTGATCTCGCTCGCCGCGAGCGCCCACAGTGAAGATGTTCTCGCCAATGAAAGGAAAATCTTCACCGCGCGCCGAGAGGCTCTCGACGGACAGATTTCTCTGCTTAAGTCGCAGATTGCCCAGATTGACGCCCAAATCCTCGGCTATCAGGATCAGATGCAAGCCGAACAGTCGATCATCGGAACACTGAACGAAGAACTTAAGGCCAAGCGTCAGTTGTACGAGGAACGGTATCTGGAAAAATCACAGATATTGGAACTCGAACGAATGCTGGCCAGTCACGAGGGCAACCGAGGGCGCATGAAGCAGTCCATCGCCGAGGCCCGCCAGAAAAAGGCCGAATTGCTTCTGCGCATTGAGGACGCGAAAAACCGTTTCGTTGAAGAAGCCACCAATCAGCTTGGCAAGCTGGACAACGAAATCCTCCAGGCCCGTGAACGTGTCCGCCCCCTGAAGGACGCCAAAAAGCGACTTCAGGTCGTTGCGCCCGTGAAAGGCCGCGTGGTGGGGCTCAAGGTCCACTCCAAGGGCGGCGTCGTGCGGCCAGGCGAACCGCTGATGGACATCGTGCCCGAAAACACGCCATTGATCATCGAAACCCAGGTACCCGTCAACAAGATCACCGACATACATATCGGACAGGAAGCACTGGTGCAGCTCGACGCCTTCGATACGCGCATCACCCCGCACATCCCGGCTAAAGTGTCATACATCTCGGCCGACCGCCTGGAGGAACGCACGAACATGGGCGTCATGCCGTACTACCTGTGTTATGTGGAAATAGATCCCTCTGCGCTCAAGGATGCCAAGCTGTATCTCTCGCCCGGTATGCCCGCTACAGTGTTCATCACGACCAAAAAACGCACAGTCCTTTTTTATATGATCGAACCGCTATTAAAAAACTGGGAACGCGCGCTGCGCGAATAGTTCATGCGCATAGTGTTCTGGTTGATCTTCCTTTGTGCGGCCGCCCCTGCGTTGTGCGGGGCGGTCGCCTTTCCCGTTCTGGAGGCCCCCGCCGTCTACTCAGGCGGCGTGGAGTCCGAAAGTGTGCGTTACGACGCCACACTGCTTCTGAACCCGGACCATCTCTTTATCCTGCGCGAAAGGATGATGCGGGCAGACGGGCGGCCTTCGGAACGGTCCTTAACCGGGGCATGGTTTCAGGTGAGGGATGGTTCCCTGTTGCAGCTTACGAACCGCAACGGGTTGGATCGCGTTCTGAATATAGGTGGATCCGGAAGCCTGTACTGGGGGGGTCCAATCTCCGTTCCCTAAATATATGAACGTCACCTTACGCAAGGGCGGCGAAAAGTTTCCCTTCGCCGTGATGGGTACGCTTACGTTTGGAGGCTCCACCGCCGTGTTACAAGATGCCGCCACGAATAAAACGTATCCCCTGCTTCCTGATGCGCAGATCGAACAACTGCGCGGGTGCGGGGAACGTTTTTTTGTCGACGCGGACGTGGAGGAAAGCGGGGCTTCGCTGCGCATCCTCCGTTTGCGGAGCGCCACGGACGGCATTCCAAAGCTTCCGCAGGACACCCCGGAACGGTTCCAGCGGCTTGTTTCCGGAGCCTATTGGCGCGCAACACTCGACGGCCAGACATTCAGCTGTACGTTTCAACAGGAAAAAACGGAGCGCGGACGGCTTGATATGGCCATGCGCGACTTGGCCGTTCATGTTTCCTACAGGCTTGAGGCGAACCGTATCGCATTCCACTTGGATAAAAAAACACTGCGGATGGCGGAGGCTTTTAGCCTCAAAACGTTTGTGGAAGTTTTTAACAAATTGAAAACATGGGAAGTTCATGGAGATCTGCTGGTCCTCAGAGGGACGGATGGGTCGCTGTGCGTTCTGGAAAAAATACGCTAAAAAACAGGCACGCCTTCTTACCGAGTAACCGATATGGAGTCCGATATGAATCGTTTCAAATACGGATGGATGCTTGTGGCCGTTCTGTGGCTGTGTGCTCCGGCGCAAGCTCAGGAATTCACGTTGGAACAGGCTGTGGAGCACGCCCTGAAGGGTAATCCCAGCGTGGAATCCAAGCTGCTGACACTGGAACAGGCCAAGATGAACATCGGCGTGGCCCAAAGCTATTTCTGGCCCCGCGTGTCACTGGTTTCCAGCAACAACAAACTGGAAAACTCCGGTGCCGCGGGCAGCACGGACGATCTGTCCAGCCGCTCATGGTCGCGCGGTCTCCGGGTGAGCCTGTCGCTGTTCGCGGGCTTCGCGCACTTGAACAATCTGGACAAGTCGCGGCTTTCCGTGGACATGGAGGAAGCCAGACACCGGCAGGCCAAGCTGGAGCTGATCGCCAACGTGCAGCTTCAGTTCCTCCAGTTGCTCAAGGCCCGCGAAGACTTGAAAAGCGCCAAGGAATCCATTACTCGCATTGAAACCCAACTCAAAGCCGCCGAAGCCTTCGTCAAAGTCGGTATGGCACCCTACGTCAACGTGCTTCAAAACCAGGTGGAGCTGTCCAAGGCCAAGCAGCAGGAAATCCGCGTCCAGAACACCATCCGCAATGCGGAGGTGCAGCTGAACAAATATCTGAACTATTCGCCTGACGAGCCAATCCAGTACAAAGGCGATCTGCGCGATTTCTCCGGCGTGGTGAGCTATACCGAGGAACAGGCCATCAAGACCGCGCTGTTCAGCCGCCCTGATCTGATCATGGCTCAGAAGTCCGTGGCCATCGCCTTCAAGGACATGGACATCACGCTCGGCGAATACCTCCCCCGAGTCGACGCCACTTATGATAACATGAAGTATCACAAGGACTACAAGGAAGAACGGTATACTGACTACTCGCGCAGCTACTGGGCCGTCGGCCTGAACGTGTCGTGGGATGTGTTCACGGGCGGCAGCACGACCTTTTCCTATCTCGGGGATAAAAAACGCGTGGAAGCCCTCCAGAAAGACTACGAAGATGCCATGTCCGGAGCTAAGACCGATGTTATTCGCTCGTTGCTGGACATCAAGGCTGCAAAGGACCTGATCAGCGTATCCCGCAAGGGCGTCGAGGCCGCCAAGGAAAGCTACGACATGGCGAACAAACGGTACATGACCCACACCGGCACGATCACCGATCTTCTGGACGCCCAGCTCAAGCTGACCCAGGCCGAGACCGACGCCAGCCAAGCCCTGATGGAGTACCATAGCGCCCGTTCCAAGTTCTTCTACTATATTGGACGGGAGAATATTTCGCTGGAATAGGCACAGACAGACCCGAGTAAAACCAGTCGTCCCTTTCCTGAAATTCATTGCAGAGAAAGGTGTTGTCAACCCCTCAACGAATCACGGAGATGTTCGTTTTGCTAAAACTGTTCAATCCGCTTTTGGGCATTCGTATCCTCACGCAACATCGTGATTTGCTGATGCAGATTCTCAAACGCAACATAGCCAGCCGGTATCGGGGATCGGTGCTGGGATTGGTCTGGAGTTTTGCCCATCCATTGATGATGCTCGCCGTCTACACCTTCGTCTTCGGCATTGTGTTCAAATCCCGTTGGGGGGGGGCTGGATTCGGCGACAACAATGCGGCGTTCCCCATGATCATGTTTTGCGGTATGGCGGTGTTTAACGTATTCGCCGAAAGCGTGAACTCCAGCGCCGGGCTGATCGTCGGCAATCCCAGCTACGTTAAAAAGGTCATCTTCCCTCTGGAAATCCTTCCTATCGGGAATGTGCTCACGTCTCTCGTGTTCGGACTGGCATGGTTTGTCCTCTTGTTGATCGGTACGGTTCTGCTGCTGCATCAGATTTCTTGGACCATGCTGCTGTTTCCGTTCACCCTGTTCCCGCTTCTGCTCATCTCGTGCGGCGTGTCGTTGTTCATCGCTTCACTAGGTGTCTATTTGCGGGATATTCAGCAACTCATCAGCATTCTGACGCAAATGCTGTTTTTTATGACCCCTATTTTCTATCCCATTTCCATTGTTCCCGAAAAACTGCGCTGGATACTGGAGTTCAACCCGCTCTCTCCGATCGTGGAGGAAACGCGCAAGGTGCTCCTCTACGGGCAGTTGCCCGATCCCGGAGTCTGCCTGACTTCGTATGTTTTGTCTTTCGTCGTTTTCCAGCTGGGGCTCGCCTGGTTCATGAAAACCAAGAAGGGGTTTGCCGATGTCCTCTAGTCGAGACTCCGCGATCAGCATCAAGAACATATCAAAATTTTTTGAGATTTATGAGAAACCGTCCCATCGGCTCTGGCAAATGCTGTATCATGGGCGCAAACGGTTTTATCGCCCGTTCTGGGCACTGCAGGATATTTCTTTCGAGGTAAAGCGGGGCGAGTGCGTTGGGATCATCGGTCGCAATGGCGCGGGAAAGAGCACCTTGCTCCAAATCATCACGGGAACGCTGTCCCCTTCTTCGGGAACTGTGGAATGCAACGGACGCGTCGCGGCCCTTTTGGAACTTGGGAGCGGATTTAATCCCGAATTTACAGGTCAAGAAAACGTCTATCTCAATGCGTCCATTCTAGGGCTGACCAAGGAAGAAATCGACGCCAAGTACGATGACATCGTCGCTTTCGCGGATATTGGCGAATTCATCAACCAGCCCGTCAAGAGTTACTCCAGCGGCATGGCGGTACGTCTTGCCTTCGCCGTAGTTGCCCATGTTGACGCGGATATCTTGATTGTAGACGAAGCGCTGTCCGTCGGAGATGCTTTCTTTACGCAAAAATGTATGCGCTTTTTACGCCAGTTCATGGAGAAAAATACGGTTCTGTTCGTCAGCCATGATACCGGCGCGGTAAACAGCCTGTGTAACGCCGCCATCATGCTCGAAAACGGCAGAATCAAAAAAATCGGTACGCCGAAGGAAATCACGGAGCAGTATTTGGAGGATGTATGCCTTTCCGCGCAGGGGCAGGATCCCCTCGCCGTCGAAAAGACGAAACAAGGCGTCCCGGAAACTCCCCATCCGGAAGATTTCCAAGATCTTCGGCAGGTATTCATCAATAACACCTGTCTGCGCAACGACATAGAAGTATTTCGATTCAATCCTGACGAGTCCTCGTTTGGAAAACGAGGAGCAACCATCACCAATGTTGCCTTGACGGATATGCAGAACAGACCATTGAGCTGGATCATCGGAGGAGAAATGGTCAAACTGCGTATAACTTGTCAGGCGCACCAGCCCTTATTTCGCCCCATTATCGGTTTCTACATCAAGGATCGCCACGGGCAAAACCTTTTTGGCGACAACACCTATTTGGTTTATATGGATCAGCCGCTCTCAATAGATGCCGGGAAAACATTCGTCGGTGAATTCGTTTTTCGGATGCCCGTTCTTTCCAGCGGAGACTACAGCATCTGTCCGGCCGTTGCGGAAGGAACCCAACAGGAACATGTGCAGCATCACTGGATTCACGATGCGCTGATCTTCAAATCACATTCGACGAGTTGCGCGGCAGGCATCATGGGAATTCCCATGACAAGCATTACCATCAAGACGGTAGACTGAGCAGGAGAAAGTATGGAAGTCACGGGAGAACGCTTCATGCCGGACTATCCAGGAGATTGGAGTCCGGAACACTATCACCGCTATTTCCTGGCGCGCGAACTCGTTGAAGGAAAGAGGGTGCTGGATATCGCGAGCGGCGAGGGCTATGGCTCCGCCATTCTGGCGCAGCTGGCCAAGCACGTCACCGGGGTGGATATTTCTCAGGAAGCGGTGGACGCGGCACGCGACAAATACCAAAAAAACAACCTTGACTATGTGTGCGGGTCGGTTACGGCCATTCCGTTGCCCGATCATTCGGTGGATATGGTCGTCAGCTTCGAAACCATAGAGCACCTTACGGAACAAACGGAAATGCTGGCCGAAATTCGGCGGGTTCTGATTCCAGAAGGCATTCTTGTCATCTCTTCTCCTGACAAACTGACCTACAGCGACATCCCTGGCTATCATAATGAGTTCCATGTCAAGGAATTGTATGAAGACGAATTTGTCGCTCTGCTGCAAGGGTTCTTCCCGCAGATCCGCCTTTATCGACAGAATCTGGAATACGGTTCCCTTGTCTCCTCCGAAACGGAAAACCGTTTTACCTATGTGGAACAAGACGGCAACACGTTTTCCTCACATCAGGGACTTCCTCAAGGGAAATATATCATTGCGGTCGCCGGAAGCGACCAGCTTCCGACTCTTCCCAATTCTCTTCTGAAGTACCCCGTCGAAGTCTCTGAGGCCGTCGCCATCCGGCAACAGCACGTCGAACGCCAACAGAAGGAAATCGAGTTTCTGGACGGGAGGAACAAGCAGCTCTGCGTCTATATGGAAGAAGAAAAAAGCAAGAATGACGAGTTGCTCGCCAAGGTCCGCGAAGCTTATCAAGAAATTGAAAAGGAACAGAGGAACAACAGGGAGCTCATTGCAAACAACGGTCAGCTTACTGCGTCCCTAGATCAGGTTTCCGCGTCCCTAGCGGAGACAACCGCATTGAAAGATCAGGTTTCCGCCCAGCTTAATATGGTTCTGCAATCGCGTTCATGGAGGCTGACCAAGCCGCTTCGGATTGCCAGCAGTTATCTTTTAGGGAAAAACTGCGGCTTGTTGTCCCGTTTTTTGATCGGCATGCTGCTGCTCCCCGCGTCGTTTGCCGCTTCCTCCTGTGCAAAGGAATGGCTTCGCAATATGGCGGGAGGCAAAGAATTTCTGGGAAGCCTGCTTGACGCTCCCCACCGTGTTTCCGAGGCCGTTGCTCCTTATCCCAGAATCGTGCAGCTGCTGGTTTGTATGCCGCTGAACGTTGCTCTGGGCCTTCATCGAAAGGGCGGCGTCATTCCGGCGTTGTGCTCACTGTATCGCATTGTGCAGAATGAGGGATTTTCCGGCATAGGACACCGGTTGTTCAAGCGGATGCCGGCTGTCCCAGCCAATCGGGACGCCGCGAATCTGACTTGTCCAAAAAAGGAAAACAAGGATAACGTCCTCGTCGTTGACTACCGTATCCCCAAATACGACGTTTCCGCAGGCGAACGGGCCACATGGGGCATCCTGCTTGATTTGAAGGCGCTGGGCTATACCGTGTCCTTCATGCCGTCCAATATGTATTATGATGCGGAATACGCCGATCAACTGAAAGAACAAGGCATCAACGTCATCACCTCTTGTGAGGGATGCTATACGCCCAACGACTTCATCGCACAGCATGGAACTGAATTCGGCTTGTTCTACCTGGTCCGCGTGGATGTGGCCGAGGAAATCCTCTACACCATCCGGCAGACGACTCCCGAATCGAAAGTGTTCTTCCATGCACCGGACGTCTACTTCCTGCGTGAGTCCAGAGAGGCCAAACTCCAGGGCGACGAACAGCGTCTCCAACAGGCCATGAAGACCAAGAAGCGGGAATTGGAACTCATGCGCCGCGTGGATTTCACCGTCGTCATCAGCGAAAACGAAAAAAAACTGCTCAGGGAGTATCTCCCAGAAGCCCCCATGGGCGTCTTCTCCGGCCTGTATGCGCCGATTGTAGAGAAGACTGCCCCATTCTCCGACCGAAAGGATATCTTTTTCTTAGGCGGATTCGCACATCGTCCCAATACGGATGCCGTACTCTGGTTTTCCAAGGAAATCTGGCCACTGATCCATGCCCGGCTTCCTGAAGTAACATTTCATATCGTCGGAAGTGAAGCTCCCGACAACATCAAGGCGCTTAGCACCATTCCCGGCATTGTGGTGGACGGGTTCGTCAAGGATATTGAGCCACTGCTTAACGCCATAAGGCTCGGCGTTGCGCCGTTGCGCTTCGGAGCGGGCATCAAAGGAAAAGTCGCAATGACCTTCGGAGCCGGCGTGCCCTGCATCTGTACTGAAATCGCCGCCGAAGGCATGGGATTGAAGGATGGTGTACATACCTTCATTGCCAACGAGCCTCAGACTTTTGCCGATGCGGTCATCAAGGCATATACCGACGAAACCGTTTGGGAACGCATGTCCGAAGAAAGTAAGGAGCAGGTGCGTCGCCTCTTCAGCGAGGAAGCCAACCGCCACAGGCTGACCACGCTGCTCTGGGAGCAGGATGCCCTGTCGGTTTCCCTATGGGCCGCCTATTGCTCCGCACTGCCTTTGCGTCCTCTTCCCCATATGCGAGAGGACATCGACGTTTCCATCATCATTCCCGTCTACAACAAATGGCATTTGACCCGCGCGTGCATCAGCTCCATCTTGGAAACGTGTGACGGCAGCATCAGTTACGAAATTATCCTCGCCGACGACGGTTCAAAAGACGATACAATCAAAGCCGATACTCTTTTCCCCGGCGTAGTCATCGCCAAGACACCTGAAAATATGGGGTTCTTGCGTAACTGCAATAACGCCTCCAAGCGGGCTCGGGGACGTCATATCCTCCTGCTGAACAACGATACTATCGTGTTCCCCAACTGGCTCTCGGCACTCTACGAGCTGATGGAATCCGACGAAAAGGCCGGTCTTGTCGGTTCCAAACTCATCTATCCCAACGGGGAAATCCAAGAGGCGGGCGGCGTTATCTGGAATGATGCGTCCGCACTCAACTATGGGCACGGAGATCCCTACAACCATTGCGGCCATTGCAGCTTTATTAGGGAAGCGGATTATATCAGCGGCGCATCCATTCTTATCCGGGGAAGCCTCTGGAGAGAGCTCGGAGGCTTTGATCCGCGGTACAAGACCGCCTACTGCGAAGATTGCGATCTCGCAATGGAGGTTCGCGCTCACGGGCTACGTGTTCTCTATCAGCCGGACTCCACTATCATCCATTTTGAGCATCAAAGCTACGCAGATGCGGATGCGACAACACAGAACGAACTCCAAAAAATCAACAGCCGCATTTTGTATGAAAAATGGAAAGACGTTCTTGAACGGGATCACATGCCTCCCGAAACAGTTTCACATATCAATATCTGCCATGCATGCCGCTCTGTGCTGCCGTCCATGCTCGAACGACGCCGTGGGCACATGCGGGTACTGTTCCTCAGCCCTTACCCTCTGAAGATGAACGAAGAACGGCATACCAAGCTCCTCATGGCGCTTAAAGATCGGGGACACCATATCCACTACGCTCTGCTGGACAGCGGGCTGCATGAAGAGGCGGATCGAGCCGCTCTACGGGCCACATGGTCCTGTGATACGATTTATCCTTATTACCAGCTCTCGACAGACAAAGATGTTCAGAACGTCACTGGTTGGCTCAAGCCCGACACAGGGAAACAAATACTTTCCATTTGCGGTGAGCGAAGTGCAGACATCATTATATGCCCGTATCTATTCCAGGCAGAAATGTTACACTATATTCCAGACAATCTGCTGAAAATCATTGATCTGAGAGAATACGATGCCGCCGTTTCAAGCCAAGATGTCAAACGTATGCGGCTTGCCGACGTGCTCATCGTCAACAAAGACAAAAAGGTTCAGATCAACGAACTGTTGGGTGAAGACATCGCCGTCGTTCTGGATGAAGATTTTGAAAAACTTCTGTCGCATCCAAAACTGCTCGCTCCAGCGCAATAAAACGGAGAGGATTCCCCTCCCCATACGGTTTATCATGCGGAGCCTTTCTCGGGATTATATCCTGGAGAGTGCCGTCATGAGATATACTTTGATGCTCTCTCAAGAAGAAAGAGCTTTTCGTGAAGGAAGTGTGCTCTTATGGCACTCAACCGGAATGAAAGGTGAATTTCGACATAGAGATAACCGGAAAGACACTTGTGACGGCACTCTCCGGTAAACATGTTGCCTCTCTCCGTTCAGCTCCGTTCAATAACGGGAGAAGATGAGGAACGGCGGAGAGAAAAACGAGGTGTGGTACTTTGCTGAAGGTGTGCTTCAAGCTGGAGGCGCCTATGATAATTGATTGCATCGAGAGTGAATCCCGTGCCCAAGGCAATAGCACCCAACAATCCGAAGGCCACGGACAATACGGCAAGGGGCACGCGAGTTACAAAATGTGTTGTCAGCCATTCCCCGATGACGACTGCCCCACAAAGGACAGACAACACTACGCAACAAGCAGCTACAAAAGAAAAAAACACCAATGGATTGCATTGCCTGAAAATCGTAAAAATAGTGGAGAGCACTCGGAATCCATCCTTAAAGGTATTCAATTTCGAATAGCTGCCTTCCGGCCTGTCCACATACCGAATGGGAATGCCAAGCACACGTAACCGGGCCTGTGCTGCAAACAGACTGATATCCGTTTCCAGCTGAAAACCTTCCACCAACACGGGGTAACTTTTGACAAAAGCCCGGCTGAGAGCACGGTATCCCGTCATAATATCTGTAAAATGCGTTCCTGATACGGCATTGACAAGCCCCTGTACAAGACTGTTGCCAAATCCATGAAAGGTGCGCCTGTTCTGCCGGGCGTAGTCGCCCTCGGAGAGTCTGTCACCATATACCATATCTGCCTCTCCCGCGAGGATAGGCGCGACAAGCTGAGGCAATGCTTCGGCAGGATATGTCATATCAGCGTCCACAAGAACATATACGTCTGCGTCTATTTCAAAAAACGCCCGTCTTACGGCATTCCCTTTTCCCTGTCTTGCCTCATGGAGAAGACCACCTTGGGCGCCAAGGTTTGCCAATGTTTCTTCAGCAATGTGCGCAGTGGCATCTGTTGAGTTATTATCGACTACATAGAAAAAAGCATCCGGCATGACGGCATGAAAGGCCCTCAAGGTTCCGGCTATAGTTAGTTCTTCGTTGTATGCAGGAAGAATAACAGCAATAGAACGATTGTATTCCAACATAATTCACCTCAACGACGGGGAAGATATCTCCCCATCCTTTAGTGTCAGCAACACGCCGTGTGGCGTTATTCTCTGGATAATAAAATACGTTTGATAGAGATTTAAATCAAATCGAAACATATCCGTGTTGATGGCAAGCATTCGGCAGTTCTGTTTTTCCATCATGCCAAACATCATTTTCGGGGAAATAAGCGGCGTCTCGCGAAGATAGTCAAGATATGTCTTGACGGAAAAATTATTTTCTATAATAAGTGGATTTTCAAGAAAATCCCGATATCTAAAATGGCCGAAGTGATCACCGAATGCCGTTCCATGAAAATAGTAGATCAAATTTTCAAAGCCAAGCTGGAGGAGCTTTCCCCCATATTGTGAAGAAAGCTCATTGGCTCGATCCATAAGAGAGATACTTTCCTTCGGATACTGATACCGCTCCCAGTCGTCAAGCTCATTTTTTCTTTCATATCCGCTGTAGGCCAGAGCAATGGCTGACAAAACTATCACAAGAATCTGATATCCTTTCGGCAACTCCCTCCGTCGTACAAGCAATGTCCAGGCCGAGTAAACAATAAGAAAAACGAGCGGAGGAAGTGCGGGTTGAATATATCGTTCCACCTGCGTTACAAAAAACCAAAAAAAGAAATAGGCTATGCTAGAGAGCGCAATGAGTTTCACCCCTGCGGACAGGCTTTTCCAGCGAAAGACCATCAAAGGCGTCATTGCCAATATCCCCACGCCGGCCTTTTGGAGGGCAGGCCAGATATTCATAATATTCTTTTCAACGCCGTGCATCCCTTGTTCGGCAGTCTGGAGAAGCAAATCTTGTGCGTTCCACAAAAAGTAACCTGCGTATTGACCCCCCGCAGGATGAAACGGATCACCGGAAATCAACCATGCGCGGATATACCACCAGCTTCCCACCGTGAGCGTTATCACTCCGTACCAAAAGGTACTGCGAAAATTTCGTGTAACACAAAGATAGAGCAATCCGGAAAGTCCGATGGAAACGAGGCCGAAATACTTTGTTCCCATGGCCATACCCGAAAAAAAACCGGCCAAAACAAGGAGGCAACGCCGTTCCGATTCTTCAGCACTATCAATTGACAGTGCCAAACACAACAACGCCGACCAGCAGAATAACATCATTCCATAATCGATATAAGCAAATCCGAGAACGATTGTTATCGGTTTCAAAAAAAGAAGCATAACGGCACCCAGAAAACCAGGACAGCTAGTTCCCATATAACGGGAACTGGCGGCAATGATGCCAAACATCGTCAGCAGCAGCGGGAGAGATGCCAAAAGCTGGATGAACACTTCCCCATAAACGGTATTGGCACCATACAGCAGAAAACCCAGCCCAAAAAGGACATCCATATTCTGCGGAAAGAGAGGAAAACGCAGTGTTTCTGCACAGGCAAACCCTGCCTGTTCCACATAATATCTAACCATGGGAAGATGATACATAGTATCATCCCACAAACCGACAGGGTGAATGCTCACACTGATTCCAAAACAGAGGAGTACAAAAAGGACAGCAAGCGGCTGCGCACCATTTTTCCATGAAAAACTTTCCCGTTTTGCCAAAAGCAGGATTCCCGCAGATACTACAGTTATCAGGAGAGTTCCAATAACTGCCCAGAAAGAAAAAAAGGTTATTGTCCCAAGGGCTACCATGATAGTCATGACTACGGAAAGCCCCAGAGTCATGGCAAAAAAATATCGTATCCAGATATTTTTGATTGCCCCGTTCGGAAAAAACAGTGCCAATCCCGCATGCCCTATAAGACAGAGACTAATAGTAAAAAGAAAAAATGCGGCAGAAGTTGCAGCAATGAGTGCCATTCTTAAATCTCCAAAGATAACAATATCCAGATGAAGCGTACTTCATCAAGTGAGGATCTGTATCATTTCCAGTTATGTGAGTTTACTCTTACCAGATCAGTACAGTTACCTCAAGCACACGTAAACTCCGTGCAAAATAGTCAATAAGATAAGAATGATGAAAATTTGCATATCGGAATTTGTTAATCCAGTATTCTCCCGTCAACGAAATAAGGACGATCTGGTAAAAGACTGGATGCTCAACGTCCGTTATGAAAATCCAGAATACCCAAGGGCAACCTGATCGGGCACCATTTTCCTTGACTTGACTCGTCAACAATGGATGAACTATAATATATAATTAAATATTTTTCTTAGCCAAACAAAATCAATCAGGCTCTAAATTCGTTCGAAACAACAGATGTGGCATATAAGGATACTTTTCTGCTGCATGTTGTTACGGCTCTCCTTTTGTCTAAGAAAATGAAGGTACACAAGGAGTCTTTTTAGTAGCGTTTATGAAGTTTCATCAGTAACACAACAGCTACTGTCGGATGAAACAGTGACTCTCGTTTTTATGAATGGAATTTTATCGGGAGGCTTCATGGCCCAAGACGTCATCAAGGATTTTTTGCTGAAAACGTTACATTACGCACGGTTTGAATTGGAATATGCAAGGGCTGGCTCAGATGCGTGGCTTGGGCATGTCGCTTTTGGCTATATGCTTGTTTCCGAATTTCGCCCCAACCTGCTGGTTGAACTCGGAACACACTGGGGAAATTCCTATTTTTCATTTTGCCAAGCTGTTCGGGATCAACAGCTCAATACCAAATGTTTCGCCGTGGACAGCTGGGAAGGCGATCCTCAGGCCGGCTTTTACGATGATACTATTTTCGACGCTGTCTCTGAGCAAAATGCACAATATGAGTCGTTTTCCACACTCAAGCGTATGCTCTTTGATGACGCCGTATCCTCATTTGATGATGGCTCTATTGATCTCCTTCATATTGATGGATTTCATTCTTATGAAACGGTAAAGCATGATTTCACTGCATGGATCGATAAGATTCGGCCCGGCGGTATCGTCCTTCTCCATGACGCCAATGAACACCAAGAAGGTTTTGGCGTCAGCAGGTTTTGGGATGAGCTCTGTGAACAGAGTGCGGAATACCACCTGTTTCGGCACTCACATGGACTTGGCGTATGGCGAAAACCAGGTGGAGAAGCTCTGGAATCTACCTTACTTGGATATTTGCTGACGCCAGCATCCTCTGTTTCAAACGCCATTGATGCGATTTTTACAGCAATCAGTGAGAGAGCTTCTTTTCATAAAAAATATTTGTTTGAACAGAAAAAAGCTGTCACAGACCACGAACTAGCTCAACAGGCTCTCCGTGAAGCTCAGGCTCTCGCCCTTCGACAGCTTGAGGAAGAACGGTCACGGAGTACACAGGCACTTGCGGATACACAAAAACATATTGAAGAAGAAAAAAAGCGCGGCGCTACGGCACTCCATGAAGCTCAAGCTCTTGCCCTTCGACAGCTTGGAGAGGAACAAGAACGCGGCGCAGCCATACGTCACCAGCTTGAACAAAAACTTAATGAAGAACAGAATAAATCTGTATACCTCTTTCAGGAAAAGGCGCGTCTTGAACGTGAAATTTCTGGCCTGCTTCGCTCTTCTTCCTGGCGAATTACAGCGCCTCTGCGCATGTTGAAGCGTTGCCTTGCCGGATTTCCGATGGGAATGTTGTTGATCCCCGCTTTGTTCGCAGTGTCTTCCAGTTTGGGAGACTTATTCCGCAAATTCTCTGGAATACGTATAGAAATGCAGAAGCTGCTGGAACATCCGCAGGATGTTACCAATGCACTAGCTTCATCTTGCAGACTCAAACGCCTCTTTGTACTCGTCCCAATGAATCTGGCTCTGCTCATTCATAGAAAAGGCGGTATTTCTTGTGTAATGCGCTCAGGTTATCGCATTTTCCGCCAAGAAGGCTGGCTAGGTGTTCGCAGACATCTCCTGAGACACTCCCCCGCGCCTCAAGACATCGTATCGCGTCCCGGAGGCGACCCCGCCAAAGTGCTCGTTGTTGACTACCGTATTCCCAAATACAATGTTTCTGCGGGTGAGCGAGCCACTTGGGGTATTCTTATGGATATGAAGGCACTGGGTTACAATGTTTCCTTCATGCCTTCCAATATGTACTACGACACCGAATACGCCGAGCAATTGAAAGAAAAGGGCATTGAAGTCGTAACGTCCTGCGAGGGGTGCTACACCCCCAATGATTTCATCGCTCAGCACGGGGCCGAATTCGGGCTGTTCTACTTGATTCGATTCGATGTCGCAGAAGAAATTCTCGCAACTATCCGGCAGGCTGCTCCGAAATCCAGCGTCTTTTTCCATGCCCCGGACGTCTACTTCCTGCGCGAATCACGGGAAGCTGAACTGTTGCACGACGAACAGCGCCTGAAGCAGGCTATGGAAACTAAGGAGCGCGAACTGGATATCATGCGCCGTGTAGATCTCACGGTTGTCATCAGTGAAAACGAACGAAAGTTGCTCCGAGAGTACCTCCCTGATGCCCCTATGGGGGTTTTCCCCGGCTTATATGCACCTATTGTGGAAGAATCCGCCCCCTTTGCGACACGGAAGGATATCTTTTTCCTCGGTGGTTTCGCACATCGTCCCAATGTCGATGCCGCACTCTGGTTCTCTCAGGAAATCTGGCCGCTGGTTCGCGCTCGGCTCCCCGAAGCGTCGTTCCACATCATCGGCAGTGAAGCTCCCGGAAAGATCAAGGCCCTCGGTTCCATTCCCGGTGTCGTAGTGGATGGATTCGTCAAGGATCTTGATCCGCTGCTCAGCTCAATTCGCCTCGGCGTGGCGCCGTTGCGCTTCGGAGCGGGCATCAAGGGAAAAGTCGCCATGACCTTCGGAGCCGGTGTTCCCTGTATCTGCACCGAAATCGCCGCCGAGGGCATGGGCTTGAAGAATGGCGTACACACCTTCATTGCCAACGAGCCTCAGGTTTTTGCCGAGGCGGTTGTCAAGGCATATACCGACGAGACCGTCTGGGCTCGGATGTCCGTGGAAAGTCGGGAACAGGTGCGCCGCCTGTTCAGTGAAGAGGCCAATCGTCACCGGTTGACCACCTTGCTCTGGGAACAAGACGTGTTACCCATCACGCTCTGGGCCAGCCACTGCGCGGGCTTGTCTCCCCGTCCGCTTCCTGCCATGCGTGAAACCATCGACATTTCCATCATTATCCCCGTGTATAACAAGTGGCATCTGACCCGCGCCTGCATCAACTCCATTTTGGAAACCTGCGACGGCGGCATCAGCTATGAAATTATTCTTGCCGATGACGGTTCCAAAGACGACACGACCAAGGGCGATACCATATTCCCTGGTGTCATCATCGTCAGAACGCCTCAGAATATGGGCTTTCTCCGCAACTGCAACAACGCCGCCAAGCATGCGCGGGGACGGCATATCCTGTTGCTGAACAACGACACTATCGTCTTCCCCAACTGGCTCTCGTCGCTGTATGAGCTTATGGAATCCGACGAGAAAGCCGGGCTTGTCGGCTCGAAACTCATTTATCCCAGCGGAGAAATTCAAGAAGCCGGTGGAGTCATCTGGAACGATGCTTCCGCGCTCAACTATGGGCACGGCGATCCGTATAATCACTGCGGGCATTGCAGCTTCATTCGCGAAGCCGACTACATCAGTGGTGCATCCATTCTTATCCGTGGTAGCTTGTGGCGCGAGATGGATGGATTCGACCAACGTTATAAAACAGCCTATTGCGAGGACTGCGATCTGGCGATGGAAGTTCGTGCGCATGGGTTGCGTGTTTTGTATCAGCCCGCGTCGACAGTCATTCATTTTGAGCACCAGAGTTACGCGGATGCGGATACTGCCAGCCAAAACGAACTGCAAAAGCTCAATTCCCACATTCTCTATGAAAAGTGGAAGGATGTGCTCGCCCGGGATCACATGCCTCCGGATACTGTTTCGCACATCAATATCTGCCATGCATGCCGCTCTGTACTGCCGTCCATGCTCGAACGGCGTCGTGATGGGCGCATGCGGGTACTGTTCCTCAGCCCTTACCCGCCCAAGATGGTTCGTACCGAGTTGCTCGACACACTCAAGGCACGAGGACAACACGTTCATTTCGCACTGCTGGACAGCGGGCTGCATGACGAAGAGGAGCGCGCCGCTCTGCGCAAAGCCTGGCCTTGCGACATGATTTATCCTTATCGGCAATTGCCTGCCCAAAAGGATATCCTGGAGGTTCCCAGTTGGCTCAAGGCGGATACGGGCAAACAGATACTCTCCATATGCGGTGAACAGCAAACGGACATCGTCTTATGTCCCTATTTATTCCAAGCTGAAATGTTGCTGTATATCCCCAACAATCTGTTAAAAGTCATTGAACTACGAGGGCAGATGGCGGCTCCTTCTGGTAAAAACCTTGAACTCATGCGGCTGGCCGATATGCTCATCGTAGACAGCAATGAAGAGGCGAAGCTCATCAATAACGCTTTGGGCAAAGAAACCGCCGTAGTGCTGGACTCCGAACTGCAAACGCTTCTGTCGCATCCTAAGTTGTTCTCCTCCCGATAGAGGAAAACTCCGACGAGTATACGTTATGGAAAAACTTTGTCCGGTTATTCTTTGTGGTGGAAGCGGAACACGGCTGTGGCCACTTTCGCGCGACATGTATCCCAAGCAGTTCGTGGATATCGGGAATGGGCGAAGCCTGTTCAAGGATACCCTCAAGCGCGCGGCGGATCTCCCCGGATACCATATACATCGTCTGTAATCAGGGGTACCCTTTTATGTCGGGGCGTCGCTGCAGGAAAACGGTGAACAAGGCCGTATTTTACTGGAACCTGCACCGCGCAATACGGCCCCGGCCATTGCGCTGGCTGCTTTTTCTGCACGAGAACAGGGAGATCCGTTGCTGCTGGTGCTTCCTTCGGATCATATCTTAAAGGATGACAGTGCATTTACGAACTCCGTATACGAAGCCTGCACGGTTGCGGAACAGGGGCGCATCATCACGTTCGGCATCACTCCTACCGGACCGGAAACAAGATTCGGTTATATCCGGCAAGGGGCCGCCATAGCTCCGGGCATTCTTTCCGTAGAACGATTTGTGGAAAAACCGGATGCCCCCTCGGCAGAGGCTATGCTCAAAGAGGGCGGCTATTCGTGGAACAGCGGGATGTTCCTGTTCAAGGCTTCCGTCTATCTCCATGAGCTGCAAAGATATGCCCCGGAGATATATACGGCCTGCGAGCAGGCATGGAAAAAGCATATCATTGAGCAGGACTTCATTCGCCCGGAAGCGGAAGCGTTTGCGGGATCGCCTGTGGACTCCATTGACTACGCAGTGATGGAACATACAGACACGGCAGCCGTTATGCCGCTTGCCGTGCGCTGGAGCGATATGGGATCATGGGAAGCCTTTTATGAAGAAAGTGATAAAAATACAGAGGGCAACGTCTGCACGGGTGACGTCATCACCCAAGATGTCCACAATTGCTATCTGCACGGAACTGGCAGGTTGATTGCGGCTCTTGGCGTTGAGAACCTTGCCATTGTGGAAACACGGGACGCGGTACTTGTCGGTAAGCGGTCGCAGCTTCAAGACGTCAAGAAGATCGTGGCTGAATTAAAAGACCGGAACCGCTCCGAATACCGTCAGCACCCTCGCGTTTTCCGGCCGTGGGGCAGCTATGAAACGCTGGCTGTGGGCTCACGCTTTCAGGTCAAACGGATCACGGTGAACCCCGGTGCGCAGCTTTCCCTCCAAATGCACTATCACCGTGCCGAACATTGGATCGTCGTCAGCGGAACGGCCGAAATAACCAACGGAGATATTTCTCGCCTGTATACGGAAAACCAGTCGACGTACATCCCTCTCGGAACTATTCACCGTCTCAAGAATCCAGGAACTATCCCGCTCGTGATCATAGAAATTCAGTCCGGCTCCTATCTGGGCGAAGATGACATTGTGCGGCTTGATGACATATATGGCAGAAATCAATAATGGTACAGAGTCGCAAAGGATCGTTTGATGCCATCCGAAGATGTCGCTATCAGCGTTCAGTATATCAGCAAATTTTTCGAGAGATATGAAAAGCCCTCGCATCGGCTTCTTCAGATGCTTTACCATGGGCATAAACTGCTTTTACCGGCCCTTTTGGGCCTTGCAGGATATCTCATTTGAAATGAAACGAGGAGAATGCGTTGGCATCATCGCCTAAAATAATGCCGAAAAAAGCACACTGCTCCAGATTATCAGCGGAACGCTGGCCCTCTCGTCGGAAACGGTAAAATGCAATGGGCGCGTCAGCCCTTCTTGAACTGGGAAGTGGCTTCAGTCCGGAATTCACGGGTAGAAAAATGTATACCTCACTGCTTCCATCCTCGGTCTTACGGATAAAGAAATCACAACGCGTTACGACGATATAGTCGCCCTTGCGGATGTAGGCGACTTCATAGAGCAACCGGTAAAAAGTTATTCGAGCGGGATGGCTATGCGCCTCGCTTTCGCCGTTATGCAGATGTGCATACGGATATTCTGATTGTGGATGAAGCTCTCTCCGTCGGAGATACCTCCTTTACCCAAAAATGTATGCGTCTGCTACGCCAGTTTATGGAAAAAAATACCGTGCTGTTCGTCAGCCATGATATGGCTTCTGTAAAAAATATTTGCAACTATGCAATAGTTCTCAAAAAAAACATAAAATTTACCGATCCCCAAAAAGAGGTTACTGAAAAATACTTCAAAGACATGTATGAATTTTTATAGGGAGAAAGTGCACTCTATATATGAAAATACCCTGCAACCTAAATTGACACCGAAAGATGAAGACTTCAGGGATATGAGGCAAGACCTCTTCAATACGAGTGTATTACGCAACAACTTCAAAATTTTTCGGCGTAAGAAAGAAGGAGATGCCTTTGGAAGAGTTGGCCCAGTATTAAAAATGCTTTGCTGACAAACGAGACAAGCCGTCGCTCTGGGTTGTGAGGGGAAGAAATGGTGCGCCTTGAGGTTGTTTTACGGGTGCGACAGGAGCTGTTCAGTCCTACTGTCGGTTTTATCGTAAAAGACAGGCTTGGGCAGGAAATGTTCGGGGACAATACCTATCTCACCTATCGGAAATCCCTTCTCTTTGTTCCACAAAACACATTTTTTCTGCGGAATTCGAATTCAGAAGGCCCATTTTCCCCACCGGCAATTACAGTATAACAATAGTCATCGCGGAAGGAACACAAGAAGAACATATGCAGCATCAATGGCGGCACGAAGCCCTTATTTTTCAGTCTCATTCCTCCAACTGTGCGACGGGGCTTATAGGCATTCCCATGCGAAAAATTCTTTACATACACTTGAATAAAGGAGCAGAGACGCCATATACAAAACTTTGATAACGGATCGAACAATTTTTCCTGTCAGTTGGACATTAGCAATTGAACAATGGACATACATTGTTGCCCCTCTTGTTCTATACCTTCTTCCAAGTTTTATCAGAAAAATAAAAGAAAAAATCTCTCTTGAGTCAGCTATTTTTATCGCGCTTGGAACTATTCTAGTTTTATTTTTTTCTGCGTATATTAGTTGTTCTTACCGGTGAACCAACATGGGATACGGATATACGGAAACAAATCCCACTTCGACTTGATGCCATATTTTTTGGGATACTCATCGTTTGTATTAAAAATTTTATCCCCAATATTTACATCGTGTTAAGATCTAGTTTGTTTTTACGTGTATTTATATACTAATTTTTATTTACTCCATATTTCTTTATGAATATCTATTATATAGCAATATAGATACTTCTTTTTTCACAGGACATCAGGCTTCAGCTTCTATGATATTTTAATGGCATTTACTTTACCATTCTTTGATCAAAATATACTTACCACAAGCATCTGAGCCATAATAAATTAATATCTTTCTTTTTTCTTTTGGTTAGCAAACATGCCTACTCTTTCTATCTTATACATTTCACTATTTTCTTTTTAGCTTACAATTTTTCTACTGCAGTTGTTTTTCTTGGATCGAAAGCAAATATTATTGATTATCCATTCACCAAATACACTTTGTTCATCAAAACAAAAAAGTCCTATTCAATATACAGAATTATTGAAAGGACTTCATACTATTAAAAGCTTATTCTTTATTCCCTACTTTTTCTGCCTCACTCCAAATATCTCCCATGACGGAAGCCGCGCGCAAAAGGGCTTCATCGGCCAGATGTGAATACCGTTGCGTCATATACGGAGAACTGTGTGTAAGCAGCTTCTGAAGCGTATACAAATCGACCCTCCCCGAACTGGCAAGGGCCGAGGCAAACGTATGACGCAATCCGTGCATGCAGCGAAAATCTTCAGGAAGCCCGGCAGCTTGTTTGGCTCGTCGGGCTATACCGCGAAAGGTGACCCGATGCGTTCCTTTTTTCTTTCCCGGAAAAAGATAGGGGCTGTCCGTCCGGGGGATTTGTTCGAGAATCGCGCGTGCCGGAGGACTCATCGGGATTTTCGCCGTTCTCCCATTTTTGGCGACCTCGCCACGCAGCAGGATGAACCCATTGGAAAAATCAAGATCGTCCCAACGCAGGGCTACGATTGCCCCGTGACGCATGCCTGTTGCAAGGGCCAAGCGGACACCGGAAGCGCCTGTCTGATCCTGCTCTTCATCGAGTGCGGATAAGAAAGCGGATATCTGTTCCGACGTCATCATTTCTGTTTTTTGATTATCAACGACCGGCATTTCAAACTGCAGGTGCACGGGGGCAGGAATGAAATTTTTTTTTACGGCAAAATTCAAAATCCGTTTGATCTGCTCAAGAACATGCTTGACGGTTTGCGGGCGCAAACATAGGAGCAACTCGCTTCGTAACCTGTCAATATCCAAAGTGGCCATTTCATCGGGCGTCTTCGCGCCAAAAACAGGCGCGATGTAGTTGTTATATCGGTATATATCTCCACGGCTGCTGGCTTTGTCCCCGTTGATCTCCCTATACAGGGACCACAGCTGATCCAGGGTGTACCCCTGCTTTTTGGGTAGCTCACAAGTCACATGGCTTTCGATTCGCTCCCCCCTGATTCGGCTCGCACGAACAGGGGTCATCGCATCCCTGTACTGATGTCCGACCTTTTCTTCTACTTGCCTGCCGCCCTTCCGATAAACGACATAGTAGACACGTTCTTTTCCCCCACCTTTTTTTTGAAGCTTTTCTACAAAATAAACCCCCGGATAGCCCGTCCATTGCCTCTGGCGACTTGCCATTGTAGTACCTCCATGAGCAGTTATTGATCATGTGTGCTCACGAAGCGGCATCTTGTGTACAGCAATCTCTTTCCCTCCCTTCTCCAGAGAATGCAGACAGAGCCATCCATGCGCACCACATTTTCACCTAACCGGTTTACCACATGTAATAATTATAGAAAAAATGACACCCACGCTCTTTGGGCGACGTCATTGTAGCATATCCAAAACCTTTTTTTGGATAAAAATTATTATTCACTTTTCTATATTTCAGTATATATAGACCATAATTTCGACAACTTCCTGTCTCCCCGCCCCCGCGAACACCAGCACTGGAAAGTTGTTCCTCCCCAAAAGGCTTTTCAAGGCCACCGGCCGAGTTCAGCTTCCCGGAAAATGTCCTCATAAATCCGGTCAATCGTGATGCACCGTCTGGCATGACCTGCAAAACAGGCTATGTCGCATCCGTCCGGTTTGGGAGGGCTCCTAGCCGGACTGACGGACACCCAAGTCAAATTATTTTGACAGCTCACGAACTCTGTAGTACTGAAAAATCATTTCTGAAAAAAAAGAACGGATTAAATTTTTCTCGAAAAAGATGCCAAAAAAAAGTGTTGAGAATCAAGAGATTGACAAAAACGATTTTTTTGAGAAAAAAAACAGAAGCTCCGCGCCAGAGTGGAAAACCCAAAAAAATTCTGATAACCTTTATCCTATCTACTTTAAAAAAATAGATAAAAAATGAGTAGCATCTTTTTTTCAAATCGGCTAAAATGCACTATATCTTTTGGGAACAAAGCAGACGAAAGGAGTCATCCGGCCCTGTCTCGAAACGCTGTTGGTAAAATTTTTGTACCGGATTCATGGAGCTGTCACTGCTCTTCAACTCGGTACGCCTGAACTACGCCCTGAATGGAAAACAGAGTTTTTCGCAAGAAGATAAGTAAAATAAATATATTTCGTTCCTCGCCCCTATGGAAAGCGCTTCCTTGCCGAAGCGCTTTCCCCGGCCGGCAGGGAATCCGTCGGCCAGCGATCCCGGATGGGGCTCCGCCCATCCTGACTCGAACTCAATGCCCTCTCCCGGGCGTTGGGGGGGACACGTTCCCCTCATGGGTGGCCCTTGGCTCGGTTTGCAACTGATGCGGCAAGGGTACCACCTGGACATGGGCTACCCCCTCTCCGCAAGCCGCGTTTGCGGAGTTTCAGGGGAATCTGTCCAAACGTTCCTCTCCCGGCATGGGGCCGGTTTTTCGGGGAACTCGTTACAACTTTTTATTATCCTCCGGAGGATAAACACAATGGCTAATCCCACCTGGTTTGACTACGAATTCTATATGGGCGCCAAACTGGCTCAGATGCAGAAGGCCGATCCTGCCGGCAACTGGACTACGGGCAAACTCGTCGATGCCTTTGCCCAGAACGGTTTTCTCGGCGAAGACGGCGCGTACGAACATTTCGTTCAGTTTGGCGCGAATGAAGACGTGGCCCCCAACGCCGATTTCAACGCCAGCGAGTACTACGCCGCCAAGGCCGCGCAGTTCTACGGCGTGGAACCCTCCGCTGTGACGGAGCTCCAGATCGCCAACGTCAAGGCGATCATCGCCGAAAACGGCATGAACGCGTGGACCCACTATGTCCAGTACGGTTCCGACGAAGGCGTGAACCCCTCCAACGCCTTTGACGCCGACGCCTACCTTGACGCCAAGACCGCAGCTCTCGTCGCCGCCGGCGAAAAGCAGCCCGATGGTTCCGAATGGACCCCTGAGGCCGTGCAGAAGGCCATTTCCGACGCGGGCATGACCGTTCTGGAACACTACCTCCAGTATGCCGGTACGGGAGAAGGCGAAGTCGCCCAAGGCGTCACCTTCCCCGTGCCCGACGACCAGAAAGTGCCTGCTGAAGTCACCGGAAACACCTATGTGCTGACGCCTGACCTTGACGCCATCGTGGGCACGAACGGTTCCGATGTGATCATCGGCGCCACTCAGGACGGCAAGGGCACCTTTACCTCCGGCGACAGCATCGACGGCGGCGAAGGCGTGGATACGCTGAAACTTTATGGCGTGAATAACGTCAACAAGGGATTGCAGACCGTCAAGAACGTCGAGCAGTTGGAAGCCTTTGCGGGTAGTGGAACCTACGACGTTTCCGGATGGGAAGGACTTGAAAAGGCCAGCTTCAAGGCCGGGACCGTTTCCACCCTGACGGCCAACGCCACCCTGACCGACGTGGCTCTTGATGGCGTTGGCGCGGATATGACGCTGACCGGTGACGGCATCGCCAATGTTACCGTGAAGAATCTGGATGAGGACCGTTCCGTCACCGTCGTCAATACCACCGAAAACCACGCGTTGAACGTGGCGCTTGAAAACGCCAGCAAGGTGGGCAAGGACGGGGTTCCCACGACCAGCGTGACCTTGGTGGATGCGGCTGCCGAAGCTCTTAACCTGGCCAGCAACGGCGCCACTGTCAACAGTGTGACTCTTAGCAGCGCTTCCGTCGCGCTGAAAACCATGACCGTGTCCGGCGAAGCCGATCTGGTCGTTGACGGTCTGGCCGATGTCTCCAAGCTGGAAAGCATCGACGGCAGCGCCGCCAAGGGCGACCTTGCTCTCGGCACGCTGAACGATGCGACCCTCAACGTCACCACCGGTTCGGGCGACGACACCTTTGTGTTGGGAAACACCGCTACCCATGCCGTCACCGTTTCCACCGGCGAAGGCGATGATGAAGTGACCCTTGGCGCGGCTCTGGTAAAGGGGTCCTCCATTGACCTCGGCGCCGGCGACGACGTCCTGAGGCTGGAATCTGCCCAGTTGAACAAGGACGCCACCGTCAACGGCGGTGAAGGCACCGACGCGCTGGTATTCACGAAGGATGCTACGTTCGCCTCTGCCAATGCCGGCCTGAACGCGGTGAAGGGGTTTGAGGTATTGGGCGTTGAAGGCGCGACGCTCACCGTTGACTCCAGCCTTGTGAACTTCGATGACTTCCTCGTCTCTGATGCGGGCAAGATTGTTCTGACCAATGCTCAGGACAACGACACCGTGACCTTTGAGGCGGGTGTTTCGACGGATAACAACATCACGATGGCCGCCCGGAACACCGTTCTGGATCTGAACCTTGTAGGTGATGATAAGGCTGTTGCCAATGTCTCGGCTACGGTGGGAGGAGCCACCACGCTCAACATCAGCTCCAGCGGCCTGCTGGAAGAAAAGGCTAGTACTCTTACTGCTGACAACAACGTGTTGAACCTCACCGGCGACAACGCGAAGCTGAACCTCACCGGCGATCAGGACCTTACCCTTACGCTGAAGGGCGATACCAAGGGCTTTACCGTTGACGCCACCGGCTTTGAAGCCAAGCTCGACGTCACCGGATCCGACTCTCAGGACACCATCAAGCTGGGTGCCGAAGGCGGCACTGTGACGGCTTCCAAGGGTCACGACCAGATCACCTTTGGTGCTGGCGCTGATGCCTTTGTGGCCAGCACCAAAGCTGGGGCCAGCGCTGCGGACATGAGCACCATCGCCGGCTTCACCTCTGGCACCGATAAGATTCTGACGGCTGCCGATGCAAGCACTGCGGGTACGACGACGAATGTGCATATCACCAGCACTGCTGTTGCCAATACTAGTGACGATATTCTTGCTGTCCTGACTAACGCGTTGGATGCGGGTAAGGATAACCTTCTTACTAATAACGCGTATGTCGTGGAACTGACCGGCGAGCTTGCGGGAACGTATGTTGTGCTTGAAAGTGGTAATGATGGCACTACTGTTGATGCCAACGATACGGTGATCAAGCTGGCTGGCGTACATGCCGCTGACATCGCAGTGGGCGATATTCTGTTTAGCTAACCCTCCTCAGGCATCAGCCTGAAGGCGGCCTAAGCTGATTCACCCCGCCCTTCCTTCACCGGAGGGGCGGGGCTTTTGTTTCTGACGCCCCGGCTCCTTTTCCCGGCTTTCAAGGGAGCCGCCCTTTCCCCGCGTCCGCGGCATGGGCAAAAAGCAATGGACACGGGAGGTT
>ERZ827194.285-NODE-285-length-45522-cov-12.6869_pt1 | contig 45522 bp, 38 predicted proteins | sample MGYA00519777_ERZ827194 | MGnify/ENA primary metagenome ERZ827194 (study PRJEB31778, sample SAMEA3449277) | human gut metagenome | biome: human gut; feature: human-associated habitat; material: faeces | place: United Kingdom | collected 2010/2012 ...
TCGCGTCCAGCAGGTCTACCTGTTCTTCCTTTTTGAGAAAGGACAGCTCATAGGCTGGGTTCAAGGCAATCTTCTTTTCATCCACCATATCCATCAATTCGGGAATCAGCTCTGTCAGACGGATATAGCGCTGAACTTGATTTCTGCTCGAACCAGCCTGCTGAGCCAATATTTCATCGGCTCTCAACTTCGTCCCAACTTGGGACGAAGTTAAATCAACTCGCTCTCCCTGATGTTTCATAGCCTCCAGCTTCATTTTGTAGGCAAAGGCTCTTTCGCTGGGAAGCAGGCTTTCTCGCTGTAAGTTGCTGTCAACCATAATGATCGTAGCGGCATCATCATCCAAATCCCGAACAATGACCGGCATGGTCTCCTTTTCTGCCAGTTCACTGGCTCTGTGCCGCCTGTGTCCGGCTACCAGCTCATAGCCGCCCTCCGGGTCCGGTCGGGCAATCGCCGGGACCAGAACACCATACTGCTTGATACTGTCGGCGGTCTCCATCATGGCTTCGTCATCCTTGACTTTGAATGGATGGTTCCTAAAGGGATGCAGTTCAGACAACGGAATTTCCTGAATCTTTTCCAGCTTTGCATCCTGGCGGCCTTCTTCGGTGGAAAACAGATCATCTACCGAGGCCAGCTCTATTTTTTTCGCGCTGCTTTTCAAGTTTCAACACCTCCTTCGTCAGATTTTTGTAGCCCTCTGCCACCTTGCCACTGGGATCATGGGCAAAAATGCTTTTCCCCTCGGCGCTGATTTCCTTAGCCCGAACAGAATGGGGGATCTCTGTGCCGAATACTTTGATCTTACTGCCATAGGTCTCCCGCAGGAGCGCGGAGATCTCTTTGGCAAAGTTGGTTCGGCTGTCCACCATCGTCAGCAGGATACCGTCTATCTGGAGCTTGGGGTTGATCTGCCGCTTTACCTTGTTTACCGTGGAGAGAAGCTGTTCCAGCCCTTTGGCGGGCAGATACTCTGCCTGAACGGGAATGATGATCCTGTTTGCAGCGGCCAGCGCATTGACCGTAAGCATACCCAGAGAGGGCTGGCAGTCGATGAGGATATGGGAGTATTGCCCCTTCAGCGTGTCCAGATATTGCCGTAAGATGGTCTCACGGCTCATGGCATTTACCAGGGATACTTCCATACCAGATAGCTGGATGTCCGCAGGCATCAGATCTACACCCTCTGGGTGGTGCAGGATACCCTCGCCGGGACGAAGTGGCTCGTCCATCAAGATACGCCCCATAGCGTCCGACAGCGTAAAGGGCAGCTTGTCCGGCTGGGGATTGCCCAAGCTGATTGTCAGACTTCCTTGTGGGTCTCCGTCGATCAGCAGCACTTTCTTTCCGGCCTGTGCCAGTCCCACACCTAAGTTCGCGCAGGTCGTTGTCTTGCCCACACCGCCTTTCTGGTTGGCGATGGCGATGATTTATGTGTTCAAATAAACCTCCTCCTTCTACAAAAAATATCCCTATTTCGAAAAATAGGGATGAAAAAAGCCGCTTACTCAAATAAATGAATAAACGGCTATGTAAGAAATATTCGATTGTAAGTAAAGTTTTATATCACTGCAAAATAACGAAGTGCATCTTTGATTGCTTCTACCTTTTCTGGTGTCGGATGTTTCTTCGGCTGTTTCAGTTCTTCTACTGCATTAGGAGCATCATACATCGGCAAGCCTAAATCCCTTTTTACCTCCGCAATATATGCGGTATGTACTTTGAAGCCGTATTTCGCTTCTATGTACTCCTTAATCATTTTGTAGGTCACTTTTTCTTTGGGCTTGTACGCTTCGGCTCTTTTAGCAATACTATCTACCGGAATCTTGCCCTCGCCCTCTCCAAACTCCACATCAATGTGGATATAACTGTCGGCTTTTTTGTGGGACAAAAGAACTACCGTCTCGACTGTTGTTTCAGTTTCCAAGGGAAGTTCTTTCACTTCCTCGCCATCAACAGGCACAGGGAAGTTGAATACAATCTTCTTTATCCAGCTTCCGTCTTTTCTCTTTTCCGGGAACATCTCAATTCGCTCAATAAAGGCTTTCATAAACTCTTTCTGTTCTGCTTCCGTTGCGGAATGGTAGACTTCATCAAATGCCAGTAAGAGCCGATAAATGTTATCGCCGGAGATTTTCTCCTGCTGGATGCTGCGTATCTGACTTTGCAATTCGCCAATCTGAACTTCGATTTCTTCTATCGTATCATACTGTTCATCATATCGGCGCTGCAAATCCAAAATTTTTCTGTCATAGTGGGCATCGTTGATGTCCAAAGTATCCATCTGACGCTCCAAGCGGCTTTTCGTTCCAAAGGCTTGCTTTAGCTGTCCTTGCAGAACGGCGATCTGCTTTTCCATATCCTCTGTATCAACCGCCGTTCCAATTTTCGCTTGAATTGCTTCTATAAATTGGGGATTGCTGACCATAGCGGAGATGACCTTCGCCACAAATTTGTTGATTTCCGTCTGCTCGATATTCAGCCGGAAGCTGCACTCATGTCCCGTCGGCGTAACCGTATTTTTGCAGTAGTAATAATACCGTGTTTTCTTGTCCTTGCTATGAGCCTTGGCAATATTGCCGTACATACTCTTTCCGCAACACGGGCATTTCAAAATACCGGATAGGATGTGTGCGTGGTCTGGATTGTTGACCTTTTCCCGCTTAAAGGAATTGATCTTGCGCTTTTCCTGTGCCAGATACCAATCTTCTTCGGAAATGATAGCTTCGTGCTGACCATCGTAAACAGGGAACTCCGACTGCTCGACCACGTGCATCTCATTTCTTGTACCTTGCCTCTTTTCGGTTCTCCGTCTGCCATAAGCAATTTTACCCATATAAACGGGATTATCCAGTACGTCCTGCACGAAGTTCCTTGAAAATCCGGGGATGGTGTTATTTTGCCGCAGCTTCTTCACAAACCCGTTGCGGTTGAGATATTTAGCAATTCCGGCAACGCCCTCATTGGTATGGATGTAGCGGTCATAAATAACACGGATTACTTCCACTTCATCCTCCGCAATGACAAGGTTTCCGCTTTCCAATTTGTATCCATAGGGAGCGAAACCGCCGTTCCATTTGCCCTCACGAGCCTTTTGCTCCCGTCCTGCCATTGTCTGTGTGCGGATATTCTCTCGCTCGATTTCCGCCACCGCAGACAGCACGGAAATCATAAGCTTTCCGGCATCCTTGGAGCTGTCAATGCCATCCTCCACGCAAATCAGGTTGACACCAAAATCCTGCATGAGCTGCAAAGAGTTCAGAACATCGGCTGCATTTCTGCCAAATCTGGAGAGCTTAAAGACAAGCACATAGGAAACGCCGTCTTTGCAGTCCTGGATGTCGTTCAGCATCCGTTGAAACTCCTGCCTTCCTTGGATGTTCTTGCCGGAAAATCCTTCGTCAGAATACTCCCCGGCAACGACCATATCCTCGTATGCCGCATACTTCCGCAACTTGTCCCGCTGGGCATCCAAGCTGTATCCGTCTACCTGCATGGAGGTGGACACTCTCGTATATAGATAACATTTAAGTTGCTTCTTTTTCAGAATCGCCACCTCCTTCGCTCATTTCTTTTACCATCAATCCCTCGTTGCGGATATAATACTCCAAAAGTCTAAGCACATAATCCGGTGCATGGCGGTTGTCCAATTCCCACTCGGTCATAGTCCGGTAAGGAATATGGACGAGCTTGCAAAAATCTTTCCGGTTCAGTCCTGTGCTTTCACGCAACTTAATAATTCTGTTTTTACAATCCATTCGTCTTTTCTCCAAAAAAGCAAAAATACACGTTGCGTACATATTATAGCATAGCCGCAACAAGTACGCAACGTGTAAATTGTAAATTTTTACGCAGCCTTATCCGTCAAAGGCTGCGCTTGCTTATCATCCTTGGAACACTCCACCGTTTGCGGAGTGTCCTGCTCTAATTTATCCAAAACCTGATGCCCGTACTTCTGGAGCATCTGGCTCATAACATCCACACAGCGGTCAAATGCCGCATTATATTTCGCTTCCTCATAATATTTCTTCAATAGGCGATTCCTCCATCAAAGTTCCATATCCTGTCCACGCTTCCGGGCAGGGTGTTTGTGTTCCTGCGTTTCCTTTCCTCTGATGAGGATAGAATTGATAAAAGCCCGAACCCTTTCGAATGCAATTTCCAGTGCATCCAGAAAAGGCTGGGCTTTCTGTTTCAGTTCCATATATTTTTCGTTTACTGCTTCATACCGCTGTTTCCAGATGGAAACCGTCTTTTCAGCGGAAGCGAGTTTCTCCTTCAAGCGCTTGTTGTCAGCATTGGCGATAATGCCGTTGACCGCATAGCGTTTGAGCGTGTCGCATTCATCCGGTGTCAGCGTGATATTATTTCCGAATGTGGCTTTCTTTCCCATCGTTTCAATCTCCTGCACCGTCAGAGCAACGGTCTTTGCTGTTTTGGTTTCCTTTTGCAGAGCTTCCAGTTTCTTTTTCTGTTTCTCCGTGGCAGCTTTGGCATTCTCCAACCCGCGCTCCGCCTGTGCCACCTGTCCGGTCATAGCTTCCAAACGCTGCTGTTCAGCCTGAACCTTGAACTGTGTCACTGTCAGATGTTCCTCGGTACTGCCACGCTCTCCACGCTCCACATCGGTATATCCGGCATTTCGCATGAAATGAAAAAAGTCATCCTGCAACACACTGTAGGACGACTTCAAAATCTTTTTTCCTTTTGCGTTCAACATTGGATTACCATCCTTGTCAAGCACCGGCTTGGACTCCCATTTTTTACTGCGGCTGACCTGCGTGATCGTTTCCTTTACCGTTCCCCGGAGGGATTCATCCTTACATCGCTTCGACCACAGAATTTGCTTCTCTACCACCGGGATATAAACCACATGAAGGTGGTAGTGGTACACATCTTCGCCCAGAGCTTCGGACATTGCCCGGTTGCGCTCGTCGGCGTGCATCACAGCGGATAGGATATACTGCTCACCGCCTACGATCTCCACGGCGGCTTTATAGGCATCGGCATAAAACTGTTTTGCAAATTCATAGCCGCCGTGATTGTAGAAGTAAGCAGAGTTCACATCAAAAATCAACTCACCGTATTTGACGGCATCCGGTTTCAGACCTCTTGTGGAGATTACACCGTCCTGTTCCATCTGCTCAAACATTTTTACATAATCGTCCGCGGGGGCTTTGAAATGAATGTTCAGAGAAGTGCGTTCCGGTACGATGTCCTGATTGCTGTAGCTGTCCTTTTCACGCTCATTGTGTTCCTGTACCTTTGCCACATCAGCCGGTGTTTCCAAGTCCTGATTCCGAGCTACGGTGCGGTGGATTCCATCATTTCTTGCCATTGGATTTTTCCTTTCTTTAAAATTTGCAGACAGCGGAGGGCTGGAGAACGGCACTTTTTCAAAGTGTAATAACCCACTATGACACTTTCATCCATACTGGCTGCAAAGTGCCGTGGGCTCTCCCGAGAGGGGATGCGGTCACTGCGGCGACCTCTGCTGACCAAAGCGAAAATGTCTGCGCCTTTTCCCATGGTCAGCCCGTCTGCATGGAGCCGTTCTGCCGAACTACTTCTTGCATCCGGTGGCAGCAAAAACCGTATCTTTCACTGCCATCCATAGGCAGCACTGCGGTGCGCCTATGGAGACGGGAGATGCGAGGGGCTGTTGCCGAGGCATCACTTCTCCCGTCTTTTCTGCCATACGATGTCGTAGCCAAGCACAGCGGCAAGCTCCAATACTTCCTTATATCGGATGCTTTCCCGCTGTAATTTTGCGGACAAATTGGAAACGCTGTCGCTCCATCCGTATTCGTCCGAGAGCAAGTCAACTACTTCCTGCATGGTCATTCCGGCACGGATGATCTGTGCCTTTATTTCATTGCGTACATTCATATTGAAAATTCCTCCATAATTTTGATTTGTAGTTTGGTACGATAGCTACTCTCCGAAGCGGAGCGGATGCACCGAACAGTGAAAAATCCGGCAACTCCAAAATCGTTTTATTTTTGCGGGTGCGATATTCTGTCCATATAGGCATATATCCCATTTTATTGTTCCGTGAGGTTTAGTCTGGAACAGTGAAAACACCCATTGTTCCGTGAACAGAGTACACGGTTTAGAGAAGCACGATTTGGCGAAATGGTTTCGTCCTGCGGTCAAAAACTTCGCTGTTTTCATTACCATTGATTTTCGATGTCCGAAAACAGGTCGGCTCTGAAAACCGCTGTTTCCTATAACAAGAGAGAACGGGGGGTAAATGCTGCGTACATACGTACAGAGCACGACTGGAAAAATCATTCCCGCCAGCCCTCCGGTACGTACGTACACGGCGAAACATCGTAAAATCCATTTATATGAGGTCTTGCCACAGCTTCCACGCCCATAAAGCCCCACACCCGCCGTCCGGCAGAGTTGGTGATGTTGTTGCAATGCTCCAGATTGAATCTCCCGGCATTGGCAATCATGGCATCGCTGAAGCTACGGGCTTTCAGCGGTGCAAGGGAGTTTTCCTCACACCACATCCGGTATATTTCATAGAAATCCTTGGAACTGATGGACGCATCCGCTTTGCGCCGGATGTATCCCTCCGATTCCATGAAATCGAAGATATTGTTGTTGTCACGCTTGACCGCTTCCCGGTTTTCCCGGATACGGTCACTCTCTGTGAATTTGAAGTTGCTGGCAACAAGCCGCCGCAATCCTTCCAATGCCCACAGAAAGATGCCCTCGGCTTCAGCCTTCATCTTCTCTGCAAGGTCAGGATCGTCGGCTCTGTTCACAGGCCTTTCCTTGGTAGTCAGCACAAGCTGTCTGCGGTAAAATCCGTCACTTCGGTCATACAGAGCTTGCAGATCGCCATTACTGAACGCAAGAAGACGGGCAAACATCCAGCCCTGATAACTCTGCTTGCCTTTACGTTCCAAATCCATCTTGCCTTGTGCTGTCACGATGGATTTTACATAGTTGGTCTGGCGCAGGGCTTCCATTCGCATATCATCATCCACGCACAGCAGAATGTGTTCCAGATCGGCACGGGCAAAGCGGTTTTCAGAAATTTTGCCGATACTGCCGTCTTTCATATTTGTGCCGAATATAGAGGATAGCACCGCACCGATTTGAGATTTGCCCTCGCCGCCATTGCCTTTAATCACCATCATGCGCTGTCCCTTGTTGGAGGGGATCAGGCAATAGCCGATAAACTCCTGCAAGGTGGGGATGTCCTCCGCATGGAGCAGCCCATCCAGAAAGTTCTGCCAGATTTCAGGTGCGGGCGCGTTGGGATTGTAGGCAACAGGCAGACGGCTCCGCACAATAGCAGGTCTGCCCTCAGTAAATGTGCCGTCCAAAAGTAGCGTACCGTTGGACAAATGAATTCTATCCTGTTCCGGTGGAAAGTCAGGCACTTGTGCTTCCAGTTTCAGCACTTCCAGAATGTTGGTGATCTTCCGGGGGATATTGTTTACGGCACAGAATTTCAGCTTGTCGTAAATCTCCCCACGCAGAGGGAGATCGTCCGTCACTCGACCATTGGGCGTGAAAAAAGCTCCGTTTGCGAAGATGATTCTGCGCTCCTGCAGAAATTCTTCACAAAACAGAGCTTCGTTGATGTTCTGCCCGTCAAACCAGACAGGCAAATTCATATCAGGCGTTTTCCGGTTCTTCGCCATGGTGCGCCACCTCCTTTTTCTTTCGTGTGATGTACTCTTGCAGAAAAGCAATTTTGCCGTCCTGCATCAGCTTGTCCACCAATGCCACCCGTTCTTCCAGATCACCCACCGTCAGCACATCTGCCATATATTCGATATAGCAGTGCATCTGGCAGGCTTCCACAAAACGGTCATCCAGAGCATCTTCCGGTGTCTTGGGTGCGTATCGTACTTTCCAATCTTCCAGCAGATGCAGATAATTCGTCAGCACCCGGAAACACAGCATTTCATCCTCCCGTAACTGACGGATATAGGGACGCTTCGGCTTGACCATAGCTGCGGCAGTGGGCGGTTTTGGGTCAAGTCCAAAGTCCGCAGCCAGCTTTTGCGCTGCTTCATAACTGCTCAAATCGAACAGCCTTGCCACAAGGTCGATTACGTCCCCCTTGGCTCCGCAGCCGAAGCAGAAAAAATAGTCCTCATTCAGCTTCAAGCTCGGATGCCTGTCGTTGTGGAACGGGCAGCAAGCCATGCCGTTGTGGCTCACTTTCAGCCCGTAGTGTTCGGCGGCTTGCTTGACGCTGATTGCCGCCTTGATGGTTTCATAGATTGTCATAGAAAACCCTCCGTTCATAATATTCTGGAAAGCACGAAGCACCCGCCGTGATTGGCAGGTGCTTCGCTCCTTCTATTATGGTTATGACGGATTTTTCAAAAAACAGGCTAATGACAGGACAATCCTGTTTCAAAAAACAGGACAACTTATCTGAGGGCGTAGATTTCTTTACATTTACATGATATAATTAGAAAAATGAAAAAACAGGACAGGAGGGCAAGCATGAATCAAGAATTGATGACATTGGATTTCTGGCAGGATACGGTCATATATGAGAGCAAAACATTTCCTGTCGGTACGCTTGCCTGTGATGCACTGAATGTTCCTGTGAATACCATTGCAAAAATAAACGAGCAATGCGAGAAAATCAATCTGCTGCTTGGAATATTAAACGCCGGACAGGATGCTTCTGCACTCTGTCCTATTGCAAAGGAAGCTGCTCTGACGATGCTTGATATTCTCAGTCAAACACCGCCGTTCTCCTATATGAATATCTCAAAGCACAGAGAACGGATTGAAAAAGTCTTTACTGTGGACAATGCGCTGAAATATGTGGAGTTTGCCATAAAAGCCGCAACCAATTCTTTGCAATTTGAAGAAATCCAGAACTTTACCGATGCGATGATGCTCCAACGCTATACCGCAGTTTTCGGGCATCTGGCATACTCCCTTGGGGAATACCAAACGGCCATGCTTGATTTTGCAGAAAAAACAGACGGCAACGAAGCAGACCGCACCGCAGAGGGTTTTGCAAAAATGTTCGGCAGCTATTTCCCGCCGGAGTTTTCCATCACGGAAGGCAATGCCTGGATGTCTACCCTGAACAATTCCGTTCAGTATGTATCCGTCATCCGTCCCGGCGAAAAAGTTGCGAAGCTGGTCAAGCGGATGCACTATGTATCCTTTGTAGGGATGTTCCGGTCTGATCTTTTTGAGGGCTTATGTGTTGGTCATGCACCGAAGAAATGCCGGATCTGCGGCAAGTGGTTTCTGACCACCAACGCAAGGCACACCAAATACTGCGGTGGCTATGCACCGGGGGACAAGCTGCACCGCACCTGTCGGCAGATCGGCAATCTGAAAGGGCGAGAACAGAGGGAACTTGCGGACGATCATCCGCTGAAACAGATTTATGAGAAGCGGCTGAATACCATAAACCGCTATATAAAGCGTGGTACTCTGGATGAAGATCTTGCGGAGGTCATGAAAAAGCTGGCAAAAGATAAGATGCTCCAGGCATTGAGCAATGTCGCTTATGCCAAGGGCGATTATGAAAAAGAAATGGGACAGGCGGCTTTGAAGAAAGAAGCACTAAAAAGAATTTGAATTTAGCTAAGAGGTGAGCAACGTTATGTTAGAAGTAGTATTTAGCGACAGTGCCGCAGGGACTATGGCGGTTGCGATTGGACATAAGGGTTTTTTAGGCGGAGCAACCAGTGTAATTATCTCTGATGGGACAGTTTCAAAAGAAGAAATAGAAAAGTTCCAGCATCAAGCAGAAGAACGGGAGCGTTCTGGTTGGGAGAATGCTATACCGTTGGAGGGAAATCGTAAGGACATAGTTAATCTTCCGTTGGCATTGTCTGTGGGCAACATCTCCGAAGCAGGAATTTGTTTGGAGCGTGAGTCGGCATTATCTTTGCTACTAAGCATACTGCCCGATATGGCATCTGAAATCGTAACTGAACTTCTCAATACATCCCGAAAGAACTATGCTACGCTACTGGAAAAAGCACAAAACGGAGAGCCGATTCGTGTTTGGGTCGGACGAGAACCAGATGATGTGTGCGGATTGTATTGGCTTCTGGAACAACTACGACCAATCGGCTTTGAAAAATTGGATGTTACCATTGTGGAGCTTCCAATGTGGGAAACAAGACCAGATGGATGCATTGTCCAGTATAACGGTTGGGGAGAAGTTGAACCTTATCACTTGGGACGGATGGCATCTCTTGGAAAGAAGTTGCCAACAAATTACCTTCGTAGTTTGGCTAACCGCTGGAGAGAACTCCAACAGGAAAATTCTCCTCTTCGTGCTGTTATAAACGGCAAACTGGTCAGCGTATCAGAAACTCTGTATGATACATTTATTCTTCGAGAATTGGATACACTGGACGACGAGTTTAAGGAAAGCGTGCTTGTTGGACAGGTTCTTGGAAAGAATCCATTAGGGATCGGTGATGGGTGGATTGCTTTGCGTGTGGAACAATTTATCAAAGAGGGACTTCTGGTCCCAATCACAACTCCTGCACCAAATGCACCTATTTATCACCGTATGTTAAAGAAAATAAAGTAATAAATAACCCATTAGTTGACCACGGGATATTTATGAGTATTACTAAACTGGAAGGAGGTGCGCTATGCTGAATGATTTTACATGGAATATGACCGGATACATACCGAAACACGCTGTCAATCCATACGGTGATGGCATCATTCCCTATGTGGCAGAGCGCATCTTCCAACTGGAGCCGGAACCGCCAGCGGTTAGCAATCCAAATGAACATATTCTGTCTGCCTTGCAGGAAAAGAATTTGCTTTATTTTTCGTTCTTCCTGCACCACTACGAACCGCAGCTCAACAAGCGCATCAAATTCTTTCTCGGCGTGGATGGCGGCGATTTGTATGACACAGACCGTTTTATAGATATAAAGCTCTCCTGTCGGGAGCAAATGCTCCAAAAGCTGATGGACTATGATCCTGCCAAGGGTGCAGAGTATGCTACCTACATTTTCCCGTTTATCCGGGATGCTATGCTCCGTTTCCGCATGGGCGAAGAAAAATGGTCGGTGTCCTCTTTGACCAATTACAAAATGGTGCGGTCAATGGCATGGCTGTACCATAACACCAAGGATGCGGTCAGCGAGTTTTCCAAGAAGTACAACTGCGAGCTTGCCCTTGCGGAAGAATATCTGAAAGTTGTCCGTGACATCCGCAATCAGCAACTGTTCTATGTAACAGACGAGGATGGCGAGGAAACAGGCGAAGATGTTGCCCTTGACGATAGCTGGAACTATACCGACATCCTCTGGAACGGCATACAAGCAGAAAAGGTGCAGCGGGCATTTGAGAAACTGAATTACCGGGAACAGACCTTGCTTGAAAAGCGTCTTGCGATCTGCATGACCTGTGGGCGTGTCGGCTCATGGAAAGACCGCCCCACCTTTGAAGAACTGGCGGTTATGTTTGAGGGCAGCACAGCCAGCGGTGCAGAACGAGCCTATCGGAAAGCAGTAGACAAACTGACGGAACTTCTGGTTGCCGAGGATGCAATCCATGCTGTCCGGTTAAAACAGAAATCCAAAACTAAGCGCAAAAAGAAAATCGCCGCCGCAATCTACGAATACCAAGCAGACTGCGACGGCGAATGGGGCGAAATATCATTGGATTTTGAGAACGGCACAGCAGAGATCATCCGGCTTGCTGATTGGGATACCATGAAAACAAATCGCTTTGCGAACAAGGTGATAGCGTATCTTCTGAACTGTGAAAACGAGAAACTGCCAACGAAAACAATGCTGGCATTTGAACCATAAAAAGAAAAAACCGCTACAACATTCATCCCCCCTTTGGAATGAGAATTGCAGCGGTTTATCTGCTTGAAACTAATTATTCGATATTTGTGATTTTCTAATCATCGTTTGCCAGATGGGTAAAGCCTTTGTTTTTCTCAATAACCTTGATACCATAAACATCTGCAATTTGTGCAGGATAGGTTTCAAGGATTTCACCAGCGTATTCAATTTCGATCACATCTCCGATTTCAGGTTCCGGTGATGGATGCACATTTCTGATCGACACTTCAATTCGGTCTGCACTACTCAATTCCCAGCTACCTTCAACAGGCTTCACAAGATAATTGCCATTATGAATTTCCAGAATTTCAGCTTGGAACACCTGATGCGCTTCGTTGGAAAAACCTTCAATCTGAATGCAATGATTCTTGAAAACCAGTCGGCCGGTTTCTACCAGTTCATCAGTATGATATTTTGTTTTATCTACATACAAGCGGCCATCTTGATGATCCTGTCTGAGAGTGAAATCAAAATACCCTCTGTCAGACAGCTCATAGCTTACTCCGTTTGCATAGTCATAGATAATGACACGGTTGTCAATCATGCCTGAGCCCCAACTGATTGAAGAACACAACTCAGGCAAACCGTCGCCAGTGAGGTCGCAGAAATAGGCGTTCCAGATTGGCATCCCCGTATAAAGTGAAGTGCTTTTACTACCCTTAACAGCCAGCATCTCTCCGTAAGTCCAACGGAAGGTCACATCTGGAAACTCGGTGAGGCTGATTTCAAGACTACCGTCCCATTTCATTTCATCAGGGGTTTCAAGGTAATCAAACCACTCTATTACGGAATTTATCTCGTCCACAATACGCACTTCTACATTTTCTACTTCAACATAAACAATAATGTCCTCATTGGTGGGGTTCTGCATATTCACACCAATCTTAAACCACGTATCATTTTCTGCATCAAATTCCACAGACATACCATGCGTAAGATAAGTGGCTGTGTATCCGGTTTCTGCTGTTTTATTAACGGGGAACAAAAGAACTTCTGTATCACCCAATCCATCACCAGACCATATTTTGATTGAATTTCTGACTGTGCTGACTTCCTCCTCCGTATATACAAATTCCTCTTGACTTCCTGCGGGAACAACAATTCGCAATGTATAGCGGTCTTGTTTAGGATTCGTCAGGAAGCAGGCCGCAACGCCCACGCAAATAATGACTGCAATAATAATAACCCAGAACGCAGGCTTCTTATAATTCATCACAGACTTCACGCGCTCCTTTACACCTACCTCGCCAAAGGCAAGAGGACAAGCGGCGATCATGCGGCGGTTTACACTACAGGCAACAAGTGCTTGCATATAATCGGCTCTCTGCTCATTGCCAAGTTCCTTGATGACTTTTTCATCGCAGGCAAGCTCAATGTCACGACACAGCAGAACATAAGCCAACCACATGAGAGGATTGAACCAATGAATCGTCAGCAGGAGAAAACCAAGAGGCTTCCACCAATGGTCTTTGCGGCGAATGTGCGCCTGTTCGTGGGCAACAACGTGCTCCAGATCCTGACCATTCATGTTGAACGGGAGATAGATTCTCGGTTTGATAATGCCCAGGACAAACGGAGAACTTACATTCTCACTCTGGAAAATGTTGCCCTTGTAGCGAACAGCGGTATCCACTTTACGACATAGGCGCCAATAACTAACTGCGGTATACAAGAGAAGGGCGCCGACACCAATCAACCAGATAATATTCAAAATCGGAATCCAAATCTGAAGCGGGTTTGCACTCGTCAATACATGCTGTGGTGGGGCAAATGAGGATAGAACAGGATTGACCACACTATTGATCGCCGGAACACCGCTGTCTATTGTGGGTTTGGCCGCCATTTCAATATCCAACGGAATTGTTTCTGAACTTGGGATAAGGCTTAATGCGCTCTCAAAAGAGAGCGGGCAAATCAATCTGACAGCCACGATACCCCAAAGCAGAACATTGACCCACTTGGGAGCTTTCTTCAAAACAAGCCTGAGTATCAGCACAGCCAGGATAAGCCAGCTTGCAGATATACTCATGTTGATAATTTTCAAAAAGAGTTCGTTCATTGTGAACCTCCTTTCCTGATGCGGTCGATCATGCGCTGTACCTCATCAAGCTCATCTTCGGACATAGCCTGATGCTTTGTAAAAGCAGCGATAAAGGCAGGCAGAGAACCCTCGAATTTTTTCTCAACCAGTTCATCGATCTCACACGCCTGGGCTTCATCTTTGGAAACGAGAGAAGTAACAGTGCCATTGTCGTTCTTCAGCACACCACGCTCTCCAAGACGCTTGATAACGGTATAAGTCGTAGTCCTTTTCCATCCGAGTTGATCCTGGCACAGCTTTACAAGCTCGACAGCAGTAACCGGCTCATGCTCCCACATAATCAAACAAAAACGATATTCACTTTCGTGAATCTTCGGAAAATCCATATTCACGCCCTCCTTGTCTACACCATTAGACTTCGCACATAGTCTACCACATTAGACAGCCAAAATCAATAGAGTTCACAGAAAAGATACAAAAAAATTGCCCGCAGAATTTTTCCCACGGGCAAAGTGTTGGTTAGCTATCAAGCGGTTTGTATTCAGTTACAGTTTTCAAATAGGTTTCGGGATTACCGTTCAGTATCAAATCAGCATATCCAATCGGATCATTGTAGATCAGATAGTCCAGTTCTGACCGCTGATACATATTGTCGGCAACCTCGTTCTCCACTGCGATGGTATCAATAGAAATCATGCTGCCATCAAGGAATTTCAGCTCCACACAGGCGTTATCCATGTTGAACTCACAAGAAATCAATCTATCCATAAGAAACCTCCATTTTGCTGGATGTTAGATCATCCCAAAATATTTGAATGCTTCTCGGATTGCTTTTTCCTTCTCCGGTGGGCATTGTGGCTGTCTGGAATCCTCGGACTTCGGCAGATTGTAGTTCTTGCCGACTTCCAGTCCGCATTTTCTCTTTATCTGAGAAATATAAAGGTTGGAAACCTTTAACCCGGTATGCTCCAAAACATACTCCTTGATCTGCGGATAGGTTGCTCCATCTTGGAACTCGGACATATCCATATCTTCCAAAGAGAACTCAACCCGAACCTTTTTCGAGTCGATCTCTCCCTTGGAAAGCAAGACCACCGTCTCCACATGGGCGGTCCTGGGGAACAGGTCCACGCCCTGGGCGCGGACCGTCCGGTAGCCCAGCTCCGCCAGGCGCTTTACATCCCGGGCCAGGGTGGCGGGGTCACATGAGACATAGACGATGCGCTCCGGAGCCATCCCGGCCAGGATGGCGGGGACCTCCGGGGCCAGGCCCTTCCGGGGCGGGTCCACACAGATCACCTGGGGACGGATGCCCTCTTGGGCCAATTGGGCGGCGGTCTGTCCCGCATCGCCGCAGAGGAAGCGGACATTGTCCACGCCGTTCCGGGCGGCGTTGGCCCTGGCATCCTCAATGGCCTGGGGGACGATTTCCGCGCCAATGACCTGGGCGGCCCGCTGGGCCAGCGCCAGGGAGATCGTGCCGATGCCGCAGTAGAGGTCCAGGACGGTCTCCGTCCCAGTGAGCCCGGCGAAGTCCAGAGCCTTGGCATACAGGCGCTCGGTCTGGGCCCGGTTGATCTGGAAGAAGGAGGGGACGGACAGGCGGAAGGTCATGCCGCACAGGGTCTCCTCCAGAAAATCCCTTCCCCAGAGGGTGCGGTAGTCCGGCCCCAGGATCACGTTGGTGTCCCGGGGGTTCTGGTTGAGCACCACCCCAACCAGGGAGGGGACGGCCTGGCGCAGCCGCCGGACCAACTCCTGGGTATGGGGAAGAGAGCTTCCATTGACCACCACGCAGCACAGGGCCTCCCCAGCCTGGTTGGTGCGGACGTACAGGTGGCGGATCAGGCCGGAGCGGGTCGTCTCCTCATAGGGGGGGACATGAAAATCCTCCATCCAGCCCAGGAAGGCCAGACGCAGGGTGGTGACCATCTCCGGCTGGAGGAGGCAGTCGGCCACATCCAGCACATTGTGGCTCCTGGGGCGGTAGTAGCCCACCGCAGGGCCCCGGCGGCCTGGAGCCACGGGGAACTGCACCTTGTTGCGGTAGCGGTCGGGCGCCTCCGCGCCCAGCACCGGGGGCAGGTCCAGCCGGACCCCGCCCACCCGCTCCAGGGCGTCGGCGATGCGCTGGCCCTTGGCTCGCAGCTCCTCGGCATAGGTGAGGTGCCGGAACTGACAGCCGCCGCACCGGCCGAACAGGGGACAGTCCGGTTCAGACCGCTCCGGGGAGGGCTCCAGCAGCTCCACGCCCCGGCCCCAGGCCATTTGGGGGCGTACCTTCTCCAGGCGGACTCGCCAGAGCTCCCCCTGGGCAGTGAAGGGGACAAAGACCACCCGGCCCTCCAGCCGGGCTACTCCCATTCCCTCCGCCGTATAGCCCTCGATGCGGAGGGGGTGGACTGTGTTTTTCTTCCATTCTGTCATTGTCTGTGCCTCCCTGGGCGGTTCCCCCAATCCGCCGCAGGCGGGGCAGGTGGGGACAGCCGCTGCCTGCGTGTGTTCGTAACCTCTATCATACCATGCCTGACCGATGCCGTAAAGAGAAACCGGCGGCGGTCGCACTGTTTTTAAGAGAAGAAACTCAGCTGGCGGTCCCCGTAGCCCCGGGTGGCGGCGGAGACGATATGGGGCATCCGGTACAGCAGGCCCCGGTCCTGACAGCGGCGGGCAAAGATCTCCCACAGCTGGCGTGCCCGGGGGCTGGGGCATTGGTAGCGGCTGCCGTACCGGGCCAGATACCGCTGTGAGAGGTTTTGATCGGGAAAGGCCAGGTCCAGCTGCCGCAGAAAGTACTCGCGCTGTCCCTGGCGCATGGTCACCCCGAAGCCTGGATAGATGAACCGGGCCCCTGCGTCCGCCGCCCGGTCCACCACCTCCAGCACCTGCTCCGGCCGGTCCTCCAGAAAGGGGAGCACCGGCATCAGCAGCACCCCGCAGAAGATCCCCGCCCGGGCCAGGCCCTCCACCGCCTTCAGCCGCCGGGCCGGGGAGGGGGCGCGGGGCTCAATCTTGGCGGCCAGCTCCCCGTCCGCTGTGGTGACGGTGATCTTGCATATAACAGGGGAGTGGGTTTGGATGGACTGGTACAGGTCAGCGTCCCGCAGGATCAGGCCGCTCTTGGTGGCGGCGGCCGCGCCGCAGCCGTAGGCGTCGATGAGCTCCAGAGCGTGGCGGGTGAGGAGCAGCGCTTCCTCAAAGGGATTATAGGGGTCGCTCATGGCGCCCATACCGATGAAGGCCGGGCGGACCTTCCGGGCCAGCTCGTCCCGGAGCAGGGGCAGCGCGTTCGCCTTGGCAGTCACCCGGTCAAAGTCCGGGATGCGGTAGCAGTCGCTGCGGCTGTCGCAGTAGAGGCAGCCGTGGTAGCAGCCCCGGTACAGGTTCATAGTGTGGTCGGTGCCGAACCAGGCGGTGGACCTGTTCCGGACCAGGATGTGTTTGGCGGGGATATAGTCCATGGCGCTCCCTCCCGAGCTCTGTTCTTGTCCCTATCCTATCAGGGAGAGGGGAAACTGTCAACAAAAATAGAACGGGCGTTTGACTTTGCGGGCGGGAGAGGGTATAATATCAGCAAAGGCGGCCCGTGCGGCGGGGAGGACGGATTCCGGGGCCGGGAGAGGAGGAGCGCCATGGAGCGGGTCATTTTTCACTGCGATCTGAACAGCTTTTACGCCTCGGTGGAGCTGCTGGACCACCCGGAGCTGCGCCACCTTCCGGTGGCGGTGTGCGGGGACCCGGAGAGCCGCCACGGCATCATCCTGGCCAAAAATGAGCCGGCCAAACGGTTCCAGGTCCAGACGGCGGAGACCATCTGGCAGGCCAAACGGAAGTGCCCCGACCTGGTGCTCCTTCCGGCCCACCACCGGGTGTATCGGGAGTTTTCCAGACGGATCAACCGGATGTATCAGGACTACACCGATCTGGTGGAGCCCTTCGGCATCGATGAGAGCTGGCTGGATGTGTCCGGCACCCTCCACCTGTTCGGGGGAGACCCCGGAGCCCTGGCGGATGAGATCCGCCGCCGGATGCGCCAGGAGTTCGGCCTGACCATCTCGGTGGGGATCTCTTTTAATAAGGTGTTTGCCAAGCTGGGCAGCGACTATAAAAAGCCGGACGCCACCACCTGGATCACCCGGGAGAATTTCCAGCAGCTGGTCTGGCCTCTGCCGGTGGGGGATCTGCTGTATGTGGGCCGGGCGGCGGCGGAGACCATGAAAAAATTTGGCGTCCGCACCATCGGGGATCTGGCCCGCTTTGACCGGGAGAGCCTGTTCCGTCTGCTGGGCCGGCACGGAGCACAGCTCCACGACTATGCCAACGGCCTGGACCGGGCCCCGGTGGCCCCGGCGGGGCAGTATACCCCGCCCAAGTCGGTGGGCAGCGGGAACACCTTTGCCCGGAATCTGACGGGCCGGGAGGAGTTCCAGGCCGGAGTGGGGATGCTGGCCGGGCAGGTGGCTGCCCGTCTGCGGCGGCATGGGATGAAGTGTACCGGGGTGGCCCTCCAGATCCGGGACCCGGACTTCCGGGACCTGAGCCGCCAGAAGCGGCTGGAGGTCCCTACCTGCCTGGGCCGGGAGATCGCCCAGGCGGCCATGGAGCTGGCAGAGGGCTGCTGGACCATGGAGCGGCCGGTGCGGGCCCTGACGGTCACCGCCATTGCCCTCATCCCGGAGGAGGAGGCCGCCGCCCAGCAGACGCTGTTCCCCAGCGGCGGGGAGGAGAAGCGGGCGCGTCTGGAGCGGCTGGCCCGGACCACGGACGCCATCCGGGCCAAATACGGACAGGGAGCCATCGGGATGGCCTCTGAGCCGCGGGACGCCGCCCGGGAGCGGCACGCCCCTCCCCCCTCCGGGGCGGGGCGCGGGGAGGATTGACGCCGTCCTCTCCGGGGTCTGGGCTATCCGGCCGGGGCGGCGCATACAGTGGGCATGAGGTGAAGCTTCATGCCTGCTTCTTTTTCCACATTTTTTTCTCTGATGGTGGAAAACCCTGCCCTGACGGTCTCTGTGCTCCTCACCCTGGCGGTGCTGGTGGTGAACGGCTGGACGGACGCCCCCAACGCCATCGCCGGGGCGGTGGTCACCGGGGCCCTGTCCTTCCGGAGGGCGGTGGCCCTGGCGGCGGTATGCAATTTTCTGGGGGTGCTGTGCGTCACGGCGGTATATCCCTCCGTGGTGGAGACGATCTACTCCATCGCCGCCTTCGGCGGCGGGCCCGGAGCGGCCTCCCTGGCCCTGTGCGCCGCCATGGGAGCGGTGGTCCTGTGGGCGGCGGCGGCCTGGTGGTGGGGGATCCCCACCAGTGAGAGCCACGCCCTGGCGGCAGGGCTGTCCGGGGCGGCAGTGGCGCTGGAGGGGAGCTTTGCCTGCATCCGCTGGCAGAGGTGGGGGGCGGTGCTGCTGGGGCTGGTCCTGTCTGTGGCCGCCGGGCTTTGGGCGGGGCGGCAGACGGAGCGGATGACCCGGCGCTGGTCCCTGTCCCCCAAGCTGTTCCGCCTGTGTCAGATCCCGGGGGCGGCGGGGACCGCGTTTTTTCACGGGGCCCAGGATGGACAAAAGTTCATCGGCGTCTTCCTGCTGGGAGCGGCCCTGGCCCAGGGACGGCAGGAGGCCCAGGTCCTCTCTGTCCCACTATGGCTGATGGCGCTGTGCGCCGCCGCCATGGCGGCGGGGACCGCCCTGGGCGGGCGGCGGATCATCGACACGGTGGGCCGGGAGATGGTCACCCTGGGCCCCCGGGAGGGGTTTGCTGCCGATCTGGCGGGCGTCCTGTGCCTGCTGGCGGCCACCCTGCTGGGCCTTCCGGTGTCCACCACCCACACCAGGACGGCGGCGCTGCTGGGGGTGGGAGCCGCGGGACCCCGGGGCGCGGACTGGCGGGTGGTCCGCTCCATCCTGGCGGCCTGGCTGGCCACCTTCCCGGGGTGCATGGCCCTGGGCTATGGCCTGGCGAGGGCCGCGCTGGCCCGTTGGGGCTGAGGGGCGCGGCGGGCCGCCGTTTTTTTCGGGGGGATGTGGACTTCCCTTGACACGACTGCCCGGGTGTTATAGTATATGACACAAGATTCTGTTTTTCAGGAGGTCCGCCCTATGCGCTCTGACGTTGTGAAAAAAGGGGCTCCCGCCGCCCCCAACCGCTCTCTGCTCTATGCCCTGGGCTACACCCGGGAGGAGCTGGAGCGCCCCCTCATTGGCGTGGTCTGCTCTTATAATGAGATCGTCCCCGGCCACATGAACCTGGATAAGATCGCCGAGGCCGTCAAGGCCGGCGTCCGGGCGGCCGGCGGCACCCCCGTGGAGTTCCCCGCCATCGCCGTGTGCGACGGCATCGCTATGGGCCATGTGGGCATGAAATACTCCCTGGTCACCCGGGACCTGATCGCCGACTCCACCGAGGCCATGACTATGGCCCACCAGTTTGACGGACTGGTGATGATCCCCAACTGTGATAAAAACGTGCCCGGCCTGCTTATGGCCGCCGCCCGGGTAAACATCCCCACCATCTTTGTTTCCGGCGGGCCCATGCTGGCCGGGACCATGAACGACGGCCGCCGCACCTGTCTGTCCCACATGTTTGAGGCCGTGGGCGCCTATTACGCCGGCAAGCTGGACGAGGAGGGGCTGGAGGAGTACGAGAACAACGCCTGCCCCACCTGCGGCTCCTGCTCCGGGATGTACACCGCCAACTCCATGAACTGCCTCACCGAGGCCATCGGTATGGGCCTGCGGGGGAACGGGACCATCCCCGCCGTCTGGTCCGCCCGGCTGCGCCTGGCTAAGCACGCCGGGATGCAGATCATGGACCTGGTGGAGAAGAACATCCGGCCCCGGGACATTATGACTGAGGCCGCCTTCCACAACGCCGAGACGGTGGACATGGCCCTGGGCTGCTCCACCAACACCATGCTCCACCTGCCCGCCATCGCCCACGAGTGCGGTATCGAGCTGTCCTTCGATATGGCCAACGAGATCAGCGCCAGGACGCCCAACCTGTGCCACCTGGCCCCCGCCGGGGACACCTATATGGAGGACCTGGAGCGGGCTGGCGGCGTGTATGCCGTGATGGCGGAGCTGGCGCAGGCCGGGCTGCTGGATACGGCGGCCCTCACCTGCACCGGAAGGACCGTGGCCGAAAACCTGGAGGGCGTGGTCAACCGGAATGAGGAGATCATCCGCCCGCTGGACAACCCCTATTCCAGGACCGGCGGCATCGCCGTCCTGAAGGGCAACCTGGCCCCCGACGGCTGTGTGGTCAAGCAGTCCGCCGTGGCCCCGGAGATGATGGTCCACGAGGGGCCCGCCCGGGTGTTCGACAGCGAGGACGACGCCATCCGGGCCATCTACGACGGAAAGATCGTGGCCGGGGATGTGGTGGTCATCCGCTATGAGGGCCCCAAGGGCGGGCCCGGGATGCGGGAGATGCTCAACCCCACCTCTGCCATTGCGGGCATGGGGCTGGATAAGGATGTGGCCCTGATCACCGACGGACGGTTCTCCGGTGCCACCCGGGGCGCGTCCATCGGGCACGTCTCCCCGGAGGCAGCCTCCGGCGGGACCATCGGCCTGGTGGAGGAGGGCGACCTCATCGCCATCGACATTCCCGCCCGCACCATCACCCTGAAGGTGTCAGAGGAGGAGCTGGCCGCCCGCCGGGCCAAGTGGGTGTGTCCCGAGCCCAAGATCAAGACGGGCTACCTGGCCCGCTATGCCAAGCTGGTGTCCTCTGCGGACCGGGGGGCCATCCTGGAGTAAGGGACAGTCCAAAGAGCATACGGAACGGAGCGCAGGCCCCGGAGGCGGCATCCGCCGCCCCGGGGCTGTGAGTGTTTTATGAGCGCAGAGGAGGGAACGGTGTGAGTGTAGAACTTTGGAAGCTGCTGGCCGGGTATCTGCTGCTGGTCAATCTGGCTGGCTTTCTGCTGATGGGGCTGGACAAGAGAAGGGCCAGACGGGGAGCGTGGCGTATCTCGGAAAAAGCCCTGTTCCTGCTGGCGGTGCTGGGCGGGAGCCTGGGCGCCATTGCGGGGATGAGGACCTTCCGCCACAAGACGAGGCACTGGTATTTCCGGTACGGGCTGCCCGCTCTGCTGGCCGTTCAGCTGGCGCTGGCTGCCCTTCTCGGGTGGTATGTTGCAAAATGAATGGCCGAATCTGTAATATTAAAAAATAATATAACAAAATGTACTGCCCCCGCCGGAGAAAAAGGACATACCGGCGGGGGCAGCGTCATATAGATAGGGGGAACAAACGAGTCAGGAGTGTGATACAGGATGAAGCAGACCGGGACGGATGTCAATCGGATGGTCCTCCATGGCCGGGTCGCCCAGCCCCCCGCCCTCTCCCATCGCAACCATGAGGTGGAGTTTTTTTCCTTCCCCCTGGCGGTCAGCCGCCTGTCCGGGGTGGCCGATCAGGTGAACGTGGTGGCCTCCCGGGCGCTGCTGGATGGCTGCGGCTGGCTGGAGCGGGGGGAGGAGATCACAGTCCATGGAGAGGTCCGCACCTTCAACAACCGTTCCGGTGTGGGCAGCAGGCTGATCATCAGCGTGTTCGCCAAGGAGCTGCTTCTGGAGCAGGGGGAGGACGAGAACCGCCTGCTCCTGTCCGGGACGCTGTGCAAGCCGCCCAGCCTCCGGTCCACGCCCCTGGGCCGGACCATCTGTGACATGATCCTGGCGGTGAACCGGCGCTATGGCCGGGCGGATTATCTCCCCTGTATCGCCTGGGGCAGCCTGGCCCACCAGTGCGGCGGGCTGGAGGTGGGGAGCACCCTGTGCTTTGAGGGCCGGCTCCAGAGCCGTACTTACACCAAGAACCTGGGGGACCGGACGGAGGAGCGGGTAGCCTTCGAGGTGTCGGTGATGAACCTGGCCGCCCGGGAGGTTCCGGAGCCGGCCATTCTGTGAGCCTGCCCCGCTTTGCCGGGAAAGGGACGGGTTCAGATCGGCCCGGCCGCTGTCAAGCGGCCGGGCCTACTGTCGAAAAAGTGGCACAGCCACTTTTTCGAGGGGGATGCGCGCAAGATGGGCCTCGATTCCCGAGGGAAAAGTCGGCCCATCTTGCGCGAGAGGTGTCATTTCCGAGGCGCATATCCCCGGAAATGACGGATTTTCATTTTATTCCTGCGACTGCGGTCGCAGGAACTCTGCGAGGCTTGCCTCCGGGAAAGGTTTTTTGACAGCCTGGGGCCTCAGCGTGTCCAAAACTGTTTCGGCAGTCGCTGCTGCCTGCGCGGATCAGCGCCTGGTGCGGGGATCAGCTCTCCGGGGGGCCAAATAGGACACGGTAGTAGTCGTTGTCCAGAATGGATGCGGAGTAGGCCACCCGGTTTTGGACCTCCGCCACCCGCTCAGCCACATAATCCGGGTCCGGCTCACTCCCATCCCACATCGTAAAGACGTCGGTGGTGGAGTTGTAGGCTCCCAGATCGGTGAGGAAGCTGTAATTGGAGAAGATCACCAGGCCGGGCTCGTCGGAGAGAATGTCCCGCCCCGCCATCAGGCGGGAGTCGTACTCCAGTCCAAAGAGGTTGGCCAGTGTGGGCATCACGTCCAGACTGGAGCAGTATTTGTCCACATGGACGGGCTCCTCCAGGTCGGCGCTCCAGAGGATCAGGCTGTTCTCATAGATCTCGAAGACCGGGTCCACCGGGTGGCCGAACAGCTCGCTGTACTCCTCGTCCGTCAGGCCGTAGGGGTAGTGGTCGGCGGACAGGACGATCACCGTGTCCTCCAGCCTGCCGGCCTCCTCCAGTTGGCGGACCAGGCTCTCCATGGCCAGCTCCAGCTCCTGCTGACAGGCCAGATAGCATTTGACTCCCTCGCTGTATGGCAGGCCGGCCACCTCGGCATAGTGCCGGTCGGCCATGGCGTTTTCCTCCCGGTTGTAGTTCAGGTGGCCGCTCACGGTCAGGCAGTAGACCATGAAGTGCTCCTCATCTATGAACCGGGGGACGATCTCCTCCATCATCTCCAGGTCGGAGGGGGGAAATACCTCCTCCAGCTCCAGCCCGTTGCCGATGCCGTAGTACTCATATCCCATGTTGGGGTGGGAGAGGTTCCGGTCGTAGTAGGTATACAGATAGTCGTGGAAGGCCATGGTCCGATAACCCAGGGCCTGGAACTGGTGGCCGAAGGCGAAGGGCATGGCGTTGTCCGAGGACTCGGAGTAGCTCCACACCCCGGACTTGGGGATCAGGCCGGTGGTGGTCACATACTCCCCGTCGGAGGTGGACACCCCCCACAGCGGAGTGTAAAAGTTGTCGCAGATGATGCCCTCATGGGCCAGCTTCCACAGTGTGGGGGTGCGTACCGGGTCCAGCATCCGGTCAGAAAACCCTTCGGCCACGATCCAGACCAGATTTTTTCCCTGGAAGCGGCCGGTCCATCCGTTTTCCGCCGTGGGCTTTACCTTGGAAAAATAGCTGTGCATCGCAGACAGCTCCGGGTCCTCACGGTCCCGCTCCATCAGCGCCTGGAAGTCGATGTCCATCGTGTGAAGCTTCGGCTCCTCCCCGGCGGGGGACTTCTCCGCCGGGATCCAGCGGCGGGTCTGCCGCCCCTGGTGCTTGGGAAGGATCTGGTCGTCCGGGTCGATGCCGAACAGCACCCGACGGATCTCCAGCTCGGTCTGGGTGAACATCCCGAAGTTCTGTACCTCCAGCTCCGGCACCGCAGCCTGGAAATAGATATACCGCAGAGAGAGCACCCCGCCGCCGCAGAACAGCACCAGGACGATCCCGGCCAGCTGCACCCCGAGGCCCAGGGCCAGCCAGCGCAGGCTGTGCCTCCGCCCCATGGGGCAGCCAGGAAGCAGCCGCTTCCCGAGGGCGGCCGCCAGCACTACCGGGACTACTATCATCAGGATGGGGAACCAGTTCAGGAGGATCTCTCCCATCGCCATATTGCCGAAGGCCCCCGCCACCATCATCATTTTCGTCAGGGAAAAGATGGTCAAAAAGGTCTTGAAAAGGTGATAATATACCGTCTGCGCGCCCATCCAAAGGGAAACCAGGGCGGTACACAGAACCAGCAGCCGCCGTCCCAGGCGGTCCTCCACCCCTCCGCACAAGGCCCCCAGCAGCATGGCGATGGGGATGGAGAAGAGGAGGGTGAACACCGCCCCCGCGAAGGACAGGCTCTGGAAGCAGTACAGCTTCAGAAACAGCTCCTCGTAGTAAATGACGCCCAGGAAAAACAGAGAAGGAGCCGCCAGCCGCCGCCAGCGGCTCCAAAGCAGCCTGCCCTCAGACTGTCCACCCAGTCGATGTGAAAGCTTCAAGCCCTTGTCCCTCCCTGCCGCGTCCGCGGCGTCCGTTCCGCCTGTTCTCGTCCCTTCTTTTGGGTTATTGTACCCACTTCCCCGGGGGATGTCAATTGAATTTCCGCCTTTTTCTGCCCGCCGATCCGGCTCCGGAGCCCGCGCCCTGGGCGCGGCCACGGCCCGGAGTCATACCCGGGATCGTATTGATTTAGCACTGCATTACGCTGAACTTTTTTGCGCGGAAATTGCTAAATTTGTCGTTTTTCACCGGGCTGGACTCTTTACTTTTACAGATTCTGTGCTATACTATTCACGTTCTGGAAATGCCGGTGAGTCACGCGCGCCGGCTCCGAACGGTATTGTAGAGAAGAGAGAACAAATATTAAGGAGTGTGTGTGTATGGCAACATTCATCATCGGCCTTGTCATCCTGTTTGTGGGCGCCGCCATCTACGGCGCGATCTGCGAAAAGGTGTTTGGCCCCGATGACCGGCAGACTCCGGCCTATTCCAAACAGGACGGCGTGGACTATGTCCCCATGCCCAAGTGGAAGAATATGCTGATCAATCTGCTGAACATCGCAGGTACCGGTCCCATCTTTGGCCCCATCCAGGGCATCCTCTTTGGCCCCATCGCCTTTATTACCATCCCCATCGGTAATATCATCGGCGGCGCGATGCATGACTACTTCTCTGGTATGATCTGCCTGCGTGACGGCGGTTCCCAGATGTCCTCCATGATCCACAAGTATTCCAACAAGGGTATTTATCGGATCTACAACGTGTTCGTGTGCCTGCTGCTGCTGCTGCTGGGCGCTGTGTTCATCTACACCCCCGGCGACATCGCCGCCACCGGAATCTTCGGCTTTGACGGCGCCGCCACCTCCGTCTCCACCTGGGTCATCTATGGCGCGATCTTTGCCTACTACCTGATTGCCACCGTGTTCCCCATCGACGCCATCATCGGCAAGATTTACCCCATCTTCGGTGCGATCCTGCTGTTCTCCGCCGTGGGCGTGTTCGCCGGCCTGTTCGTCAAGGGCTATCCCCTGCTGAACCTGTGGGACAACTGGCAGGCTCCCGCCTTCGCCGCCTTCCAGACTGCGGCTGACGGCTCCACTGCCGCCTTCAGCTATGGCGACTATTTTGCCAACGGTCACTTCCTGCCCGTGTTCTTTGTGACTGTGGCCTGCGGCATCCTGTCCGGTTTCCACTCCACCCAGACCGCCATCATCTCCCGCACGGTCAAGAGCGAGAAGGAAGGCCGCATGACCTTCTACAACATGATGGTCCTGGAGGGCTTCATCGCCATGGTCTGGGCCGGCGCCGCCATGGGCATCTTCAATGCCGGCCTTCAGGCCGCCAACGCCGGCGCCACCAGCACTGTGATCAAGGTCTGTAAGGACATCCTGGGTCCTGTGGGCGGCGTCATCGCCCTGGTGGGCATTGTGGTCCTGCCCATCACCTCCGGCGACACCGCCCTGCGCGGCCTGCGCCTGACGGTGGCGGAGACCCTGCACATTGACCAGAGCACCAAGGGCAAGCGCCTGAGCCTGTCTGCCGTCATCTTCGCTCTGGTGGCCGTGATCTTGGTGTTCGCCAAGTTCAACAACGAGGGCTTCCAGATCCTGTGGCGCTACTTTGCCTGGTCCAACCAGACCCTGTCCCTGTTCGCCTTCCTGGCCATCACGGTCTGGATGTTTGAGAACGGCAAGGGGAAGTATGCCTGGATGCCCATGATCCCCGGCGGCTTCTACTGCTTCATCTGCTCCACCTACATCGCCAACGCCAAGATCGGCTTCAACATCCCCTGGACCTATGCCTATATCATCGGCGTTGTGGCTGCTGTGCTCTATGTGGGCGTCATCATCTGGTACGGCCGCAAGCGTACCAACGCTCATACCCTCCAGCACTGATCGAAGCTTCGATCTCGTTCAGGAGCGGACCCGAAAGCGGGTCCGCTCCTCAGCTTATCAAAAAGCCCTCCTGCAAGGAGTTCCGTCGCCCGAACTGCGCCCGCAGGCGCGTTTCGGAGCGCAACCGCCGCAAGGCGGCGGCACTTAGCGCGGAGATGGCGACGAAATAAAATTGGATTCCGTCATTTCCGGGGGCGTGTACCTCGGAAATGACACTTCTCACGAAAGCTTCCCCGACAATTTTGCAAAAAATCGAGGGAAAGCTTTCGTGCAATCTTCCTCGAAAAAGTGGCATAGCCACTTTTTCGACAGTAGGAGCGGACCCGAAAGCGGGTCCGCTCCTTTGTCATTTGCCGCTCTTGTGCGCCGCCCCGGTCTGTGGTATGATACCAGACAACTGATTTGTTTTTGAGGTGATCCCATGAGATCCAGCAAGGTCCTCTGTCTCCTGTCCGCGCTGGCCACCGCGCTGCTGGTGCTGTCCGCCTCTGTGGCGGCCCCCATCCTGTGCCGCCCCTTTTACTACGCCCATATCGCCCCCTTGAACCTGACCCGGTACGGCCTTCCGGCGGAGGAGATCCGCCGGGCCTATGGGGAGATGATGGACTACTGCCTGGGGCTGCGCCCCGACTTTTCCGCCGGGGTCCTTTCCGCCTCGCCGGAGGGCGCCGCTCACTTCGCCGATGTGCGCGCCCTCTTCCTGCTGGACCTGGGGGCGCTGGTCCTCTCCGCGCTGGTCCTGGCGGTCCTGTTTGCCGTGAGCCGGAGAAAAAAGCTGATCCCCGCCGCTCCGCTGGGGCACGGTCCCGGCTTCTGGGCCGCGGCCGGACTGGCAGCGGTCTTTCTCACAGTGGGCGGTTTGGCCGCACTGGATTTTCAGCGGGCCTTTGTGGTGTTCCATACCCTGTTTTTTCCGGGTAAGACCAACTGGATCTTTGACTGGAGGACCGACCCCATCATCCTCTTCCTGCCGGAGGCTTTTTTCCGGAACTGCGCCCTGCTGATCCTGCTCCTGCTGGTGTTCTGGTGCGCCGTGCTCATCGCCGCCGACCTGTGGGCGGTCCGCCAGAGGCGGAGGCGGGCGGGGGGAGCCCCCTGCTCCGGCTGCCCGGGCTGCTCCGGCGGGAGGTGATCCCTCCCGCGGCGGCGGAGAAGAAAGCATCAGAAAATGTGAAAAAAGGGCTTGACATTCTGAAAAAGACTGCTATAATAATCAGTGCGTTCAAAGACAGCAGGCTGCGTTGCGCGGAAGTCCTGCCGAGGATGCAGTGGAGTATGATATGATCTGTCTGCACTGTTTTGTGTCTTTGTACGCAAAACAGTGTTTTTTGCATTGTCGATTATTCTCTGGAGGTGAATCCCAAATGCCGAACGCAAATGTCCTGGAAGCAAAGAAGGCCATTGTGGCCGAGCTGACTGAGAAGCTGCAGAACGCCGCCTCCGGCGTCCTGGTAGACTATAAGGGCATCACCGTGGCTGAGGATACCGCTCTTCGTAACGAGCTCCGCAAGAACGACGTGGAGTACGCTGTTGTGAAGAACACCCTCACCCGTTTTGCCGCTGAGGGCGCCGGCCTGGGCGAGCTGTCTGACAGCCTGAATGGCACCACTTCTCTGGCCATCAGCCACAGCGACCCCATCGCTCCCATGCGCGTCATCAACAAGTTTGCCAAGCAGTTCAACGGCGCGAAGTTTGCCATCAAGGCCGGCTTCATGGACGGCAAGATCCTGCCTCTCGACGAGGTCCTGGCCATTGCCGAGCTGCCCGCCAAGGAGGTCCTGCAGGCCCAGGTCCTGGGCACCATGCTGGCCCCCATCACCAGCCTGGCCATCGTTCTGAAGGCCATCGCCGAGGAGAAGGGCGGCTTCGTGGAAGCCGCTGCCGAGCCCGAGGCTGCCCCCGCCGAGTAAGCATACCGGCACATTCTGATTTTTGATTTCATCATTTTAGGAGGTATTTTACCATGGCTAGCGAGAAGATCAACGCTCTCATTGAGGAAGTTAAGGCCCTGACCGTTCTGGAGCTGTCCGAGCTGGTTCACGCTCTGGAGGAGGAGTTCGGCGTTTCCGCCGCCGCTATGGCCGCTCCCGCCGCCGGCGCTGCCGCCGCTCCCGTGGAGGAGAAGACTGAGTTTGACGTGGTCCTGGCCGGCTTCGACGCCGCTGCCAAGATCAAGGTCATCAAGGCTGTCCGTGAGATCACCGGCCTGGGCCTGGCTGAGGCCAAGGGCATGGTCGAGGGCGCTCCCAAGACCCTGAAGGAGGCCGTCGGCAAGGACGAGGCCGAGGAGCTGAAGAAGAAGCTGGAAGAGGCCGGCGCCAAGGTCGAACTGAAGTAAGCTTATTCCTGTTTCAAACCGAGACGGTCAAGGTACTGTTGTGCCTTGACCGTCTTTTTTCTTATTTCAGGCGGAACAGCTCCCGAAGGTGGACGCCCTGGGCGTTCAGCGCGGCCAGATAGAGCACTGCGCCGAAGAGCAGGGTGGCGGCCAGGCTGTGGGGGAGAGGGAGGCCGCTGTCACGCAGCACCCGGTAGAGCAGATTGGTCACCAGGGCCATGAGCAGGGCGGCCAGACCCGGGGCGGTAGCCCATTGGAACAGCCTCAGGCGCAGGCCAGTTGCCCGCGCTGTCTGCCAGGCGCACAGGGCGAGACCGAGGGCGGCGGTGACCAGCGCCCCCAGGACGTATCCCCCCATCCCGACCCCGGGGCGGGCCACCAGACCGGCGGTGAAGGCCAGCTGCACCCCGTCGCATAAAATGGAGATCCAGGCGACGCTGCCCTGACGTCCAATGCCGTTCAGCGCGGCCCCGAAGGTGGACTGATAACAGCTCAGAGCCATAGCCGCGGCCAGGGGGACCAGGTGCTCCCCCACCTTTTCCTGGCCAAACAGGAAGGTCCCAAGGTCGGGCCCAAGCACCGCCATCATCCCCATGGCGGGCAGGGTCAGCACCGACACGGCGGACAGGGCCCGGTCGATCTGTCGGCGCACCCGGTCCCGCTGCCCCAGGGCGGCGGAGCGGGCCAGCCGGGGTACCAGGACCAGGCTCATGGCCCCCAAAAATACCGTGGGCAGGGACAGCATGGGCAGGGTCATGCCGCACACCACCCCCAGCTCCGACACCGCGGCCCCCCGGTCCATGCCGCCCTCCACCAGCTTCCGGGGGATGAGGGTGGCGTTCACCGCCCCCATCAGGTTGCCCAGCAGGGCGTTGGCGCCCACCGGCAGGGCGATGGACAAAATACGCCGGCAGCGGATCCGCCCGGGCTCGCCCGGGCCCTGTGTTCGGAGACCGCCCAGGCGGCTGTGGTACAGGATGGTCAGAGTCAGGGCGGAGAACACCTCGCAGATCACCATGCCCGCCACGATCAGACCCGCCGCCCGCTCCGGATACTGGGGGAGAAAACAGATCAGAAGGCCCAGCACCGCCGCCGCCCGCACCGCCTGCTCCAGCAGCTCGGTCATGGCGGGGGGGCGCACCAGTCCGGCTCCGTAGAAGACGTGCTTATGCAGATTTTCCACCCCGGTCAGGGCCGCGCAGGGGACCAGCAGTACCAGCCCCAGCTGTGTCCGGGCGTCTCCCAGCAGATAGATGGAGATGGCGTCGGAGCCCAGCGCTGCCGCCCCGCCCACCGGCAGAAGGACCAGGGCCAGGAGCCGCAGACAGGTCCCCAGGACCTGGGCCGCGCCCCGTCCGTTGCCCAGAGCCAGATGCTGGGAGGTGAGGTTGGACGCCGCCGCGGTCAGCCCCACCGCCGTCAGGGACAGGAGCACGGAGTACACCGGCATCAGGAGCTGATAAAGCCCCATGACCTCCGCGCCCACCATGCGGGACAGGGCCACCCGGTACCCAAAGCCCAGCACCTGGGACACGGTCCCCAGCACCGTGAGAAACAGGACGCTCCCTACCGCCGACATCTCCCTGTTTTGTGCCACAGCCATCCCCCCTCCCTTTACCCTATTCTGCCGGGCGGCGGCCTATGACTTCGGGACGTGTTTTCCTTGCCCGCGCCGGGGTTCTGTTGTATAATGGAGGCAGCAAGGGGCGGACAGCCCCCGCCGTGGATCAAATACAAGGAGGAGTTTTCACTATGTCTTTTGTAGCCTTTGAACAGCGCGGCCCCATCGGGGTGCTGACCATGAACCGCCCGGAGGCCCTGAACGCCCTGAATGAGCAGGTCCTGCGGGATCTGGACGCCGCCCTGGACGCGGTGGCGGCCAACGACGAGGTGCTGGTGGTCATCCTCACCGGCGCGGGCCGCTCCTTTGTGGCCGGGGCCGACATCGGCCAGATGAAGGACCTCACTCCTGTTCAGGCCAAGAAATTCGGAAGCTATGGCAACCAGGTTTTCCTGAAGCTGGAGAACTTCCCCAAGCCTGTTATCGCCGCAGTCAACGGCTTTGCCCTGGGCGGCGGCTGTGAGCTGTCCATGGCCTGTGACATCCGCCTGGCCAGTGAAAAGGCCAAGTTTGGACAGCCCGAGGTGGGCCTGGGCATCACCCCCGGCTTCGGCGGCACTCAGCGTCTGGCCCGCATCGTGGGCGTCTCCAACGCCATGGAGCTGATCCTCACCGCCAAGACCATCAACGCCGCCCAGGCCCAGGAGCTGGGGCTGGTCAGCCACGTCTATCCCCCTGAGGAGCTGATGGACAAGGCGATGGAGCTGGCCCAGGCCATCGCCGCCAACGCTCAGGTGGCCGTCCGCCAGTCCAAGGCCGCCATCCGCCGGGGACTCCAGACGGATATGTACACCGGCGCGGCCTATGAGGCGGAGGCCTTTGGGCTCTGCTTCGCCACCGAGGACCAGAAGGACGCCATGACCGCCTTTGTCAACAAAGAGAAGGTCACCGCCTTTAAGAACCGCTGAGCTGCTCTGATAGAAACGGGCCCCGCCGAAAGGCGGCGCCGGGCCCGTTGACGTCAAAGGGCAGGAAGAAACTGTGCATTCTGCAAAGAGTTTTCAGAAAAGATAAAAAGAAATTATAATTTTCTCCAAAAAACTATTGACAAAATCGGAGGCTGATGCTATATTATAGCCAGAAAGGGTGATACCGATGTGGTAAACAACCTGGATCTCCGGAGGACCCTCAGACTGGCAGAGTAAATCAGAAAGGATCGCATCCAACGTAGAAGTCAGAAAAAAGGAAACGGAAGCAGGAACTCAAAATCTGGATCACTTGAAACCCTGGGGAAGCAAAAGAACCGTATGGATCCAAGCAGACCTGAGCGATTCCACTTGAAAGAGACCTTGAGAAAACGCTGCAAAACCTATTCCAAACGAGATGCCGGTCAGAGAGGAAGAAAGCTGGAGCACACCGAGACCACAGAAAACCACAGGAATGATGCGAGATCACACAACAGAACAGAACCTCATGTATGAGGGATGCAGCCAGAGGGCGCATAAAACGTTGGATTTAGTGAAGCGGATTCTTGTGAGTGGAACGTGCGGGAGCGGTGATTCAATAGAAAGAGAGGTAACCACATGATGTTAGATAACAAGGAGCACCAGAAATGACCCTTGACTGCAACGGATTACAAAACGGGCAGTCAAGGGTCATTTCTTTTTGCAAAAAGACGGTATGGCGGGCAGGCGGCCCGCTTTTTTGCTGCCCCGGCCCGGTTTTACAGCAGCAGAGAGATCAGTGGGATGGTCACCAGGCAGAACAGGCTGGAGAGAAAGACGCTCTTGGAGGGGAACTCCGTGTTGCCGCCGTAGCTCTCCGCCAGGATCGAGGTGACAGCGGCGCAGGGCATGGCCATGATTACGACGATCACCCCCACCACCAGGGGATTGGAGATGGGGAGAAGCTCCAGCAGGGCCCAAGTCAAAACAGGGAGGACCAGGAGGCGTAGGAGAGAGGCGGAGAGGACGTCCCGGTCCCGGAGGATGGCGGATACTCTCTGGCCCACCAGATTCATACCGATGACCACCATGGACAAAGGGGTGGTGATGTCCGAGAGATAGCCCAGGGGGGAGGCGATTACCGCCGGCAGAGGGATCCGGAGCGCATAGAGCAGGATGCCCAGCAGGGTGGCCAGGTTGGTGGCGGTGAACAGGATCGCGCGCCAGGAGAAGGGCTGGGCGTCACCGGAGGAGGGCCGGTCCAGACAGACCAGCCAGGGGCCGGCGGTGTAGATCAGAAGATTGAAGGGGATCGCCAAAAAGACCGCCAAGGCCAGCCCTTCCTCCCCGAACAGCGCCAGAGTAATGGGGAAGCCCATGAATCCGTTGTTGCAGAAGGTGCAGCAGAGGATCCAGATGCCCCTGCGCTCCTCCGGGACACGAAAAAGGCACAGAGCAGGGATACAAAACAGGCCGTAGCCCAAAATCAGAACCGCGCCCAGCACAGCGGTGAGCACGCCGTCCCGGATGAAGGTGGGGTCGTATGGGCGGACCAGAGAGGTGAGAATGGTGGCTGGGAGGGTGACATTCATCAACAGTCCGCTGAACGCGCTGGAAGCGGAGGCAGGCAGGGCTCCGCTCCGGACCACGCCATAGCCCGCCCCAATGAGGAGGAACAACTCAAGCAGGTTGAGGAAAACTGTTTGCAGATCGAGAGACAAAAGAATCAACTCCCTCAGCTGTTCCGGATTTCAATTTTGCCCCAAAGCAAAATCGAAGCGGAAGGGCGGTCAAGTTCTGGAAATAGGACGAGAATAAGCACGCGCTGGTAGAATAAAAGCTCCCCGCAAGCGGCCGCTTGCGGGGAGCTGGAGCTGGTGGTGGGAATCGAACCCACAACCCCATCATTACGAGTGATGTGCTCTGCCATTGAGCCACACCAGCGCATCTCTGCAATACAGGATGCTCTGCTATTTTAGCGGATTTTGATGGAGAAGTCAAGACATTTCCGCAATTTCTCCCGGTTCTCCGGTCTGCCCCCGGCTGGCGGAATGGGGCCGGGGGCGAGGCCGGGGAGCGCTTACTCCTGGATGTCCAGAGCCTCCGAAAGCACGGAGTAAAGCAGATCGTTGGTGTACTGGATGGTCTCCACATAGGTGAACACCGCCAGGGCCTGGGCCGATACCTGCCCATTTTGGTCGGTGAAGCGGGCCAGCTTTTGTTGGATCTGCCCCTGATCGGAGGGCAGACAGTTGACCTTACACCGTTCAAACAATGCGTCAAATTCCTGCTTGGTCAAGGTTTTCACCTCCCTTCACTGGGTCTGTGCTCCATTCCTCCCGCCCTTTACAGCAGTTCCCCACAGAGGATATTTCCATTCCGGCCGGTGACGCGCACCTCGCGGAGCTGGTTGTGCAGGTTCGCTTCCGCGGGGACTGCCACCTCGCTGTACCGGGTGGTATGCCCCCGCCACAGGCCGTCCCGCTCCTCCTCAAAGAGAACCGGGACCGTCCGCCCCACCCAGCGGTCCAGATAGGCCGCCTCCATCTCCAGGGCGGCCTGCTGGGCTCTGTGGGCCCGCTCCTCCTTAACGCTGTTCAGGATCTGACCGGTCATACTGTCCGCCGGGGTCCCCGGCCGTCTGGAATAGGGAAAGATGTGCATTGCGGAGAAGGCGCAGCGGCGGATGAACGCCAGGGTCTGCTGGAACTCCTCCTCGGTCTCCCCGGGAAAGCCCACGATCAGGTCTGTGGTGATCCCGGGGGTCTTGTACGCCTCGTTTAGTAATTTTACACTTTCATAATACCGAGCGGAATTGTATTTCCGGTTCATCCGGGCCAGCACTGTGTCACACCCCGACTGCATAGACAGGTGGAAGTGGGGACACAGGTTGGTCAGGGCGGCCGCCCGGCGGCAGAACTCCGGGGTGATAGTCCGGGGCTCCAGGCTGCCCAGCCGCACCCGGATATGGCCGGGGAGCGCCCGGCAGATGGCCTCCACCGCGTCGATGAGGGACAGGCCGTCCCCCAGGTCCTGCCCCCAGGAGGAGATCTCAATCCCGGTGAGGACGATCTCCTGATAACCGGCCTCCGCCAGGGCCTGGGCCTCGTGGGCGCACTGCTCCAGAGGCAGGGAGCGCACCCGGCCCCGGGCGTATGGGATGATGCAGTAGGAGCAGAAGTTGACGCATCCGTCCTCGATCTTCAGCATGGCCCGGGTGCGTCCCTCCAGTCCGCCGGCGGGGAGCGGCTCAAAGCTCCGGCGGTGGAATGCGTTGTCCAGGGCGGTGATGGGCTGGCGCTCCTGCCAGGTCCGCTCCAGTAGCTCCACAAAGCCGGTCCGGTCCCCGGTCCCGGCAATCAGGTCCACCCCCAGCCGGCCCACATCCTCCGGATGGGTCTGGGGATAGCAGCCGCACACGGCGATGATCCCATCGGGAGCCGTCTTGCGGGCCCGCCGGATGACCTGACGGGACTTCTTATCGCTCACCGCCGTGACGGTGCAGGTGTTGATGACATAGGCGTCCGCCTCCCCCTCGAAGGGGACCAGGGTGTGGCCCCGCTGGACGGCCAGCTGCTCCAGGGCCTGGGTCTCATACTGATTTACCTTACAACCCAATGTATAAAACGCGATCTTCATAACACAGTTAACCTCAAACCTCCGTCAGTCCTTGGGGGAGGGTGCAACTCCCGGCTCCGTCAGGTCCTCCGGACGCAGCTCCATCAGCTGCTCCCGGGTGGGAGCCTCCAGCCGGGCTACCCGGTCGGATTGCCGGGCCACGGCCTGCTCGAACAAATTGCGCACATCCCGGGCGTTGCCGAAATTTTCATCCCGGTCCTCATAGAGGTCCATCAGCTCCCGCCGGGCCAGCGCCTCTCCCTCTGGTGTGAGGACATAGCCGTTTTTGGCGCACATGGACTGGAGAATGGTGAACAGCTGCGCCCCATCATAGTCCTCAAAATAGAAATATTTGTTGAAGCGGGATTCCAGCCCTGGATTGGAGTGGATGAACTTCTCCATCAGCTGGGAGTAGCCCGCCACGATGACCACCAGGTCCTTCCGGTGGTCCTCCATGTTTTTCAGCAGGACCTCGACGGCCTCCCGGCCGAAGTCGTTCCCGTTGTCCTGATTCACCAGGGCATAGGCCTCGTCGATGAACAGCACGCCGCCGATGGCCTTCTGGATGACCTCCTGGGTCTTCAGGGCGGTCTGCCCCACAAAGCCGGCCACCAGGCCGGAGCGGTCCACCTCCACCAGCTGGCCCTTGGGCAGCACGCCGATGGCGTGATACAGCTTGGCCAGAAGGCGGGCCACCGTGGTCTTGCCTGTCCCCGGGTTGCCCAGAAACACCAGGTGCAGGGACATGGGGGGGACGGGCAGGCCCGCCTCCTCCCGGAGGCGGCGCACCTTCACCAGATTGATCAGGCTTTTCACATCCCGCTTCACCTGGTCCAGTCCGCACAGCCCGTCCAGCTCGGCCAGCAGCTCCTCCAGAGTGGGCTCTGACTCGGGGAGAGGAGTTTCCTCCTGTTCCGCCGCCGGGACCACCTCCGCGGGAGGCTGGGCGGGGGCGGGAACATGGGTCACGAATTCGTCAGCCTTCAGAGCTGGGCGGTCTCCGCTGAGGCCGTCCCGCTCGCACAGGGCCAGCAGCGTATCGGAGCAGGCGTTGACAAAGCCCGCCTCCGCCTCGCTGACCACTCCGTCCACTGCGGCGAAGAGCAGGAGAAGCAGGGTGAGTTGGTCGGTGAAGCGCCGGGCCAGCGTGGTCCCCTTCCGCCGGTCGTAGTCCCGCAGGGCGGAAAAAAAGGCGGGGGGCTGAAACAGGTCATAGTCGGCCACTCCGGTGGCCACCTCCCAGTACAGGGCGGAGGGGGCGGGGCCGGTTCCGGAGTAGATGGCGTTGTAAAATTCCACGTGCCGGGGGGTGATCCCAACAGCGTTGTCCGCCTGCCAGACCCCCAGGGCACAGAGGCGGAAGAAGCCGTCTGCCTCCCGGCTGAAGGCCATGCGCAGGGTGGGGTCCGGGATCCACCGGCGAAAGGCGCTTACGGTCTCCTGATACTGCCGGTGGGCTTCGGCGGCGGTCACACTCTCCCTCATAGGTATGTCCTCCCTTTCCCCGGCCGTTGGATGTCAGGGCGCGCGGCCGGTTCAGACGCTCCCATTATAAAAGAAACTGCAGCCACGGTCAAGGCGGCATTCCCATCGGCGGGCCCACTTCGGCACGCCGGCGGACGGAAGGGTGAAATAAGAGGAAAATTTGTGAACTTTCTGTTATTTCGCCTTTTTCCGTTGACGGAGCGGGGGATTCCCTGTAAAATGGAGGCTGAAACCACATCGGCTTTGTGGCCATTTTCCTGTTTTAGGAGGGAGTCCAAATTATGGCGACCAAGAAAGCACCGCCCCGTCGGAATACCGACGTGATCCGCTGTGAGAACTGTGGGGAGGAATACTCCACTACCTATAAGCGCTGCCCATTCTGCGACGAACGCCCCGGCAGCCAAGGCCGCGCCCCGGTGGGAGGGCGCCGGGTTTCCGGCGGCGGCCGGAGCCGCAGGCCCAATCCCATGCAGATCGCCGGACTGGTGATCTCACTGGCCCTGATCATCACCGCGGTGGTCATCGTCTTTACCAGTCTGGCCCCCATGATCTTCCATAAAACTCCGTCCGGAGACGCCTCGGGCTCCGGACAGTCCTCCTCCAGTCAGGGCGTCCAGGGGGCGGAGGTCACCCTGAACGGTCTGACCCTGAGCCGGACGGAAGTAGCCCTTCAGGCGGGGGAGCCCTACCAGCTCATCGCGGCTACCGATCCGGCAGACGCTCAGGTCACAGTGGAGTGGACCAGCAGTGATGCGGATGTGGCCACTGTGGACCAGTTCGGCAACGTGACCAACGTGTACCGGGGGAGCGACACGGTCTCCGTCACCATCACCGCCACTGCGGGTGGGCAGATCGCCCAGTGTACCGTCCAGTGTACTGGCGACGGCTCCGGCGCCAACATCGCCCCCAGCGGGAGTGGACAGGAGGGCTCCGGACAGGGTGGACAGAGCGCCGGTACATCCGGGACCCTGGCTCCCAACACGGAGGCGGTGATCACTGGAGCCTCCGGCGGCTTGAATATCCGCTCCGGCCCGGGTACCAGCTATGAGGCCAAGGCCAGCACCGCTGATGGAGCCGTGGTCACCGTTTTGGAGGATGCTGGAAACGGCTGGTGCAAGATCAAGTATGCCACCGGCGGCGGAGTCTATGAGGAAGGCTACGTCATGTTCCAGTATCTCGCTGCCAAGAAGTGAACCAGGACTTGGGTGAGCGGGGAGCCCGAACCGGCTGAGACTGGTTTGGGTTCCCTGTTTTTCAGAAGTACGCCTTGGAGAGGGGGCCGTGCGTTCGATGAAAGGAAGACGGTCAGGAGGGCACCTGGCTGAGTCTTGAAATTCCAAGACTTTCTGCAAAAGATTCTGTTTATGCATCGGCTGTGGAAAATGTTTCTGCATCTGCCGGAGCTCTCCAATGCTTTTGTTAAAGGAGACAAAATAAGACCGTAAAAACTGTGTATTTTGCTGGTGTTCAACCCCTTGCTTCTCGCCATGAAAAACGATATAATTTGATAAGTACATAAACAGTTCGTTTGGAAATATACGCCGCAACAAGAGGGGGCGTCCCCTATGTTGCGATTTTTCTGGTCATCATTTGTTAATTTTCTAACGAAACCGTCTATGTTCCGTCAAATCGTAGAGATTTGGCGCTCCCAAATCGTCTTTTTAGGAGGAAACACAATGAAGGTTGCAATTTTCGGCGCCGGCACTATGGGCCGCGGCATTGCTCAGGTCTTCGCCGCCAACGGCCACACTGCCCTGATGTACGCCAGCAGCATCGCCTCCGCCCAGCGGCATAAAGAGCAGCTGGACGCATCTCTGCAGAAGCGGGTAGCCAAGGGCAAGATGTCCCAGGGTACCAAGGATGCCCTGATGGCCAATGTTTTGGTGGAAGAGGAATCCGCCGCTGCGGACGCCGATCTGGTGATCGAGTGCATCGCGGAGGAGATGGGTCCCAAGAAGGAGTTGTTCCGCCGACTGGATGAGCTGTGCAAGCCGGAGACGGTTTTTGCTTCCAACACTTCCTCCCTGTCCATTACGGAGATGGGCCATGGGCTGAAGCACGCCCTCATCGGGATGCACTTCTTCAACCCCGTGCCCAGTATGAAGCTCATTGAGGTCATCCGGGGTGTGAACACGCCTCAGGAGACCTTTGACTTCGTGTACAAGCTGGCTCAGGATATTGGCAAGGATCCCGTTGAGGTGGCTGAGGCCCCCGGCTTTGTGGTCAACAAGCTGCTGATCCCCATGATCAACGACGCCATCGGCCTGGTGGAGTCCGGCACCGCCTCTGTGGAGGACATCGACAAGTCTATGCGCCTGGGCGCCAACCATCCCATGGGCCCCCTGGCTCTGGGCGACTTTATCGGCCTGGACATCTGCCTGGCCATTATGAACACCCTGTACAATGAGACAGGCGACTCTAAGTATCGTCCTGCCCTGCTGCTGAAGAAGATGGTCCGCGGTGGTCTGCTGGGCGTCAAATCCGGCAAGGGGTTTTACGATTATTCCAAGAAGTAAAAATTTTAGGAGGACTGGAAAATGGATTTTCATCTGACTAGAGAGCAAGAGATGGTCCGCAAAATGTACCGTGAGTTTGCGGAAAATGAGGTCAAGCCTCTGGCCGAGGAGCTCGATGAGGAAGAGCGCTTCCCCATGGAGACCGTCGAAAAGATGGGCAAGCTGGGCATGATGGGCATTTACTTCCCCAAGAAGTACGGCGGAGCCGGCGGCGATGTGCTGTCCTACGCCATGTGCGTTGAGGAGCTGTCCAAGGTGTGCGGCACCACCGGCGTCATCGTCTCCGCTCACACCTCTCTGTGCTGCGCCCCCATCTATGAGCACGGCACCGAGGAGCAGAAAATGAAGTACCTGCCTGACCTGCTGTCCGGCAAGAAGATCGGCGCCTTCGGCCTGACTGAGCCCAACGCCGGTACCGACGCTTCCGGCCAGCAGACCACCGCCGTGAAGAACGAGAACGGCGACTATGTGCTCAACGGCTCCAAGTGCTTCATCACCAACGGCACCGTGGCCAGCACCATCGTTGTGTTCGCCATGACCGACCAGAAGGCCGGCAACCACGGCATCTCCGCCTTCATCGTGGAGAGCTCCTTCCCCGGCTTCTCCGTGGGCAAGAAGGAGAAGAAGATGGGTATCCGTGGCTCCTCCACCTGCGACCTGATCTTCGAGGACTGTGTCGTGCCCAAGGAGAACCTGCTGGGCAAGGAGGGCCAGGGCTTCAAGATCGCCATGCAGACCCTGGACGGCGGCCGTATCGGCATTGCCGCGCAGGCTCTGGGCCTGGGCGAGGGCGCCATTGACGAGGCCGTCAAGTACACCCAGGAGCGCGTTCAGTTCAAGAAGCGTCTGTCTCAGTTCCAGAACACCCAGTTCCAGCTGGCCGATATGCACACCCGGATGCAGGCCGCTCAGTACCTGGTGTATGCCGCTGCCATGAAGAAGGAGAAGCACGAGCCTTACAGCGTGGACGCCGCCATGGCGAAGCTGTTCGCTGCTGAGTCCGCCTCTGACGTGACCCGCCGCGCCGTTCAGCTGTTTGGCGGTTACGGCTACACCCGTGAGTATCCCGTGGAGCGCATGATGCGTGACGCCAAGATCACCGAGATCTATGAGGGTACTTCCGAGGTCCAGCGCATGGTCATCTCCCGTGCTCTGGGTGTGAAATAAGATAGGAGGCAGATGGAAATGAAAATCATTGTTTGTGTCAAGCAGGTCCCCGATACCTCCGGTAAGGTGGCCGTGAATCCCGATGGTACTCTGAACCGCGCCTCCATGGCTACCATTACCAACCCCGACGACCTGAACGCCGTCGAGGCCGCTCTGACCCTGAAGGAGCAGACCGGCGCCGAGGTCGTGGTCGTCTCCATGGGCCCCCCTCCTGCCGAGGGTATGCTGCGTGAGGTCATCGCCCGCGGCGCTGACCGTGCCGTTCTGGTCTCCGCCCGTGAGTTCGGCGGCTCCGACACCTATGCCACCTCTCAGATCCTGGCTGCCGCCATCAACAAGATCGGCGTGGGCGAGGAGGACATCGTGATGTGCGGCCGTCAGGCTATCGACGGCGACACCGCTCAGGTCGGTCCTCAGATCGCTGAGAAGCTGGGCCTGCCCCAGGTCTCCTATGCCGCTGAGATCACCAAGGAGGGCCGCACCCTCACCATCAAGCGTATGCTGGAGGACGGCTACATGACCATCAAGGTCAACACTCCCTGCCTGATCACCTGCATCAAGGAGCTGAACGCTCCCCGTTACATGAGCGTGGGCGGCATCTTCGAGTGCTATGAGAAGCCCTATGAGGTCTTTGACTACAACACCCTGAAGGACGATCCCCTGATCGACCCCACCACCATCGGTCTGAAGGGCTCCCCCACCAACATCTTTAAGTCCTTCACGCCTCCCCAGAAGGGTGCCGGCATGATGCTGGAAGGCGCCGACAAAGACACCTGCGACAAGCTGGCCGGCATTCTGGCTGCCAAGCATTTGATCTGATAGAAGGGAGAACGGAAGAATATGTCTACTTATAACAGTGCTGATATTGCTGCCTTCAACGGCGGCGTGTGGGTATTCTGCGAGCAGCGTCAGGGCACCATGATGCCTACCTCCTTCGAGCTGATCTCCGAGGGCCGCAAGCTGGCCGACGAGCTGGGGACCAAGCTGTATGGTATTCTGCTGGGCCACAACATTGAGGGCATCGCCAAGGAGCTGGGCGGCTACGGCGCTGACGGCGTGTACGTCTGCGACCACCCCCTGCTGGAGAACTACACCACCGATGGCTACACCAAGGTGATCTGTGACACCATTATGGAGTACAAGCCCGAGGTCATGCTGATCGGCGCCACCAACATCGGCCGCGATTTGGGCCCCCGCTGCGCCGCCCGTCTGCACACCGGTCTGTGCGCCGACTGTACTCACCTGGACATCGATGTGCCCAAGTACAAGCAGTTCCTGCGTGACTCCTCCACTCTGGCCCCTGCGATGATCGACGGGATCCCCGAGGAGGACCGCAACCTGAAGATGACCCGTCCCGCCTTCGGCGGCCACCTGATGGCCACCATCATCTGCCCCCGCTTCCGTCCCGCCATGGCCACTGTGCGCCCCGGCGTGATGAAGAAGGCTGAGTTCGATCAGGCCAAGGCCGACGCCTGTGAGCTGATCAAGCCCACCATCGCGCTGACTGAGAACGACATGGAGACCCAGGTGGTCGAGGTCGTCAAGGCTGCCAAGAAGCTGGTCGATCTGATCGGCGCTGACGTGGTCGTCTCCGTGGGCCGTGGTATCTCCAAGGACGTCCAGGGTGGCATCAAGCTGGCTGAGGAGCTGGCTGCTGAGCTGGGCGGCGTCGTTGGCGGCTCCCGTGCTACCATCGACTCTGGCTGGCTGTCCGCCGACCATCAGGTCGGTCAGACCGGCAAGACCGTTCACCCCAAGATCTATGTTGCTCTGGGCATCTCCGGCGCCATCCAGCACAAGGCCGGTATGCAGGATTCCGAGTGCATCATCGCGGTGAACAAGAGCGAGACCGCTCCTATCTTCGAGATCGCCGACTACGGCATCTGCGGCGACCTGTTCAAGGTCACCCCCATGCTGATCGAGGCCATCAAGGCTGCTAAGGCTGCCAAGTAAGGGTTCCCGTCTGTTGGACATGACACCCTGCTCCTGAACACAGGAGCAGGGTGTTTATAGTCTATCTAATTAGTATATCAAAGAAGTCTGTTTTACTTGACAAAATAACGGGGTTCGTATTAGAATGTGATTTAAATCGTTATTCTAACAACAGATTAGAAGGAGAGTACCATGCAAAATGTATCTGACCTGATTTTTGCGGCCGGCATGGCGCTTCCATCTCCGTCCACTCCAATCGCCGTTCAGTATGATCTGCTCCTTTTGACTTTCGTTTTCCGTGAGAAGGATGGAATTATTCTGGATGCCGAAGCGAACATGGTATGTGACATCACTAGCACTTATCTTCGCTATCTCTTGGTGGGCCGTTGTATTTATACTGATGTAGATCAAATTATCTGGGAAATCGAGCATACTTACCTGGGCATCAGCCGCCAGGCGCTTTTGGTCTGTGTGAAAGATGCATATTCCAAGATTTGTGAGCGCGGAAGCTGGCTCCCTGGCCTCGGAAGTCCTTCCCGCCCGTCCACTGTGGAAGTTCTCCTTGACAACCGCACGGAATTTGAGTATGATAATAAGGAAGAAGTTCCATGCTCCAGAGGAGGGAACTCTATGAAGGAACTGCCGCCCACGGCGGTCTGCGTGGTCGGACTTTCCAAAACTGGCAGTCGGAATCCCATCACTAAGGTGCATCAGTCTCTGATTGCCTCGCTGATTGTTGATTCTCAGACAGGTGAGATTTACGCTGCAGAGTTCAACACGGTGTGCCGGTTGACGAATGACTTTATCACCTCTTTGATCGTAGGACGAAATTTGCGTACCGACGTAGATGAGTTGATTCAGGCTATTCAGGTACGGTATATGGGGGATTCCAGGCGCGCTATTGCGACCATTTTGAAGGATGCGCAAAATCGGCTGTCTAATTATGGTCCAAGATCTTCTTCGGGACAACTGAACACTTGATTTTATCTGTGGAGGTTTGGTGCCCCCATACTTCCAAACAGATAGGGTCCCATGCAGACGTCCAGCGGTGCTGGATGTGTTCATGGGACCCCTTTTTTATCCAACTGAATGATCGATGATTTGATTCGCGGAGGTCGGGTATTCCTCGGTTTCCAAACGATTTGGGTCCTATGAAAATGCTGCGGGAGCAGTCTATCTCATAGGACCTTTTTATTTTCTGATATGAAAAACAAGGAAAGGATGGAAAAATTTTGTTTGATTATGTTCTGAAAAATGGAACGATCGTTGATGGGAGTGGGGCGAAGCCCTATCGAGCCGACTTGTGTATCCAGAACGGCCTGATTCAGAAAATTACTCCTGACTTCCACGGTGAGGCAACTCATGTTTTGGACGTCCGTGGAAAGATCGTTTCCCCCGGCTTCATCGACATCCATACCCATTCGGACACGGTTCCCCTGCTGGCCGGTATGAATCCAGAAAGTAAGCTGTTCCAAGGCGTAACATTAGAAATAATTGGAAATTGCGGAATTTCGCATATCCCAATCACCAAGAAGTATCAAGAGGAGCTGACCCAATTCTACAACGCTACCCTTCCGGCCAACGTAGATTATATCTATCTAAATGATACTAATGTGGCCGATTATGCTGCCCATGTTGCACAGCATCCTCCGGCTATTCACTACGGTGTGCTGATTGGCCATGGTACTCTGCGTGGTGCTGTCATGGGTTTTGGGATGCGCGCCCCCTCTCCGGAGGAGCAGTCCCAAATGGAGGTGTTGCTGGATCAGCAGTTGGAGCAAGGCGCCTTTGGTATGTCTTTGGGCCTGATCTATCCGCCCAGTAGCTTCAGTCAGAAGGAGGAGTTGGTGAGGCTGGCCAAGGTGCTGGCCGCCCGGGACCGCATCCTGGCAGTTCACATGAGAAATGAGAGCGACCGGGTGTTTGAGGCTGTGGATGAGATACTGGATATTGCCAAGCAATCTGGTGTTCATCTGGAAATATCCCACCTAAAGTTGATGGGAAAAGCCCAGTGGGGCCGTGTGGAGGAACTTTTGGGGCGTTTGGAAAAAGCGCGTCAGGAGGGAGTCCGGGTGACCTGCGATCAGTACCCCTTCCACGCTAGTTCCACCGGCCTCTCGGCTTTAGTTCCTGGCTGGGCCCACGATGGCGGCGTAATCGAACTTACCCGTCGCATGGCAAATCCCACGCCGAAGCTTTTGGAGGAGATCCAAGCTGAGATGGAACGCCGTGGCGGGCCTTCTACCATCCTGGTGGTGGGTACCCACGGCCATCTTCCTGAGTGTGACGGCAAGAATATCGAGGATATAGCAGCCAACTGGAAGTTGGATCCCGCTCGGGCGGTCGCCCGCTGTCTGGCTGCAGCTTCTGGTGCGGTCTCATGTATCTATTTCACGATGGACTTAAAGGACGTCTACCGTATCATGCAGGATATGAGGGTTTCGGTGGGCAGCGACGGTGTCAGCTATGAGTACGCCTCTGCTGCTGAGCACTGTTTTCATCCTCGTAACTTCAACACCTTCCCTCGCTTTATTCAGACTGCACGGGAGATGGGGATTCTGACCCCTGAGCAGGCAGTATATAAGATGACTGGACTTCCCGCCTCTGTCCTGGGGCTGAAAGACCGCGGTCTGATTCGTTTAGGGATGGCCGCGGACCTGACGGTTTTTGATTGGGAAAAGGTCCGTGATACCTCCACCTATCTGGTTTCGGCAGTCAAGCCGCTGGGCATTGACTATGTGTTCGTTGAAGGTGAGCCGGCTCTGATGCAGGGAGTGCAGACTCCCATACGAAACGGACGGGTCCTGTTCCGTGAATAGTCTCGCCTACCCTATAATTTGGGAGAGAAAGTCTGCAAATAAAAAGTCAATAGGGAAATAAAGAAAAATTGAGGAGAGAAAAA
>ERZ827194.305-NODE-305-length-42873-cov-3.69015_pt1 | contig 42873 bp, 32 predicted proteins | sample MGYA00519777_ERZ827194 | MGnify/ENA primary metagenome ERZ827194 (study PRJEB31778, sample SAMEA3449277) | human gut metagenome | biome: human gut; feature: human-associated habitat; material: faeces | place: United Kingdom | collected 2010/2012 ...
TCCCGCCGCCGCGCAAAGGGTTATTTGTGTCTCCATATTTTGCACATATCTCACAATCGTTGACCGTCTTCTTACACTACATATAGTGTTCTTAAGACGCTCACCGCCCTATAAGTACCGATTGCCGAAGAGGACAGCACCTCTTGGACCATTTGATTTATTTAGAACTCGTATTTGGAGGCCACCTCTGCCGCTGCGCATTAGCCTCAACCTCACCTCAATGAGTCTGAATATGACACCTTCTTGAGGGCAAGTGGACTCACAAGAACGATCGAAGCATTGCGGACCGCAGTATGGCTCATCGCCACCCGCGATATCTACTTTATACATGCCCGCGGTATCTACCTATATATGTACGTATACACATGGGGCTCGCTTCAGCTTGCTATCAAAATGCCGTTCTTCCTCGACATGACAGCCTGGGCAAGTTGCTTTCCTTCAGAAGGCGCAATGTTTTGGGATGCCGATGCGGGAGGATTGGGGCAAAGTTGAGCTTTTTCGTATTCAGATCGGTACTTGGTAAGTAGCGTCGCTTTGCGACCTTTCGTCACCTGCTGTTTTGCCTCCGGCAACACCCTTTGTACTTGGCCTTTTCGAAAACGCATACGAAAAAGCTCAACGAGCCTCACTCGCCGCTGGTTCGCTACGCGCCGCGGATTCGCCATGGGTTTGCTTCATTGTTGGTTAGCTATCGTTTGCCTTAACCCATGTATGAAAAAAGCCGGAGCATATGCCCCGGCTCTCTAAGTCTCTGTGGTGGAGGTTAGGGGGATCGAACCCCTGACCTCAGGCTTGCAAAGCCCGCGCTCTCCCAGCTGAGCTAAACCCCCACGGAGAAAGTAATAAACACCCCAGCGGCGACTCGGCTCTCGCTGGGGTGTTTATTGCGAAAGAAAGTGGTGGACCTGACAAGATTCGAACTTGTGACCTCCCGGTTATCAGCCGGACGCTCTAACCAACTGAGCTACAGGTCCATCGCGCAAGGGATATATTAGACGAGTCGTTACGCGCGCGTCAACAACTTTTTTGAAAAACTTTGAAGGGTGCCCGCCGAGTGGGTGAGATGGGTTAGGTTTGCTGCTCGGACAGTCCTGCGCAAGACGAAGGCCACATTAAGTGGCCTTCTTTGCGTGCGGAACTCGCGACAAACCTAACCCATCTCACCCACTCGGCGGGCACGGGGTCCAAGATTGTCAAAAAAGCGGTCGGCGCGCAGTGCGCCGACCGCCGATATATGGGGTCTGATATTTTCTACCAGCTAGTTCCTCTTACTCGTCGAGGAGATCTTCTGGCATGTCGTTGCCGTCACCTAGGTCGACTGGGGCCTCTTCGGCGTCGGCTGCGGCCTCGGCACCTTCGCCTTCGGGCTTCTCTTTGGCCGCTGTCATGCGGGCTACGGCGCAGATGCGGTCGTTATCGTCGACGGTCATCATCTTGACGCCCTGGGTGGCTCGGCCGGTTTGGCTGATCTCGTCGGTCTTGACGCGAATGACCGTCGCGCCCTCCGTCACGATGAACAGCTCATGCTGCGGGCCCACCGTCTTCATGGCTGCGAGGTTACCCTTGCGCTCGGTCATCTGGATGGTGTAGACACCCTGACCGCCGCGGTTCTGCTCCGGGTAATCCGAGACCGGCGTGCGTTTGCCGTAGCCGCGCTCGGTAATGACAAACAGGTCGCCGTTACCGTTGGTGATCTCCATACCAAGAACGCTCACGCCTTCCTTCATGCTAATGCCGCGGACGCCGCTGGTATCGCGACCGGTGGCGCGCACCTGGTCCTCGGGGAACATAATCGCCTTGCCCGCGGTGGTTGCCATGATGATCTTGTCACCCTCGCGCACGCGACGTACAGCGAGCAGCGCGTCGTCGTCCCTCAGGTTGATGGCGATCAGGCCGTCGCGGCGGCTGCGGTCGTAGGCGCTCATCACGGTCTTCTTGACCATGCCGCTCTTGGTGGCAAACATCAGGTACTCGTCGGCTGGGAACTCACGGCAGCTGATGACGCTCGCGATCTTCTCGCCCTCCTCGAAGGGCAGCAGGTTGACGATCGCGGTGCCGCGCGCCTGGCGCGTGCCAACCGGCAGCTCGTGTACCTTCAGGCGATAGACCTTGCCCTTGCTCGAGAAGAACAGCACGTACTCGTGCGTGGATGCGATAAACATCTCGTCGATAACGTCGTCCTCTTTGAGGTTGACGCCCGACACGCCCTTGCCGCCGCGCTTTTGGGCACGATAGGCAGCCACCGGGATGCGCTTGACGTAGCCGGTGTGGGTGATGGTCACGACCATGTCCTCGTCGGCAATCAGATCTTCGACGTCCAGGTCCTTCTCGACATGGCTAATCTCGGTGCGGCGCTTGTCGCCGAACTTCTTGGAAATCTCGCGCATCTCCTCCTTGATGACTCCCAGGATTTTCTCCTCGTGCGCCAAGAGATCCTCGTAGTAGGCGATGGCGCGGCGCAAGCCGTCCAGCTCTTCCTGAATCTTGTCGCGCTCCAGGCCGGTCAGGCGGCGCAGCTTCATCTCAAGGATGGCCGTAGTCTGCTCGGGCGTAAAGCCAAAGCGCTCGATCAGGCGGCTGCTGGCCTCGGAGTCGGTCTGCGAGGAGCGGATGATGCTGATAACCTCGTCGATATGGTCGAGAGCCATCAGGTAGCCCTCGAGGATATGGGCACGTGCCTGGGCCTTCTTGAGGTCAAAGCGGGTGCGGCGGGTGACGACGTCGACCTGGTGGTCGATGTAGTGCTGCAGCATCTCGCGCAGGCTCAGGCATTTGGGAACGCCGTTGACAAGCGCCAGGTTGTTGGCACCAAAGGTCGTCTGCAGCGAGGTGTACTTGTACAGGTTGTTGAGCACGACCTGCGGGATGACGCCCTTCTTGAGTTCGATGACCAGACGGATACCCTTCTGGTTGGACTCATCGCGCATATCCGAGATACCCTCGATGCGCTTGTCGTTGACGAGCTGGGCGATTTTCTCCTGCAGGGTGCCCTTGTTGACCATGTAGGGAATCTCGGTAAAGACCAGGCGGCTACGGCCGGTCTTGGTGGACTCCACATGAGCCTTGGCGCGCACGGTGATGGAGCCGCGGCCGGTCTCGTAGCTCTGCTTAATGCCGGCGCTGCCCATGATGATGGCACCGGTGGGGAAGTCCGGACCGGGCATGATCTGCATGAGCTCGTCGACGGTGGCGTCGGGATTATCGATCAGGTAGCAGGTGGCCTCGATCGCCTCGGTGAGATTGTGTGGGGCGATGTTGGTGGCCATGCCGACGGCGATGCCCTGGCTGCCGTTGACCAGCAGGTTGGGGAAGCGCGCGGGCAGCGCCTGGGGCTCGGCGAGCGACTCGTCGTAGTTGGGCTGCCAGTCGACGGTGTCCTTCTGCAGGTCACGCAGGAGCTCCATGGCGGGCTTTGCCAGGCGGCTCTCGGTGTAACGCATGGCGGCGGCGCCGTCGCCGTCGATATTGCCGAAGTTGCCGTGACCGTCAATGAGCGGCGTGCGCATGGAGAACCACTGTGCCAGGCGGACCATGGCCTCATAGACCGCGGAGTCGCCGTGCGGATGGTACTTACCGATAACTTCGCCGACCGTCCAGGCCGACTTCTTGTGCGGACGGTTGGGGTAGATGCCGCTCTCGTTCATTGCGTACAGGATGCGACGGTGCACCGGCTTTAAGCCATCGCGCACGTCCGGCAGGGCGCGCGCCGTGATGACCGACATCGAATACTCGATGAACGACTGCTTCATCTCGCGACCGAACTCCGAAATCTGGAGCTGGCCGCCGTTGATATCCTCGCCGGCCGAGGCGCCGCGATCGACTTCGCCAAAGCTCTCCTCGAGCTCGGCGTCGTCGTCTTCTTCCTCATCATCATCGGCATCGGGGTTATAGGCGTCCGGATCGCCGTCCTCGCCCTGCTCAGCACGGGCAAGCAGGCGCTTCAGATCATCGGGCATACCGGCATCGCCGGCCTCGTCCATACCCTCGTTATTGTTGATATCGTCTGCCACGTTACCTCCTCTTAAGCGTCAAGGAATCGTGCATCATGTGCATGCTTCTCGATGTACTCGCGGCGATAGCCGACCTCGGAACCCATCAGCTCGCGCACGGCGCGGTCCGCCACCACGGCGTCCTCAATCGACACACGCTGCAGGATGCGGGTCTTGGGGTCCATCGTCGTCGAGGCGAGCTGCTTGGGGTCCATCTCGCCCAGGCCCTTGTAGCGCTGGACGGTATAGCCCTTGCGCTTTTTGGTGATCTTGCCGTCTTTGGCCTTGCCGTCCTCGTCGTTATCGTCGGGGTTCAGGCCCAGACTCTGGATGGTGTCGCGCAGGATCTCGTCTTCGGGCTGGCGGCCGTTGGGATACACGTAGTGAATCTTGTTGCGCACCTTAATGCCAAAGATGGGCGGGCAGGCAACATAGACGTAGCCGGCATCGATCAGCGGACGCATGTACTTGTAGAAGAACGTCAGTAGCAGGATGCGGATATGCGCACCGTCGACGTCTGCATCGGTCATGATGATGATCTTGTGGTAGCGCGCCTTGGTGATATCGAAATCGCCGCCGGCGCCGGCACTCGTCGTGACGCCGCAGCCGATCGCGGTAATCAGCGACTGGATGGTGTCACTCGAGAACGCGCGATGGTCACCAACGCGTTCGACGTTCAAAATCTTGCCGCGCAGGGGCAAAATCGCCTGGATGTCTCGGCGACGGCCGTCCTTGGCCGAACCGCCTGCCGAGTCGCCCTCTACGATGAAGAGCTCGGTCAGCTCGGCATCGCGCACCGAGCAGTCGGCGAGCTTACCGGGCAGGGACGCCGTCTCGAGCAGGCTCTTGCGGCGGGTCGCCTCGCGCGCCTTGCGGGCGGCATTGCGCGCCTTGCAGGCCTGTTGCGCCTTCTTGACGATCTCGCGAGCGGGCTTGGGATGCTCCTCGAGGTAATCGGCAAGGCCGTCGGTCACAATCTTGAGTGTGAGCGCGCGCATATAGGAGCTGCCGAGCTTGGCCTTGGTCTGGCCCTCAAACTGCGGATCGGGCAGCTTGACCGAGATAACGGCCGAAAGGCCCTCGCGCACATCGTCGCCGGTCAGGTTGGCGTCTTTTTCCTTGAGCAGGTTCTGTTTGCGCGCGTAATCGTTGATCACGCGGGTGAGCGCGGTGCGGAAGCCCTCAAGGTGCATGCCACCCTCGGGGGTGTAGATGTCGTTGGCAAACGACATGACGTTCTCGCCGTAACCGCTATTCCACTGCAGAGAAACCTCGACCTCGCCCATCTTGGTCACAGGCGCGTCCGGGTCCGATTTGCCCTCGATGTAGATGGGCTCCTTAAAGGCCTCGGGGACGTCCTTGCCCTCGTTGAGGAACTTGACGAAGTCGATGATGCCGCCCTCGTAGCAAAACTCCTCCACGTGGGGAGTCGCCTCGCGCTCGTCGGTCAGCACGATTTTGAGGTTCTTATTGAGGAACGCCGTCTCCTGCAGACGGTTGTGCAGCGTATCGAAATCGTAGATGCAGGTCTCGAAGATCTCGTCGTCGGGCCAGAAGGTGACGGTGGTGCCCGTCGAATCCGAGGTGCCCACGACCTCCATCTTCTTGACGGTCTTGCCGCGCGAGAACTCCATCTCGTAGGTGTTGCCGTCGCGACGAACCTGAACGACCACGCGCTTGGACAGTGCGTTGACGACGGAGATGCCAACGCCGTGCAGGCCGCCCGAGACCTTATAGGCCGAGTTATCGAACTTACCGCCGGCGTGCAAGATCGTCATGACGACCTCGAGCGTCGGGATCTTTTTAACAGGGTGCTCGTCGACGGGGATGCCGCGCCCGTTGTCGACGACCGTGATGGAGTTGTCGGCGTGGACCGTCACCTGGATCTCGGTGCAGAAACCGGCCATGGCCTCGTCGACGGAGTTGTCAACGATCTCCCACACCAGGTGATGCAGACCGCTGGCGCTCGTCGAGCCGATATACATGCCCGGGCGCTTACGAACGGCCTCGAGACCCTCGAGAATCTTAATCTCGCCGCCATCGTAATCGTTTTCGTTTGCCACACGTCCTCCTTCAGTCAAGAAAATGTGTACAGCCTTACTAGTTTATCGTAAAAAAATACCCTCGGGAACGAGGGTATTTGGCTCTACAAGGCCACCAGATGCGATTTAAGGCTCTTTTTTGCTTTGCACGCCCTTGGCCCACTCGGCACTGGCTCTCATGGCATTCTCGAGGGCCTCGCGCAGTTTTTGGTCTTCGATGGGCGCCACTTGGCGCTCAATCTCGGTGCGCTCGGCCTCACTTAGGTCGGCGTGCGGAGCCGGCGGGCGCTCGGTCGTCGCCGGACGCAGGCGCTCCTTGGCGGCGGGCGGCGTGTGACCGGGCGCGGTGGTTTTGAACACCAGGCCGTCCACATGCGCACCGGCGCGCTCCATGCGCGCGCGGATGATCTCGCGCAACAGCGTCATTTCCTGCGTCCACGAGGGCGAGTCGAGATATACCAGCAGCTCATTGGACTCGGGCAGGTAGCGCAGGCCCGTCACATGGCGCCCCTCGCGCGTGCCCGAGCACACCGCATTCCAGGCGCGATAGACCGCACGAGATTCCTCTGCAGCCTCCATCTGCACGCGGCGCTCAGGCGTCGCGGCCGCCAGGATGCGCTGACGCTCTGCGTTTAAAAATCCACTGAAGGCGACCGTTTCGCTCTCGCGCTCGTAATTAGCACGTCTCACCCATGCTCACCACCTTGGCTCGATCAAGCAGGTCATCGGTAAAATACCCCAGGTTGGTCGTGGTTATGACCGTCTGGATATCATCGCCGATCAGCCGCAGAAAAGCACCGCGGCGTTCGCCGTCGAGTTCGCTCATCACGTCGTCCAAAAGCAGCAACGGGGCGGTGCCCAGGACATCGCGAGCCACGGCCACCTCCGCCACCTTCCAGGCCAGAACCAACGTTCGCTGCTGACCTTGGCTGGCAAATGAACGGGCGGAGCGACCCGCCACGGTAAACTCAATCTCGTCGCGATGCGGTCCCACCAACGTCACGCCGCGGCGAATTTCCTCGTCGGCGTGCTCATCAAGGGCAGACAGCATGCGCTCGTACGCCCAGCCCTTCAGCTCTTCGCGATCCTCGACCTGGGGCAAATCCCCCAGCGTGGACGTATAGGTCACGTTGGCAGCCTCACCGGATGCCACTTGCCCGTAGGCAGTGTGCACATGGCCCGCCAGCCGGTCGAGCAGGGCCAACCGGTGCACAAGCAGGGCCGAGCCCGCGCGGGCAATCGAATCGTTCCACGCGCCGAGCATCTCGCGACAGCACCAGGTCTCCTTGAGCAGGGCGTTACGCTGGGTCACGCAGCGTCCATAGGTGCTCGCAAGATCGGCATAACGTGCGCTCAGTTGCATGCCAAAGTCATCGAGGGCGGCGCGGCGCACACTGGCGCCTCGCTTAACCATGTCCAGATGGTCGGGGCAAAACAGCACGCTCGGCAGAACCCCGCGCACACCGGCGGCGGAGCATCTCTTGCCGTTGCGGCTAAACGAGCGTTTACCGTCCTCCGCGCTCAATCCCATATCAAGCACGCGGCCGTCGCCCTCGAGCCTCAGCTCGGCCTTGCACGAGCCCACGCCGTCATGGACGAGCTCGGCTGCGGTCGGATGCCTAAACGAGGCGCCGCTCGTCAGCAGCTGCAGCGCCTCTATGAGATTGGTCTTTCCCGCCGCGTTGGGTCCCGCAAGTATCGTCACGCCCTCGTCCAGGGCAAGGCGATAACTATCGAAGCTGCGGTAGTGCGCGACGGAAAGATCGCGGGCGAACATGGTCATGGCGCAGCGCTAGATGCGGACCGGCATGACCAGGTACAGGTAGTTGATCTTGTCGTAGGACTTGAAGATGCCCGCCTGCGAGTAGCTCTTGAGCTCCAGCGTGATCTCCTTCTCCTTGGACAGGGCATTGAGGCACCCGAAGATGTAGTGGTAGTTGAAGGCGATGGTGCCCGACTCGCCCTCGGCCTCGACATCGATTGTCTCCTGCGCAAGGTCCTGGTCATTGGAAATGGAGGACAGGCCCATCTGCCCGTTCTCGACATCGATCTCGAACTTGACGGCGGGGTTGGCGCTCGCGATAACGGCCACGCGCTTGAGGGCGGCGTTAAAGGCGGCGACGTCGATCTTGACGCTCGTCACGCACGAATCGGGGATGAGCTGCTTGTAGTTGGGGTACACGCCCTCGATGCGGCGCGACACATAGGTGGTGTTGCCGGCCTCAAAGACGACCTGGGTGTCGGTAGCCCCGATCATGATGGTCGCCTGGCTGGCCATGATGTTCAGTGCGTCGTTAAAGGCGTCAGCCGGAACGTTGAGCTCAAAGGAGCCCTCGAGGGTCGAGGTCTCGACCTGCGTATCGCACACGGCCAAGCGGAAGGAATCGGTCGCCACCAGGCGCACGGTGTTGTTCTCGACCTTCATGTGCACGCCGCCCAGGATGGGGCGGGCCTTGTCGGTCGAGGTGACGCGCCACACGCGGCCGACCATCTCGGACAAGATATCGGTCGGCAGCTCCACGGCACTCTCGATGGCATAGGCCGGAAACTCGGGGAAGTCATTGGCATCGAGCGTGTTCAGGCGGAACGAGCTCTTCTCGCAACCAATCAGCACCTGGCGCTCGGACAGCTCAAAGGTGACCGGGGCATCGGGGAGAGTCTTGGTGATATTGGAGAGCATCTTACAGGGGATAACCATCTCGCCCTCTTCTTCGACATGCGCCGCGATGCGATGACGGATCGAGATGGTGTAGTTAGAGGTCTGGAATTCCAAGATGCCGTCTTGCGCCTTGACGAGCACGCCCGACAGGATGGAAAGGGTGGATGCCGAAGCGACACCCTTCATAACGACGCCGATGGCTTGTGTAAGCGAGCTCTGGCTGACGGTGAACTTCATCTTTTAATACCTTTCTTTAGATATAAATATCTTAATAATAGTAATAGCACTGACGAAACTGTTGATTACTCCCAAAGACGCAGGTCAGACCCAGAAAGAAAATCGACAGCAACCTGTGTGCAACGGGGGTGGTTTTCCACGTTCAAAACCTGCGCAAAACTTTTCATCACCGCGGGTTGGGTTTTAGACACCTTATGCCCGTGGTTTTGACAAGTTTTCAACAGGTGTCTCTATTTCCCTACGAGCGCAGTGTAATTTTATCGCGCAACGATTTGAGATCTTCGGTGACGGTGCGGTCTTCCTGGATCATCTTCTGGACCTTTTTGTAGCTCGTGCTGACGGTCGAGTGGTTGCGGTTGCCAAATTCGGCGCCCACCGCCGTGGTCGTCATCTCGCACATCTCGATGGCCAGATAGATGGCAATGTGGCGTGCCTTGGCGATATTGGCGTTGCGTCGCGGGCCGATGAGCTCCTCGTGCGTCACACCGTACTGCTCTTCAATGACGGACTGAACCGTCTGGACGTTGATCTTTTTGGCCGATGTGTCGAAGTACTGGCTGGCGATGGCGTCGATATCGTCAAAGGTGAGTTCCCCACCCTCGCGCTCGCGGTCGCCCGCCTCGCCGGCGCAGCGCTCGCAGAAGCTCTCGAGTTCGCGGATGTTGGTGCCCGACACCTCTGCCATGTGCTTAAAGTGCTCATCGGTCAGGTGCCCGCCGTCGCCCCCGTAGGCCGCCAGCAGTGAGTCGTCGCCTGCCTCGGGAGCGGCGACGATGGTGTTCTCGTAATAGCGCTGCAAGATCTTGTATTTCATCTCGTAGCTGGGCTCTGCGACCAGGCAGAGCATGCCGGCGTTGAAGCGGCTGGTCAGACGCTCGTCCATGCTCAGGTCCTTGGGGGCGCGGTCTGCCGCGATGACGACCTTCTTGTTGTTGCGGATGAACTCGTCCATGAGCTGGAAAAAGTAGTCCACGCTCGCGCGCTTGCCGATGATGTTTTGGATGTCATCGATGATGAGCACGTCCACGCCGTGGTACGCCTGCATGATGGGGGCGTTGCTCTTCTTTTGGCGGTCGAACTCGGTCATCAGGTCGTCCAGATATGCCTGGGAGTTTGCATACTTGACCTTGATCTCGGGCGACTTCTCGGCGAGCTCGTTTTTGATGGCAAGCAGCAGGTGGGTCTTGCCCAGGCCCGATTTGCCGTAGATGAACAGTGATGTGCACGTGCCGCGCTCGTCCGCGAGGGCGGCAAACTTGAGTGCCGAGCGATAGGCATGGCTGTTCTCGGGCCCGTAGACAAAGTTCTCAAAGGTAAATTTTGAGTTCGCGGCGAGCGGGGCTCCATCCGTATTCTGCTCGGCCGGCACGGTCGGTGCTGGCACGGGTGAAGCGGGGGCCGCAGCTTGCGTGGATTTAGCCGGCGCTCCGCCCTTCATCTGGTTCATCATGCGACGAAAATCATCGGCCGAGAGTGTGTTCTTGATTGCAATGCCCGAATCCGCGCTCGCCGCTGCGTCGTGAGCGATTGGCACGTGCGTGACGGGTGCGTTCGCTGGCGTCGCCGCCGCGGTCGGCAACGGTGCCATGGTTTCACGGGAAACATCGCTGTGCTGGTGCTCGATTGTCGGCACGTCGCCTGCGGAGGCCGACACCGCCGGGGAAGCAGCGGGAGCCGCGGCGGCCGCCGTCGCGGCAGCGGATTCCGTCGCGGCGCCTTGCGGTGCCACGATGTCGAGCGCAATCGGTGCAAAGGCGATTTCTTCCAGATAGGCCTCAATAGTCGGCTGATGCTTTTTGAGCTGTGCGATGGCAAAGCGCGAGGGGGCCTCGATCGTGAGCGTATCTTCGGTCAGGCTTATGGCGCGCGATTGCCCCAGCATGTTGATGAGGCGTGCATCTTGGCCGTCGCGCTGACAAAAGGCGATGGCATCCCCCAGGATGATGCTTGCTTCCTCGTCCACTGTCTCTCCCGTTCTTTAGCTCTGAGCTCGCACGCGAGCGGCGCCGAGTTCGGTCAGATGGTATTTCTGGCCATGCTTGATGACCAAGCCGGCCTGCGCCAAGTCATTGAGCGTGCGTGACCAAGTGGGGGCCGAGTTTCCAAACGCCCTCGCCAGATCGGTTGCACCGCACGCTTGATTTTGCGCCAGATAGCCTAGCGCGGCGTTGCCGCGATCGCTTACGAACACGTCCGGTTGTGGCTGTGCATACTGATTTACTGCATTAGGATACATCATTTGAGCTGCTGGTTGTTGAGAACTCTGCGTCGGCGGCATTTGCTGTTGAAAACTTTGAGGCCACTGTTGGTAAGGCTGCGGAGGCGTCTGCTGGGCCCAGGGGTTGTACTGCTGCTGCGGCATCTGCTGGTACGGCTGCTGATATCCCTGCTGGTACTGCTGCGGGAACTGCTGGCCATACCCCAGTGGCGGCATCTGCTGATATGGATATCCCTGTTGGTACGGCTGATAGCCCATTTGCTGGCCACTCGGTGCCCCTGTCGCCTGCTGCATTGCTGCTGTATCCTGATCCGCCAGCGACATGGCCTCTGGCATGCTTGGCGGCATCGACATCGATGCCGCTTGGGGTTCTTGTGTAGGAGGCATTCCGGGCTGCTGCATCTGTGCCACGGGGGGCTGCATCTGCTGCGTTGCCATGGGCTGCTGCGCAAAAGCTCCCGGTAGGGGATATGTGGGCTGCTCCGTCTCGGGCCGCACGGCAGCGCCGCGTCCGCCGGCACGCTCGATTTCCTGCACGCGTTTAGGGTTCAGGCTTACCGTAACCACGGTGCCTTTGCCCATGTTGTCCTCGATGGATACGGCACCGCCGGCGTTTTCCAAATACTCCTGCACCATGGGAAACCCTGCTCCGGTTCCACGGATATAGCGCTTCATCTTGCTGTTTGCGCTGGTAACGCCAAAGTCGAAAGCACGTTCCTTGTCGTCGATGCCGGGTCCTTGGTCAGCAAAGCGGATGGTGTCTCCGCCGTCCAGAATCGAGATGATGGGCTCGGCAAAATGTGCGTGGATAAAGTTTTCGACAATCTCGCGGATGACCATGAGCGAGATATGGCCACCTTGTTCTTTCATGCACTGGTAGACGGTGTTGGTCGTCTCTTCCAAATACGTGCGGACATCTTGCGGATCAACGACGATCACCCGCGGTGTCGACAGCATGTCGTCATAGACGGCGATGCGCGCGGCGTACATGGCTTTTGGCGCCTGCGTGGTCGTCTGCTCGCCTTCCGCACGCTCTTCGCGCACGCCGGTGATGTGCTCGTTGTCGGGTGCCGGGTCTCCGGAATCGACCATGGTGTAAAAGTCGTCAGACATGCCGCTCGCAATCTTTCAAAAGGTTTCGAACAAATAGTAGCTCACCGTGCAACGTTTCTCATCTTTCGACAACTTTTCAAAACTTGTTGAAAACTTTGGAAAACGGGCGAAAAGTTCTCAACATTGCCAACATGACCTGTTGAAAACTCGATGAAATATCGTGAAAGGTTGCCATGAGGCGCAAATTTCGGTTGTGCTTATGGGGGAACCGTGTGAACTGCGCAACCTTTTACCTTTGATTTCTTGACATTTGAACATTGATTTCCCTACAATCTTCAAGCTCACGTGTCTATATCTGCGTCCGCGTCCCCGCGGACACTCGAAATGCAGCAGGAGGAACTTAAGATGAAGCGTACGTATCAGCCTAATAAGCGTAAGCGTGCCAAGACCCATGGCTTCCGTGCCCGTATGGCCACTAAGGGTGGTCGTGCCGTGCTCGCCCGTCGTCGCGCCAAGGGCCGCAAGCGTCTCACTGTCTAGCAGCGATACACACATCTCGCATGAAGACTATTAAGTCTCGGCAAGATTTCGAGCATGTGTTCAGTCAGGGGCGTCGTTTCAATCACCCTCTGATTCGAATGACCATATGTGAATCGGTTGGCGAAGGCGACTCCGGAAGGGTCGCCTTCGTTGGTGCTAAGCGACTCGGTTGTGCCGTCGTGCGCAACCGATCTAAGCGTGTGATGCGCGAGGCCGCCCGCAGCTGCGGATTTCCCGTTGCGGGTTATGACATCATCTTGTTTGCAACTCCCAAGACGAGGGTTTCCTCGCCGCAGGAGATGGACAAGGCGTTGCGTTCGCTTATGAAGCGCGCCGGCGTTGCCGGGGAGGAGCGATGAGCAATCACGTTTTGCGACGTGTTGCCATCGCTCCTATTCGCATATATCAACAGGTTATTTCGCCCTTATTGCCTGACGCCTGCATTTATTACCCAACGTGCTCGCAATACGCCATCCAGGCGATTGAGAAGCACGGTGTTTTGAGAGGCTGCTGGCTTGCCGTGAGGCGCATCGCTCGTTGCAATCCCCTGCACGTCGGCGGTTATGACCCTGTGCCCTAGCGGGCACTCGCTATCGGAGGAAAACTTACATGTGGGATTGGATCGTTAACATCCTTTTCGAGCTGCTCAAGCTCATCCAGACCTTTGCGGTCGACTGGGGCCTGTCCATCATCATCCTGGTGGTCATCATCCGTCTGCTGCTGACGCCGCTCATGCTCAAGTCTACCAAGTCGACGGCTCGCATGCAGGTGCTGCAGCCCAAGATGCTCGAGATCCAGGAGCGTTATGCCGACGATCCCCAGCGTCAGGCCGAGGAGATGCAGAAGTTCTACAGCGAGAACAAGTTCAACCCCATGGCTGGCTGTCTGCCGCTGCTGATTCAGATGCCTATCCTGTTCGCCCTGTTTACATTGCTGCGCAACCTGCCGCAGTACTTTAACGACGGCACGTTCTCGTTCTTCAACATCCTGCCCGACCTGACCACCACGCCGAGCGCTTCCTTTGCCGATGGCTTTATGGTTGCACTGCCTGCGCTGGTTTGCCTGATCCTGTTCGCCGTCCTGACCCTGATTCCGCAGCTCTATATGTCGCGCAACCAGACCGGCCAGCAGGCTCAGAGCATGCGTATGATGGCCGTTGTCATGACGGTCATGATGCTTTGGATGGGCTGGAGCCTTCCCGTTGGTGTTTTGCTGTACTACGACGTCTCGTCTGCTTGGCAGGTTATCCAGCAGATTTTTGTGACGCAGAAGGTCATCGACAAGGCGAAGGCCGATGAGGAGGAGCGTCTTAAGAACGCTCCGCTGCAGGTTGAGGTCATTCGTCGAGAGAAGAAGCCGCGCCCGCACAAGAAGAAGTAACGGGATATCAATCTTATTTAGGTACCTAACTTTTGGAGTACGTTATGTCTGAAGAGATCATCGAGGATATGCTTGAGGAGGTTGCCCCGCAGGTCGCGGGCGATTATCCCGAGATTGCACAGCGCTACAAGGCTGGTGAAGAGCTGACCGATGAGGAGCTCGACACCATTGCCGATACTGCGATTTCCATCCTGCGTTCCATCCTTTCGCACTTCGATGCCGCCAACTCTCCCATCGATGAGTATGAGGGCGACGAGGGTGAGCTGATTTTGGATGTAACGGCTCCCGACCTTGCTGTTCTCATTGGCCGTCATGGTCGCACCCTTGATGCCCTTCAGGTTATGTTCTCTTTGCTGGTGAGCCGCAAACTTGGCTTTAGGTATCCGGTTGTAGTGGACGTCGAGGGATACAAGAGTCGCCGTCAGGATAAGGTCGCCTCCATGGCTCAGTCTGCTGCCGAGCGTGCCATCCGCACTCATAAGAGTGTTTCGCTTCCGCCCATGAATGCCTACGAGCGCCGACTGGTTCACATTGCACTTCGTGGCAACGATGCAGTCGATACTCATTCTGAGGGTTCTGACCCTGATCGCCATGTGGTGATTGTTGCTCGATAATCTACTCGAGCTTATGCTAGGGGGACGTGGTTTCCACGTCCCCTTTTTTTGTCAAAAGTTCTCGATACGCTGATTTTTGTCAGAAAGGAGCTTCTGTTGTTTGTACTTACCGATCAGCAGGCTGACGAGATGTTGAGTCGTCTAACTTCCTATTGCAAAGAATATTCCTTGAGCGTAACTGATATTGAGCTGAGGAAATGTATCCAGCATTTGGATTTGGTTCTAGAAACAAATAAGACAACCAATCTCACCCGTATTCTTAACGTAGAAGATGCTGCCGTACTTCATATCCTCGACTCACTTGTTTTGCTCCCCTATATCAATAAGGCTCCTGAGGGAGCTTTGCTCGATATGGGAACAGGTGCGGGCTTCCCTGGTATTCCATTAAGCATAACCACGCATCGTAAAGCTACTTATATTGACTCTGTTGGCAAGAAGGTTGATGCGGTTAATTCCTTTGTCCATGCTCTTGGATTGAAACATGCTCATGCGGTTCATGATCGTCTTGAAGAATATGCTCGAAGCCATAAGAAGCAGTTCTCCGTTGTAACCGCCCGCGCACTGGCCCCTCTACCGATTCTTGTTGAGTATGCGGCTCCGTACCTGAAGGATGGAGGGCTATTTGTTATCACCAAGGGCAATCCTTCGGATGAGGAGCTTGCTTCCGGCATGTCAGCAGCTAAGATTTGCGGCTTCACTTTGCTTCTGAATGACGCAATTGATTTGCCTGAAGGCTTGGGTCACAGGGAGTTCATTGTTCTTAAGAAGAGTCATTCAGCATCCGTTTCATTGCCTCGTGCAAATGGCATGGCAAAGAAGAATCCGCTTGCCTAGATGTTTCACGTGAAACATAATGGTTACTAACAGCTTGCAGTGTTTCACGTGAAACATAGCAGTTGCTATCGATTCGGAATGTTTCACGTGAAACATCCTCCGTTTGACAGCTTTAATACACACCAGGAGGGACCGTGGGATTTCGCGACGTTAAGCGTTCTAAGAGCGCAAAAGACACGCGTATCATTGCAATCATCAATCAAAAAGGCGGCGTCGGTAAGTCAACGACGGCTGTAAACCTTGCAGCAGCACTGGGTGAGCAGGGTCGTAAGACACTGATTGTTGATTTTGATCCGCAGGGAAACAGCACCAGTGGATTCGGAATTGAAAAAGAAGACCTTGATCACTGCATCTATGATGCATTGCTGAATGATGTGCCGGCAGAATCGCTTGTTCTTGATACAAATTGCAAAAAGGTATTCGTAATTCCGGCTACAATTCAGCTTGCAGGCGCGGAAATTGAACTCGTAAGCGCAATTGCTCGTGAAACCCGTCTCAAAGATTTGCTTGAGCCGATTCAGGACGAGTTCGATTTTATTTTCATTGACTGCCCTCCTTCGCTCGGCCTGCTTACTATCAACGCTTTGACCGCAGCAGACAGCGTTTTGATTCCGATCCAGTGCGAGTATTACGCACTCGAGGGCGTTACGAAGCTGCTTGAGTCAATGAAGATGGTCAAATCAAGGCTGAACAAGGGCTTAGACACCTACGGTGTGCTTATGACCATGTATGACTCGCGTACTTCTCTATCGAATCAGGTTGTTGAGGAGGTTCAATCGTACTTTGGTGATAAGGCATTTAAGACGTTGATCCCCCGTACGGTTAAAATCTCCGAAGCTCCGTCTTTTGGGGAACCGGTAATTACCTATGCACCTCAAAATAAGGGTGCAAAAGCATATATGAACCTTGCAAAAGAGGTGATCAAGCGTGCCTAGTGTAAAGAAACGTGGCGGATTGGGACGTGGACTCAATGCTTTGGTCTCAGAGGCCGAGTATGAGACCGGTGGTTCGGCTTCATCGGCTTCGAATGCCGCATCTGAAACAAAACTACCTATTGAGGATATCGTTCCCAACCCTAATCAGCCGCGAATTCACTTTAACGAAACTGAACTTCGTGAGTTGAGCGAATCAATCCAAGAACATGGCGTCTTGCAGCCGCTTTTGGTTCGCAAGCATGGAAACGGCTATGAGATCATCGCTGGTGAGCGTCGTTACCAAGCGTCAAAGCTTGCTGGTCTTGAGGAGCTGCCTGTCATCATTAAAGATGTTAATGATGAAGAGATGCTGGCTCTTGCTCTGATCGAAAACCTTCAGCGTTCTGATCTGAATCCCGTCGAAGAGGCTAAGGGCTATCGCCAGCTTATCGATGCCAGCGGTATGACCCAGGAGGCATTGTCGAAGGCAGTCAGCAAGTCACGCTCTGCAATTACAAACTCGCTGCGCCTTCTCGATCTCCCTGAAGTTGTTCAGCAGATGATTTTTGAGGGCAAACTTACTGCTGGTCATGCACGTGCGATTCTTGCAGTTCCCTATGAGGACGCTCGAATTCGACTTGCAGAGAAGGTTGTTGCAGAGGGCCTTTCCGTAAGAGCGACAGAAAATCTTGCTCCGTTGTTTTCTGCCGGAGAGACACCTAAGACGCCGAGGCCTGCAACGCCTCAGTCTTTTAAAAAGGCTGCCCGCGTGCTTCGTCAGGTTTTTAATACCAACGTGCGTGTTAAGAGCTCGCGTGGAAAGAATAAGATTGAGATTGAGTTTAAAGACGAGGAAGAGCTCTCTCGTATTCTTGGCGAAATGATTCAGTTTGATCAAGGAGGCCAAGATGAGGAATAGGATTTTAACTGCGATTGCATTGGCGACGACTGTCGCGGCTGGTGCCTTTGCTGGCTATAAGATCGCGACAGACGATGAACTTCGAGGTCGTTTGCTTCGTAGTGCGCAAGATATTGTCGATACATCCAAGAAGAAAATGGATGTTATGACAGAAGATGTTGCCATGCGTACGGCTCAGGTAACGAAGAATCCCAAGATTAATCAAGGTTGGGTTAGTAACCAATGGGAAAATGTAGGCTATTAGGTACCTAACAATTACTTAGCATATTTTGAGGGGTCCTTGTCTGATTCACGAGGCAAGGACCCCTTATTTTGGCCGTAAAAAATGGGACAGGTAGCAGCTGATTCAAAATTAAGGTCAATAAATAAAACGGCCCCGGTTGCATCTCCTGTAACCGGGGCCGTTCGATGTTTCACATGAAACGTTTTGGGGTGCGACTCCCCTATGCGTTCTTCTGAACTTTGAAGCGCTGCTTCAGCTGTCCGCAAGCGGCGTCAATATCGTTACCACGGGAGTTACGAATCGTGGTCTCGATGCCACGGGACTCAAGACGACGCTGAAGATCCTCAACCTTATGAATCGGCGACGGCTTGAGCGGGCTGCCCTCGATGTCGTTAAGCTGAATCAGGTTGACGTGGCACAACGTTCCCTCGCAGAAGTCGCAGAGCGCCTGCATCTCGGGATTCGTATCGTTGACGCCTTCGATCATGGCATACTCATAGGTCGGGCGGCGGCCAGTCTTCTCGGTGTAGAGTTGAAGCGCCTCGTGAAGGCGAAGTAGCGTGTACTTCTTAACACCGGGCATTAGCTTATTGCGTGTCGACTGGATGGCGGAATGCAGGGAAACGGCAAGCGTGAACTGCTCGGGGATGTCGGCAAATATGCGAATACCGGGAATAACGCCGCTGGTAGAGACGGTGAGGTGACGAGCACCGATACCGATGCCATCGGGGTCGTTGAGGATTCGCAACGCCTTGAGAACCTCGTCGTAGTTGGCAAACGGCTCGCCCTGGCCCATGAAGACAACGCTCGTGACGCGCTCGCCAAAGTCGTTGGATACATGAAGTACCTGGTCGACGATCTCTTGAGCGGTCAGAGAGCGCTTGAGGCCGTTGAGGCCGGTAGCGCAAAAGGCACAGCCCATGCCGCAGCCTGCCTGGGTGGAAACGCAGACGGAAAGCTTGTTGCGACGGGGCATACCGACAGTTTCGACGGAAATGCCGTCGTGGTACTCGAGCAGATACTTGCGCGAGCCATCTTTGGAAACCTGCTTGGTGAGTTCAGTGGGCGTGTCAAAGGCAAAAGCCTCTTTAAGCTGCTCGCGGAAAGCCTTGGGAAGGTTGGTCATGTCGTCGAACGAACAAACGTTCTTCTCAAAGACCCATTCGATGAGCTGCTTCGCGCGGAAGGCGGGCTGGCCAAGCTCGGCCACGAGCTCGCGAATATCGTTTTGGCTCAAGTCGCGAATGTCCTGAGATTTAGTCCTGGGATTCATGGAAGCCTTTCGATTTTGGGGAAACGTAGAGGGTATCGCTACAATATGGTATCAGCTGCAGAAATTATAGAGGAGGAGTCTGCCCATGCCGGGTAAAAGCCTAGAGAACATGCACGTAGCGGTCTTGGCGGGCGGTCATTCCGCTGAGCGCGAGATCTCGCTTAATTCGGGAAAGAACGTTGTGGTGGCACTGAAGGAAGCCGGCTACACCTCGGTGGAGCTGCTCGATACGGCCGCTGATGACTTTATGGTAACCATGGCAACCGGCGGCTTTGACGTGGCGTTTATCGCCATGCACGGTGCCGGCGGCGAGGATGGCGCCATGCAAGGCGCCATGGAGACCCTGGGTATCCCCTACACGGCTTCGGGCGTGCTTGCCAGCGCCTGCGGTGCCGACAAGGAGGTCTCTAAGCTCCTGTACGCCAAGGCGGGCATTCCCATTGCCCCCGGCCTTGCGCTCGAGGTGGGCGATGAAGTCGATATCGATCATATCGTCGAGGTTTGTGGCGGGCGCTGCTTTGTGAAGCCGGCCGTCAACGGTTCCAGCTATGGCATTTCCCTGGTCCATGAGCCCTCCGAGCTGCCCGCGGCAATCGCCAAGGCGTTTGAGTACGGCGACAAAGTACTGGTCGAGAAGTGCATCGAGGGTACCGAGATCACCGTCGGCGTATACGGCGAAGATGACGTGCGCGCTCTGCCGATTGTCGAGATTCGTAAGCCCGAGGACTGTGAGTTCTACGATCTGGACGTGAAGTATGTCGACCCTACGGACATCCATCGCATTCCGGCGCAGATTTCACCCGAGAATTACGCTCGTGCCCAGGAGCTTGCCTGTGCTGCTCACAAGGCCCTCGGTTGCCTGGGTATCTCGCGCAGCGACTTTATCGTGAGTGAGGACGGCCCCGTTATCCTCGAGACCAATACCATTCCCGGCATGACCGATACGTCGCTGTATCCGGACGAGATCCGCCACACCGACGACATGACGTTCCCGCAGGTCTGTGACAGCCTGATCCGTATGGGCCTTCGTCGAGCGGGCATTGCATGCTAATCGAGGACGCGGTTTCGTCAGGAACGCCGCAGTTTGTCATCGACTCCTATGCCACGCTTGCCGAACGCGCCAAAACGCAGTCCTTTGGTCTTATCGAGGAAGATGTGATTGTCCTCGATACCGAGACCACAGGTCTTTCGGTGCAGGACAATGAACTGATCGAGATCTCGGCGGCCCGTCTTTCGGGCCGCGAGATCGTCGACCGTTTCGATACCTTCGTGCATCCCAAGCAGCTGATTCCCGCCGAGATTACCGAGCTCACGAGCATTACAAATGCCGATGTGGCAGATGCCCCGTCGGCCGTTGAGGCCGTCGCCGCTCTCGCCGATTTTGTCGGTGGTTGCCCGGTGATCGCACATAACGCCACGTTCGACCGCTCGTTTATCGAGTCGGTCAAAGGCGGCGTCAACGTGAGCGATATTTGGATCGATTCGCTGGCGCTGTCGCGAATCGCGCTTCCGCGCCTGGCCTCGCACAAGCTGTCTTTTATGGCCGATCTGTTTGGCTGTGACTCGGTATCACACCGTGCCAATGCCGACGTCGACGCCCTGTGTGGCGTATGGCGCGTGTTGCTCGTGGCGCTCACCGACTTGCCCCAGGGCCTCATGGCGCGCCTAGCCGACATGCATCCGGATGTGCCTTGGTCCTATCGTCCTATCTTCTCATTCTTGGCAGGGCAGAACCCTGGTTCTATCTTCTCTCTCAGCGCCGCTCGTGCTGACGTTCTCAAGGCCGATCGCGCCGACGATCGGGTGGACGCCGACGAACTGCCGGTCCTCAAGATGCCGAGTCGTGAGGAGATTGAGGCAGACTATGCGCCAGGTGGCCTGGTCAATCGCATGTACCCCACCTACGAGCCGCGTGATGAGCAGATTGCGATGGCGCTCGAGGTCCGCGATGCGCTGGTCACGGGCACTCATCGTGTAATTGAGGCGGGCACGGGCGTCGGCAAATCGATGGCCTATCTGGTGCCTTTTGCCGAGGCAGCACGCCGTAACAACATCACGGTTGGTATTGCGACCAAATCGAACAATCTCGCCGACCAGCTCATGTACCATGAGCTGCCAAAACTTGCCGAGCAACTGGACGGTGGTCTGTCATTTTGCGCTCTCAAGGGGTATGACCACTATCCGTGCCTGCGCAAGCTTGAGCGCATGAGCCGCGGCCAGGCCGAGATTACCACCAAGCGCGATCCGGCGGACACGCTCACGGCGGTCGCGGTCATTATGGCGTACGTCTGCCAATCAGCCGATGGCGACCTCGACTCACTTGGCATTCGGTGGCGCAGCGTCAACCGCCCCGACTTTACGACGGCCTCGCGCGAGTGTGCTCGTCGCCTCTGCCCGTTTTTCCCTGATAAATGTTTGGTCCACGGCGCTCGCCGTCGTGCGGCGCATGCCGATGTGGTGGTCACCAACCATTCCCTGCTGTTCCGCAACGTTGCGGCCGAGGGCAGGATTTTGCCTCCGATTCGTCATTGGGTAATCGACGAGGCCCATTCCATCGAGCGCGAGGCGCGCCGCCAGTGGGCGCGCGTGGTGTCGGCGGACGAGTCACGCGTTCTGTTTGAGCGCCTGGGTGGCTCGAGCACCGGCGCGCTAAGCCAGGTTTCCCGTGATTTGGCAACCTCCGAGGGCTCTACGCTCTATCTGGGCCTTACTGCCAAGGCGACGTCGACGGTTGCGCGCGCGAGCATGGCAATCGCCGACGTGTTCGATGGCGTTCGCGAGCTCGGCCGCCGTGCCCGTGGGGGTTATGACAATGCCAATCTATGGATTGGCCCCGAACTGCGCGAATCTGACGACTGGCATGATTTCTTACAGTCGGCCTACGCTGCCATCGACGCGTTGGAACAGGCTGACAAGAGCGTCGACGCGCTGGTGCAAGCCGTCGCCGCCGACAAGCCCGAGGTTGTTGTCGACCTGGGTGATATCTCGCGCCGCTTGCACGAGCTGGCCGAGAACCTCAAACTCATCATTGACGGCACCGATGAACACTACGTGTATTCGCTGCAGGTCAATCGCAGGTTGCGTGCCGGCGGAGAGTCAATGACCGCAGAGCGCATCGACATTGGCGAGGCCTTGGCAACCGAGTGGCTGCCCGAGGTTCACACGGCTATCTTTGCCTCGGCGACCATGACGGTGTCCAAAAGCTTTGAACACTTTAACCACGCGGTCGGCCTCGATCGCATCGGTGCTTCAACATCCTCATCGTTGCACTTGGACTCGAGCTACGACTTCGATTCGAACATGGCTGTAGTCGTTGCGGGTGATATCCCCGATCCGCGCGATCGTGAGAGCTATCTTACGGCGCTCGAGCGCGTGCTGGTCGACGCCCATCTTGCCATGGGCGGATCGGTGCTCACGCTGTTCACCAATCGGCGCGACATGGAAGACCTGTACGCCCGCGTTGAGCCCAAGATGGCCCGTGCGGGTCTGGAACTCAACTGCCAGCAGCGCAACTCATCTCCTCGTCGCCTGCGCGACCGGTTTATCAGCGAGCCGACTTCATCGCTTTTTGCGCTTAAGGCCTTCTGGGAGGGATTCGACGCCAGCGGCGAGACGCTGCGCTGCGTCATCATTCCCAAGCTGCCGTTCTCGAGCCCCACGGACCCGCTCTCGTGCGAGCGCAACCTGCGTGAAGACCGCGCTTGGGCGCGCTATTCGCTGCCCGAGGCGGTGCTCGAGGTCAAGCAGGCGGCCGGCCGCCTTATCCGCTCGTCGACCGATTGCGGCGTGCTGATTCTGGCCGACCCGCGCCTGGTGACGAAGGGCTACGGAAAGAAGTTCTTAACGTCGCTGCCCACGAGCTCCTACCAGCGCATCGAATCGGCACAGATTGGGCACTATCTGCAACTGTGGCGTGCACGCCACGAGCGGCGGCGCTAAAGCGGACAGACGAGGGTTTTTGCCATATCGCACAGACGCTTTGACAGGGCGGGGTCATCCAAGATGCGGATGGCTCCGCCCGCTGCGATTACCTGGCTCAGTAGCCAACGCTCGGAGCCAAAATGCACGGTTACCGTTGCCATGTCTGCCCCGCTGCGTTCGATTAGGGTGATGCCGGCCCAGTCCAGATGCTCCGCCATATCGAATGGCATCAAGAGCTTTGCGCTACGCTGCGTCCGAGCAAGGGAATCGTGGAGGGATGTGACGTCCGGTGCATGAGGCACGACGGAGTCTTCCGTCAAGGCGAGTCCCTCGATTTTATCCATGCGATAGGTGCGCTGCTCATCGACCGCGATGTCCCAGGCAATCAGGTATGTTTGGTCGCCGTTTGCCGTAATGCGCAAGGGGTCGACCAGACGCTCACGTGGCCGTGCATCGTCCATCGAGCGATACGAGATGCGGCAGCGAACACCGTCCTGAATGGCGCAGCTCAGCTGCTGCCAGTGCGACCCGTGGTTGACGGTGTCAAAGACGCGCTGGTTATAGCCGAGCTCTTCGGGTAGAAGGGCATGTCGAATCCGAGCTGCCGTATGCGGCTCGATCCCCAACGATTCAAGTTCATGGTTGAGCACAGCGCCCTCGGCGGCACTCAAGCGCAGCGGTAGCACACGCCCGGCGTCACCGGTGAGGACCACACGCTCGCCGCGGCATTCGCAGATGATGCGCGCGCCCGATTCTCGGTCCGCGAGCGTCGAGACGATCTCGAGAATCTCGTCGAGCGATACCCCCGTGATGTCAAAGCGACTGCAAATCTCGGTCCGTGTCATGCCGCTCTCGCCGGCGGCGTAGAGGGCCTCCATGATGTCGATGGCGCGCGAGAGTCTCTGCTCGCTGGTGAGTTTACGCACGGGCATACTCGTGCACCGTCCTTTCAATGAGGTGGTTCCACGCCTGTTTGAGCGATTTGGGGGCCACGGGCCTCATGCCGTCCATGGCGTGGGCCATGCAAAATGAGGCGCCGGCTTCAAGATCGCGCACGTCAACGGTCCAGGTCCATCCCACATCGGTGTGTACGAGCTCACCTCGCCCACGCGTGAGACCGTTGATCATATCGATCTGCGTCTGAGGGGCGAATGAGAACGTGGCTGCAACGGGCGGTCGGTCGGCAAAATCGAATTCAAAGAACAGGTAGTCGCTGAGGTTGAAGTCCGCGGGGATGACGTAGGCCTTCGAAGGACGCCAAGCGCGAACGATACGGTCGCAGCGGAATGTCCTGATGTCGTCGGTGGCATTGTCGAGGCCGCAGAAGTACGCCACGCCCTCGCGCTCGAACATGCCGTAGACGCAGACGGTACGTTCTTTCTGCTCGCCGCGTCCGTTCTGATATAAAAATCGCAGCGCGCATCGCTCGGCAAAGGCGCTCCATACCGCATCGACGGTGGGAGAGCGGCGGATCGGTGCTTCGTCCACCGCCGACATGCCGGTGAGGTAGGCAATTTTGGAGCGAATATCGGCAAGCGGCGCGGCAAAGGTGGAAGAGCCGGCCGCTAGCGTCTGGTCGATGGCGTTGAGTAGGATGTCGGCGTCGTCTGCGGTGATGAGGCCACCTGCTGCAAACGTGTGCTCGCGGTCGATTGTCCACGAGCTTTCCTCGGTCTCCTGCGCACCGGCGGGGCGAACTTCCTTGATTAAGATGCCACGCTCGAGCAGTTTGTCACGATCGCGTCGAAACTTGCGCTTATCCGAGTCGATATTGCCCGAGCCATATCCCAGGTCAGAATCCAAGACGATCTGCTCGGTCGTCAGCGGTTCGGGGGAGCTGTTGAGCACAAAGAAAAGATTGAGGATGCGCTGAGCCGTTTTATCGAAACTGGGCTCCGAATTCCCCTTTTTAATTGTCGCGGTCGTGTCGCTTGCCGTCATAGAGTCCTCGCATGAGAAGGTGGTTTGCTGCCATGATTTTAGTCCGATATGGAGATTAGGCTATATCCTTGTCCGCTCGGGGCGTTAAGATGGCCCGAATTCGGTCGTTTGCGCTCGCTCGGGGTATACTTTCGACTATATACGGTTCTAATGTGCATGCATTGGGCCTATTTGTCGGATTATGGATGTGGAGCGCACATGGCGAACACCCAGAACTATATTAACCACCTGCTGCAGAACACCGGCATTACGCCGGCATGCAGCGAAGAAGAGCGCTTGGCGGCCGAGGATATCGCTCAGATCTTCCGCAACCACGGCTTTGATCCCGAGGTTCAGGAGTTCAATGCCCCGGCGCCCAGTAGGTTGGCATTTGCCGTTACCGGTATTCTTGCGTTTGCCGGTGCCCTGCTGATGGGTATCGGTGGCGGTATCGGCTTGGTCGGCACCTTGCTGGCCATTGTCGGCGCCGTTCTTTACGTGCTCGAACGCACAGGGCACCCCGTGGTTTCGCGCCTGGGCAAGACGGGCGTGAGCCAAAATGTCATCGCCTACCACAAGGCCTCGGGCCCGCTCGCGTCTCCGCGCAACCGCCCGGTGGTCGTTGTCGCACACTACGACTCTCCCCGTGCTGAGCTGCTCGCCCGCGAGCCCTATGCTTCGTATCGTGCGCTCATCGCCAAGCTGTTGCCCGTTGCCACGGTTGCCCCCGCTGCCGTTGCCATCCTGCGCATCCTGCCGCTCCCCGGCGCGCTTAAGGTTCTGCTGTGGATTGTCGCGATCCTCGCTTCCCTCGTTGCGCTTGCCAACGCGGCAAACATCATCTCTAACCGCCACATTCTTCCCTATACGTCCGGCGCGGTGTGCAACAAGTCTTCTGTCGCCGCTATGCTCGGCGTTATGGATAACGTTGCTCCCTTCCAGGGCGAAAACGAGTTTCCCGACGATGTTCCGTTCGATACCTATTTTGGGGAGCAAAAGCGTCGTGCCGAGGAAATGGCGCGTGCAGCGGCGGAGTATGCCGCGGCCCAGCAGCAAAACGACTACGGCAACACCATCGAGTACGAAGAGCCTACCTACGCCGAGGACGAGTTCGGTCAGCCGATTGCTCCCGACACTCAGACCGAGCCCGAACAGGGTGAGGCTTTCGACGAGCAGATCGAGGGCTTTGAGGGTGCGTCTGCCGACGAGACGCTGATTGGCGCCATCGTGCCCGAGGATCAGAATCAGGCTGTCCAGGCTGAAGAGTTCAATGACGAGGTTTCCGCTGCCGAGTCGGCGGAGGAGCCTGCCGCGGCCGAGCCCAAGCTCTATCGCAACGACGCCGGCAACATCCGCTTTGGTTCGGATGCCATCCGTGCGCTCGGAATGCTTCCCGAGTCCTGCACGCTCGATTACGAGGAGGGCGAGGAGCCGACGTTTGAGCCCGAGCCTGCCCCCGTTGTCACCGTGGATGATGAGTCTACCGCGGTTACCGCTGCCGTTGCCGAGTCCGAGGCGGTGTCCGCGATCGATTCTGCGGCAGGACTGGACATTTTGGCTCCCGCCGCGCCGGCGCAAGACGTTGCGGACGAGTCTGACGACGATTACGTTGAACAGCCGAGGCGCGTGTCTTACGAGAGCGATACTGATTTCTCGGCCGAGATTCCCGCGGCAACGCCCCATGCCGATATTGCATCCGCGTTCTCGTCGATTGGCGCCAGCGCTTCCAACTTCTTTAAGGGTGCGCTTGCAAAGGGCAAGAAATTTGTCGACGATTTCGAGGAGAAGCGCGCTGCCGCACGCGAGACTGCCGAGCAGGAGGCTATCGCTCAGCGGCAGGCAGCCGAGGCGGCACGTGAGCTCGCGGCGCAAGAGTTCGAGCAGAACGAGGCTATGCAGTCCGTGCCCGTCGACGTCGCCGAAGCTACAACGTCTTTCGAGGCCCAGCAACCGACGTCCGCGGATGTTGTTGAGGCGACGACGTCTTTCGAGGCTCAGCAGCACGTCGATAGCACCATGTCGTTTGATGCCGCGAAGTTCGATTCCACGATAACGTTTGAAAAGCAAGGCACCGCGATTGCCGAGCCCCTTCCTGTTTCCGATGAGCAGGGCGACGCGGTGGACGATGACGAGCCTATTGATGTTGCCGAAATCCAAGATGCCACCGAGGACGAGCCCGTCGAGGCCAACTCTGACGAAGGGCAATACGCGGCAGCCGAGCAAGATGATTCGACCGAGGCCGAGCAGGAGGAAGTGCCTGCGGTTTCCGAGACTCCCGAGACAGATGAGTCGAGGCCTTATTCCACGCAGATTTTCACCATGCCGACCCCGAGTGGTTCCGGTGCCACGGTTGCCAATGTCGCTCCCACCCAGGACGAAACGGTCGATTCCCTTATGGCCCAGATTTCCTCCCAGGCATCGCCGCGTCCGCAGATGAATGTTCCCGATCCGGCGTCGGCACCGTCGCCTGCACCTTCCTCGTCTCCGCTGGCTTCGGTCCCCGATCCGTCGCTGCCGTCTATGAAGCAGGCAAACGTTGCGTCTCGCACGTCGCTGTTCGACCTTCCCGATCCCTCTGCCCAGGTCAACGACCCCTTTGCTACCGCCCAAGGTCCCGAACCCACATCGGCACCCGTTGCGCCTCCTATGCCCGTTGCGTCGGGTGCGCAGCCGATCGAGACCATTTCGGCTTCCGCCCCGGCGGCACCCAAGTCTCGTAAGCGCGGCCTGGGTGGCCTGTTCGGTCGTAAAAAGAAAAACGAGCAGGACAGCATGAGTGACTGGCTGGGCGTCGAAGACGATTACGATGCCAAGAAATCCGGTCGCGGTATCGGTTCGTGGGATAACTTCGAGGACGATAACGATGGCTGGAAGGGCGGCGCTACGTCTTCCGATGGCGCTTCTTCCGAAGATATGCTCTCGGCTGTCGCCTCTATGGGCGATGATGAGCTGCTCGGTCACGATATCTGGTTTGTGGCAACGGGTGCCTCGGATTGTGATGGCGCCGGCATGAAGGCCTTCTTGGCTTCGCATCGCGATAAGCTCCGCGGCGTATTCTTTATCAATCTTGAATCCGTCGGCGCCGGTAGGCTTTCGGTTGTGACGGTCGAGGGCGAACAACAGCTGCTCAAGGGCGATCGCCGCATCATGAACCTGGTCAGCAAGGTCTGCAAGTCGTTCCATGTCGATTGTGGCGCGCTCGAGATGCCCTATGCCAAGACCGATGCCTACACCGCGCTCGAGGCGAGCCGCCGAGCCCTCACCATCGCCGGTGTGGACGGCACACGTCTGGCTTGCGCTCGTACCGAGGACGACCTGCCCCACAATGTCAATCCGACGAACATTGCCACGGTATCCGAGGTCGTTACCGAGGTTATCCGCCGTTCGTAGGCGGAGCTCTAAGGAGTCAACGTGTTTTCGTATATTAAGCGCCATTGGCCTGTCTACGTAATTTTGACCTTGATTGCCATTGCGTTAGGATTTGGGGCCGCCTACATCGTGGGTGCGAAGGGCTCGACCCCCGCCTCCGCAATCAGCGAAGAGGTGGAGCAAGAACAGAGCACGGGTGCCGATGGGATTCCTGAGTCCGAGCAAGCAATCGTTGATGGTGGATCTTCGTCTGCAGAGTAGATACGGCGATTTACATGATTGAAAGCGGGCGAGCTGGGGGACTGGCTCGCCCGCTTTTTCATCGTGCTAGCGGTTCTTTGGGATCGATCTAAGGCGAGCGAACCATAGGGCTGCGGCACCCGAGGTCAGGAGCGCGGTGATGCAAGCGGCGATGGGAACTGATCCTGTTGCCGGTAGGTCCTGCGGTAGGGTACAGCGTTGAATGACACGGTCCTCGTCATGTGACTCATGTTTATTGCCGCCGCCGTTGCGGCAAAGATCGACGCGTGCGCTGTTGGTGAGTGCGGTTTGGGGCGTATAAGCCGACGTCGCCTGCATGTGCACGATTGCGCCCCGAGCGTCTGTGCCAAGGATTGCTTTGGCATCGTCAAGGTCGTCGTGCTCATCTTTGAGATCATCGCGGGTCCAAGAATCCGCATCGCTTCGAGTCGTAAAGTCGGCGGCTACCGCACCGTATTCAATTCGAATGCCCGTTACGACGGTATTGGATGCAAGGTCGAGTTCTTTCGCCTCGAGTGTGGTGGATTCCGTGGTCGAGATATCCGCCTTCCAGAGGTGCCAGCCGTCATACTTGACGAGGCGACAGTCCTCACCAAGGCTCTCTTTTACTTCGTCGGACTCAAGCCAAGGATTTTCGTGCCCATCGTCAAGTGTCGCGTTTGCCGGCTCATCGACGTCTGTCGAGCCCAACGGCGTCGTGCGATACCATACGTTGCACAGACCGTTGAGGTCGCCGATGGCGACGGGGGTTTCGATTGAGATGAATCTCGCCGTGCCGTCTTTGGCGCACTCAAGATCATCGGTAATCGTAAACTCATCAACCCAAGTAGCGGAATCGTTTCGAGCATCGATGGTATAGGAGAAAAGCCCATCACTATTGGTTTGCGTCGTGGCGCGGTTTTTACCATCGCCGTTAGCCAACAGGCCCTTTTCGATAGGTTGGACAACTTCCTGACGCTTGTCGACCTGTCCCTTGATCTCGATGGGCGCATCCTTCATCGCGACGGATTGGACTTCTCCCGTATCCTTTATTTCAAACGTTATTTCCTCGGCAAGGTCATAGATCCGCGGAGACATCATTTCGCGCAACGAGTAGGTGCCGGGTGCAAGATATTCGACGCGGTGTGGCTTGTCGGATGAGGTCCAGGAGTCTATTTCGGTTTTATCGGGACCATATAAGGTGAGCTGTGCGCCTTCCACTTCCTGCTCACCGCTTGCATCGACCTTGGAGATATCAACCTTGGTGTAATCGTCGGATACGTTAAGCCGTGCTTCTACAACGGGTGTTTTCTGGTCGGCATAAGTAAGGTCGACAATATGGGATGTCCGATCGAGTAAGAAGCCTGCCGGCGCTTGAGTCTCGACAACCTCGTAGCGTGCGGTGCCAGATCCCAGCGGGAGGTCGTCCGCGCGTGCTTCTCCAGTTTCATCCGTCGTGACGGTAGCGACAGTCTCACCGTCGAGCGCGGCAATGCTACCGTCGGGGCGCACGATATCACCCGAGGCACGGATCTCAAAGACGGCGCCCGCGAGGCTGCTGCCGTCTACGGCATCGGTTTTAACGATCCTAATGTTTCCGGTCGCGGCGTGGTCATAATACGAGGCGATTGCAACGGGCGTTAGGTTCATGTCGGCGGGTATGTTTACCTCGATCTCCTCGCCGACAAGATAGGGCTCTTTGGCCGAGGTTTCGCGTACATAATAGGTGCCCGGCACGAGCGATTCGGGCAGTGTGACGGTCCCGGTCGCGTCAGTCGTAAAGGTGTCCATTACGTTATGTGCTGGATACCAGCAAGTTTGTGAGACAGGTTCGTGATTGCTGTCTAGGAGTTGGAAGGTGAATCCGGCTAGTGGAACAGAAGCGCCTGTTTGGGCATCGCGTTTTACAATCTGGAGATGCGTCGACAGCGCGTGGTTGTCCACGATATATTGAAGCTCGGCGCCGTTGGAAATCTGATTGGCCCCGACGGTCCATTCCCCTGCACGTTTAAAACCCTCGGGGACGGTTTCCGGAACCTCGCGAACCGTGTAGCCGGCACGGTCGTATGGGACGGCTCCGTGGACACCGGCGGGTCGCTTACCTGTGCCGAACCATGCTTCGGGCTGGTCTTTGGTGGAGGCAAAGCCATAGATGTTTGTGGTCAGTGTGCCAACAACCTGCTGAGAGCTGTTGCTGACAACCTCAAAGACAACACCACCCGCCGGCTGCTCCAGACCGGATTGGTCGCTATTGCCGTAATCCTTGAATTTGGAAATCTCAAGGTCAAAAGCAATGGGGATATCGGAAATGCGAGATTCGATCTCGACCACGCCTGAATCGCCGAGCTGGTCGGCTCCAACGGTATAGGTCCAGCTGTCGTTGGATGGCAGGTAGCCCTCGGGGGCTTTTGATTCGTAGATGGTAAAGGTTCCTAAGGGGACATCGGCGAGGGTGGCCCGACCGCTTTCGTCGGTCGTGAGGATTTGCGCCCATCCAGGGGTTGATTGTGACACACACGTGAACTCTGCTCCTGCGAGTGAAGATCCCACCTGGGGGCCGGCATTCGTCGCGGCATCGAGTTTTACGATACGCAGGTTGATGGTGCCGGGCTGTTCATCAATGGCGACCTGTCCACCGTCATTCCCCGTGGTAAAGGCGATGCGATCACGACGGGGGACATAGCCGGCCGGCGCTTTCGTTTCAACTAGGTAGTATGCTGTGTTGGACAGAAGTGTTGCTTGCGCTCGACCGTTGCTGTCCATCTGGACGGTGCCGACATGCGCGTCGCTGGCGCTCTCAAAAATATCGAATGTTGCCCCGTCAAACTGATAAGTATTGTTTCCGCTGGTAATGGCGGCGTTTGCAGACTGCTTTTGGAAGGAAACAGAGACCGCCGGCAGTACATAGAGCATGTCTTGACGTCTGCTGCCGCCCGATACGGTTCCTAGATAGCGCCGCGCGCGGTGCGGGGCGGCTTTGATGCTTCCTGATTTTGCGCTGTCGTGGAGCCACCGCGCAGCCGCCACGACTTCATTGTCGGCGGTAAAGTGCCCGCTCTTGGTTTTGCCCTGAGCGGTCGTGTAGGAGTAGGTACCGTCGACATAGGTAGTGCCGTTGAGCATCCATACGGCAAGCTGGGTGGCGGCGCGGGCGCGATCGGGTGAAAGATGGTAACCGCCAAACGACGTGGCGGTAGGATATCCGTGACAAACGATTGCCGCGAACTCGTCGTCGAGCCACACCCAGCCTTGATCAAAGTTGAGCCATGGGCCACCCGGCTTGGTGGGGCCGGGGCGCTCCTGGTTCATGCAGTAGGCAATCGAGGCGTCTTGAGCTTCATACTTGCCGATGAAGAAGGGTCCACAATCATCGCTAATAGTGCGGAAGCCGAGCTGGTCGTAGCCATCGACGGCAAATGCGGCTCCCGGTGCCAGGCAGCTGAAAAGCAGGAAGAGGAGCAGGAGCAGCGGACCTGTTGCGATTGCGCTGTGGACAGAGTGCGTGGGTGCGTTGGACATGGCTGCTCCTTATCCCTCGTGCGCCGCACGGGGAGGCTGCGGCGCGTAGGATGAGGCTACCCCCGAGGTTCATGTGGGTAAGTACCGGAGCCTGACCAAAAGCTTGCCCAATTCCTGACAAATTGAGCTCAAATACAACAATCAAGCAAAAGTGCAGGTAGAAGATAGGGAGAACTGAAGGTCAAAGGTCCTCATCTCCACAATTGACGCGATTTTCAAACGAATCTCCACAGCTAAAACAAGCATCGCCACCCTTGTATCGAACAAGACAACCGCGTTATACTAGCCAACACACAAGCGGGCATCGCCAAGTGGTAAGGCATCAGCTTCCCAAGCTGACACTCGCGGGTTCGAGTCCCGTTGCCCGCTCCAGCTAGAAGCACAAGCACGGCACCATTACGGTGACGTGCTTTTTTCAATAAAGCGCCGGGACTCGAACCCGACAGGGTGCGAGCGTAAAGCAAACGCGAAGCGTTTGTAGCGAGCAGGCGAAGGCGCCGACAGGCGCCTGAAGCCGGTGCGGATTTGCGAAGCAAATACGCGGATGTCCCGTTGCCCGCTCCATCGAGTGCGGGAGACATGGGGACGGCCAATTCAACAAAGTCTTCCCCCACGGCCTCGTGAGGCTGAGGGGCTCGCCTGAAGCCGGTGCGGATTTGCGAAGCAAATGCGCAGACGTCCCGTTGCCCGCTCCATGGAGCAAGGAAGATTTCGGGAATGGTAGATTCAGCCCGCTTTGCCCCCGCATTTCACCGGGTCTGGGTATGCCACTGAAGCCGGTGCGGATTTGCGAAGCAAATACGCGGATGTCCCCATGGCCGCTCTTGCGGCAAAATGTTAGGTTAATGCCTGCTGCCCATACTTGCACCTGCGCACGGTACAATGGTTAGGTTACGACCAACGTGCCAATAACCAAAAAGGAGCCGCTATGATCGATCGCTATACCCGCCCGGAGATGGGACACATCTTCTCCCTCGAGAACAAGTACGCCATTTGGCAGGAAATCGAGGTTCTGGCCTGCGAGGCCCAGGCGGAGCTCGGCAAGATCGGTATTTCCAAAGACGAGGCCCAGTGGATCCGCGACCATGCCAACTTTGAGAAGGCGAAGGTCGATGAGATCGAGGAAGTCACGCGCCACGACGTCATTGCCTTCCTGACCAACATGAAGGAATACATCGATGCCGATGTTCCCGAGGGCGACCCCAAGCCCAGCCGCTGGGTTCACTATGGCATGACCAGCTCCGATCTGGGCGACACGGCTCTGTGCTACCAGCTCACCCAGGCCTGCGACCTGATCATCGAGGACGTCAAGAAGCTCGGCGAGATTTGCAAGCGTCGCGCCTTTGAGGAGCGCAACACGCTCTGTGCCGGCCGCACTCATGGCATCCACGCCGAGCCGATGACCTTCGGTATGAAGTTTGGCTCTTGGGCCTGGGAGCTCAAGCGCGATCTGGATCGTCTTGAGGACGCCCGCAAGAATGTTGCCTTCGGTGCCATCTCGGGCGCTGTCGGCACGTACAGCTCCATCGAGCCGTTTGTCGAGGAGTATGTCTGCGAGCACCTGGGCCTGGTTCACGACCCGCTGTCCACACAGGTTATCAGCCGCGACCATCACGCCTATCTCGCCGGCGTTCTCGCCACCACCGCAGCCACCTGCGAGCGCATCGCTACCGAGGTCCGCAATCTGCAGAAGACTGATACGCTCGAGGCCGAGGAACCGTTCCGTAAGGGTCAAAAGGGCAGCTCCGCCATGCCGCACAAGCGCAACCCCATCACCATGGAGAAGGTCTGCGGCCTGTCGCGCGTCGTGAAGGCCAACGCGCAGGTTGCCTTCGACAACGTCGCCCTGTGGCACGAGCGTGACATTTCGCACTCCTCTGCCGAGCGCGTCGCCCAGGCCGATAGTTTCATCGCGCTCGACCACATGTTCCAGTGCCTCATCCGCGTTATCGACGGCCTGCAGCTGTACCCTGCCCGCATGATGGCCAACCTCAATAAGACCCGTGGCCTCATCTTCTCCTCCAAGGTGCTGCTCGCCCTCGTCGACACGGGCATCACCCGCGAGGACGCGTACGCCATTGTGCAGGAGAACGCCATGGCAACCTGGCACGAGGTACAGGATTGTGTCTCCGGCCCTACCTTTAAGGAGCGTCTCGAGGCTGACCCGCGCTGCACCGTCAGCCAGGAAAAGCTCGACGAGATCTTTGATCCGTGGGACTTCCTCACCCGTATCGACACGGTCTTTGATCGTCTGGAGCAGTTGAGCTTCGAGTAGGTTCGGGCATAACGTTAGCTTTTTAGGGCGCTTTGCTGGTAATGTGTGTTGCCGGCGAAGCGCCTCGTTGCATTTAGGGAAAGACGGGGATAATAGTCGTCTCGAATAACATTCTGAGAGGGGATCGCATGATTTCGTTTGATTACAAGCCTCAGGGCGTGTGTGCTCGCAATATTCACCTTGACCTTTCCGATGACGGCAACAAGGTGATGGGCGTTGAGTTTACCGGTGGCTGCGACGGCAATCTCAAGGCAATCTCCAAGCTGGTCGAGGGCGCTCCTGCCGATCGCGTAATCGAGGTTCTCGCCGGTAATACCTGCGGTATGAAAAAGACCTCCTGCGCCGACCAGCTTACGCGCGCTATCGAGGCCGCTCGCGCCGAGATCGCCTAATGGGTATCGCCGATCACATCAAGAACGGAATATCGCGTCGCGGCTTTGTACTCGGTGGGGCTGCCGCGGGCGCTGCCACGGTGCTTGCCGGATGCTCGAAAAAAACGGGTACCAGCGATGATGCCGCCGGCGAGCCGCAGGTTATCAAGGACGATTCCAAAATCATCTCGATTACGGATGAGTACGAGGCTGTCGACATCGATCTTGAGCCGGCGGCGTCGTGGACGCTGCCGCTGGGTACGCTGCTGTACTACTGCGACGGCGATTACGCCGCGGCGATGATGGCGCCCGCATCGGCACTGCACGCCAACACACTCGGTGTGCTCAACCTGGGCGATGGCTCGCTTACCACATTAATCGAGGATCCTATCGAGGGCACGGGATATGCATTCTACGATGTCCGTGCCGGCGACGGCGTATTCGCGTGGGTTGAGATGAACTTTGCCAATTCATCGTGGAAGCTCTACGCTCAAAATCTGTCGGGCGCTTCGCTCTCTGGCGATGTGGTTGAGCTCGATCGAGGTGGCAAGGACTATGATCCGCCCCTGTTCACGGCGTTCGGGTCATCAGTCATCTGGTATAAAATGCCTTCGGCAGGCGGCAATAAAACGAGTAGTGATTCGTTTTGCTATCGTCGCTCGCTTGATGAATCCAAGGCCGAGGCAATTTGGAAATCGACGGGCCGCTTTGCATCGGCCCCGCGCGCGAGCGACGGCATTTTGACCATCTCGCCGCGTGTCCGCAACGACGAGGGCGTCTACTACGGCATAACGGCAATCGATCTGACCGACGGCAACAACACCAAGCGTGCCCAGCTGGTCCTCCCTTCGTCAGTTTCGCCTTTCGAGGCCGTATATATGGGCGATACCTTCGTGTTTTCTATCGAGGCGGCCTATAGCGGCGTGGGCAGCCTGGGCAATATGGGCACGTATATCGGTAATGAGGGAGGGCCGTACCTCTTCCTGTCACGCGAGCCGCTCGCATGTGCGGCTGGCAAGAAGAATAAATACCTTGTTAAGGTACAGGCGTCGCATTTCCTGATCGACACCTCTGCCAAGACCTATGGCTCACTGCTGTCGCCCGACCGCGCTTTGGAGTATGGCGATTATCCAGCTACGGCGGGAAAATCGGACTCATTCCTTACGTACGCCACGGTGCGCAACAGCCAGGGTATACCAGAGACGGTCACTGCACGCCTGTTCTCTCTTTAAGCTTAGAGGGGTTAAAAAGGCGCCAACAGGGGAATAAACGCGTTGTAATTGTGAGTACCGCCCGCCGAGCTGCCGCGTCATAGCGGCATCTGGCGGGCTCAGGTGCGTTAAAATGGGCTTGTTCTTAGCTAATTGAGACAGGGGGGCCGTGTTATGGCTTCAGATGCAAAAAAGATTCTGCTGGTCGAGGATGAGAAGGCAATCCGTGACGCCGTCGCTGCCTATCTCGAGCGCGAAGGCTACTGGGTTGTGGGCGTCGGCGACGGCCAGTCCGCGATCGAGGAGTTCGAGAAGCATCAGTTCGACCTGGTCGTGCTCGATCTTATGCTCCCCAAGATTCCCGGCGAGCGTGTTTGCCGCACCATTCGCGATACCTCGGATGTCCCCATCATCATGCTGACGGCTAAGGGCGAGATCGAGGACCGTATTATCGGTCTTGAGCTCGGCGCCGACGACTATCTGATTAAGCCGTTCTCGCCGCGCGAGCTCGTCGCCCGCGTTCGCGCTCTGTTCCGCCGTGCCCACCAGGCCGACGAGCCCGCCGTCGAGGTGCTCGACTTCGGCGATCTGGTCATCGATATTTCGGGCCACAAGATCTTGGTCGAGGGCAAGGAAGTCGATCTGACGGCTTCCGAGTTCAAGCTGCTCACCACACTTGCTCGTCATCCCGGCCGTGTCTACAACCGTATGGAGCTGGTCGAGAAGGTGCTTGGGTATGACTTTGAGGGCTATGAGCGCACCATCGATAGCCACGTGAAGAACCTTCGCGCCAAGCTGGGCGATGATCCCAAGAAGCCCAAGTGGCTCTACACCGTCCATGGTGTCGGCTATCGCTTCGAGGCTCCGGCTAAGACCGATAAGTCGGACGAGAAATAGGGAAATCACATATGACACCTGCGCGCTTTGAAATCGGACAAAAGCACAAGCAGGAGAGCGAGGCGGGTTCCAAGGCTAGTTGGAACACGCCTCGTTCCGATTCACGGCCAACGATGAGCTATCCCTCGCGCATGGCACTTGCTTTTGCTCTGACATCGCTCATGACAGTATTGGTGCTGGTGGGCGTTGTCTCTGTTGTGTGGGGCACGGTCTTTTCGGATTACACACGCTCCAATATCGTCGAAATCGCAAATTCCGCTGCCGAGAAGTTGGCGACCTCATATGAGGAAAACGGCTCTTGGACCGCGGGAGAACTGCGCACGGTCGCAACGTCGAGTTTGGTTTCCGACGATCTGGGCATGCAGGTCGTCAATAAAAAGGGCGTGATCGTTTATGACGATTCCTGGCCCTCGGCAAGCGCGACCGCCGATGTACGCGAAAACCAGGCTACGACCGACGACACGAGCGGCAAGAGGGCATCGCATAGCCCGGTCTCGTCTGCTCCAACCGACTCCGATAGCGTTGCTAACGTCGAGATTGTAACGTCTTCCGGCGAGCATGTCGGACAGGTAAAGCTGTGGGCCATCGGCTCCGACGCTCTGCTCACCAAGGCGGACTCTGCGTTTAGGGAGAAGACCTTTAACGCCATGGCCCTCGCCGCGGTTGTTGCAATCTGCATTTCGGTCGTTATCGGATCGCTCGTGTCGCGCATGCTCACCAAGCCGATTCATCGCATCACCAGTACCGCAAAGCAAATCCGTGACGGCGACCTGTCGGCTCGCACGGGACTGCGCGGTGATGACGAGATCGATCAGCTGGGTGAGACCTTCGATGAGATGGCCACTTCGCTCGAGAAGGATATGAAACACGAGAAGCGCCTGACCTCAGACGTTGCACACGAGCTTCGCACGCCGCTTATGGCCATGCTCGCAACGGTCGAGGCCATGCAGGATGGCGTGTATCCCACCGACGATGAGCATTTGGAGACCGTTGCTTCCGAGACGCGTCGCCTGGCTCGTCTGGTGCAGCAGATGCTCGACCTATCGCGTATGGAAAACAGCACGGCTCCGCTCAATCTAGAACCGGTGGACATGGTTCCGTTCGTGCGATCGATTGTGAATGGCCAGGAGCGCCTGTTTGCCGACCGTGACCTGCGTTTGCGCTTTGCAGATGAGACGCAGGGCCACGATGACGTTGTCGAGGCAGATCCCGACATGATCACGCAATGTGTTATCAACCTCATGAGCAACGCCATGCGCTACACCCCCGAGGGCGGTTGGGTCGTGGTGTCGGTGCTCAGTGACCGCAGGCACGTCAGCATTGCCGTTTCTGATACCGGCATCGGTATTGCCAAGGACGATCTGTCGCGCATTTTCGGGCGGTTTTGGCGCGCCGATGCCAGCCGCGCCCGCGAAGCTGGCGGCCTGGGCGTCGGCCTCGCCGTGACCAAGCAGATTGTCGAGCGTCACCATGGCTACATATCCGTGGAGTCGGAGCTTGGAAAGGGTACGACTTTTACAATTCATCTGCCCCGCGAGCACACGGCAGACGCGGCATCTACTACAATGGAGCACTAGCTTTTCGCTATTCGGTGAAGGAGGGGCCGCGTCCCTGCCGCTCCGAGTTTGCGAAAACATGCGGGAAAGAACCCGCATTTCTGTCGTATTTAGGTAAGGAGTGACTCACGTGACAACGATGGAGCGTCGTCCGGATTCCCGTGGCAAGGTTCGTGATATTTACGATGCCGGTGAAAACCTGCTGATGGTCGCCACCGACCGCATTTCTGCGTTCGACTTCATTCTTCCCGACGAGATTCCGTTTAAGGGAGAGGTGCTCAATCGCATCTCGGCATTCTGGTTCGATAAGTTTGCCGACATCGTCCCCAACCATCTCGTTTCCATCGACCCGGCGGATTTCCCCGAGGAGTTTGCTGAGTATCGTGACTACCTCGCTGGCCGCGCCATGCTGGTTAAGAAGGCCCAGACGATTCCTATCGAGTGCATCGTCCGCGGCTATCTGACCGGTTCGGGCAAGAAGACCTACGACGAGAACGGCACCGTCTGCGGCATCCAGCTGCCTGAGGGCCTGACCGAGGCTTCCAAGCTTCCCGAGCCGTTGTTCACGCCGTCCACGAAGGCCGAGATCGGTGACCACGACGAGAACATCTCGTTCGAGCGTTGCTGCGAGATCGTGGGCGAGGACATCGCCACGCAGATTCGTGACCTTTCCCTCAAGATCTACAAGGCCGCTGCCGAGTACGCCGCGACCCGTGGCATCATCATTGCCGACACCAAGTTCGAGTTTGGTGTTATTGATGGCAAGGTCACGCTGATCGACGAGTGCCTCACGCCCGACTCCAGCCGTTTCTGGCCTGCTGCCAGCTACGAGGAGGGCAAGATCCAGCCTAGCTACGACAAGCAATTCGTCCGCAATTGGCTCAAGGCCAACTGGGATATGACGGGGGAGACCCCGCACCTGCCCGCCGAGGTCATCGATGGCACGTCCGAGCGCTATCGCGAGGCCTTCCAGATCATCACCGGCTCCCAGTTCACAAGCATGAAGGAGAACGCATAAGTGAGTACCCGTAGCGCCACGAACAAGCGCACGCAATCCCACGAAGTTACCGGGGTTGCGCGCAAGTCTGCCGCATCTGCTAAGCCCGCCCGCCAAGCAGCGAGCTCCGTTCGCGTCGTGCCGGCTTCGTCTAAGGCACGCCGCAAAGAGCTCGAGAAGGGCGAGAACCTCGAGGGCCTCTCTAAAGAGGAGAAGCGCGCCCGCAAGGCCAAGCAGCGCGCCAAGGAGGACCGCATCTATACGGTGTCGAATATCCTCCTCAAGCAGGACGAGGACTACACCAAGCGCCGTCGCATCTGGTGGATTGTGCTCGCCATTGGCATGGTGCTCGTCGTGGCAATTTGGGCCTCGCTGTACTTCGCTCCCGCTGGCATGGTGTCCAGCCCTGTCCAGATGGTCGGCATCGTTTTGTCCTATGTCATCATCCTAGGTGACTTTATCTACGACTTCGCTCGTATTCGTCCCTTGCGCAACATGTACCGCGCGCAGGCCGAGGGCATGTCCGAGAACAAGCTCAACGCTCTTATTGAGCGCGCGGCTGCCGAGGAGGACCAGAAGGACTCCAAGAAGAAGTAGCGTTTGCATACATACTTATCGCTAAGATATAAGGCGCGTCGTTTTTGCGGCGCGCCTTTTTACTGTTCTATAGATAGATGGAGTGGCACATGATTCGAGCTGCCCTGACGGTCGAAGAGGCTCTGGAGGGCATGAAGGCCCTGGAGCCCAAGATTAAAAACTACGCGCGCCTGGTCGTCCGCAAGGGCGTAAACGTCAAGCCCGGCCAGGAGGTCGTCGTTCAGTCTCCGGTCGAGTGCGCGCCGTTTGCGCGCGTGGTGGTCGCGGAGGCCTATGCTGCCGCCGCCGGCCACGTGACGGTCATTTGGGCCGATGATGCCGTGACGAGGCTCACGTACGAGCATGTCGAGAAAAGCTATTTTGAGCAGACACCCGAGTGGAAGCGCATGCAGCTGGATTCCTTGGCCCAGGATGGTGCCTGCTTTGTCTTTATCGAAGGTGCGGATCCTGCGGCCCTCAAGGGCATCGATCCAGCCAAGCCGGCCGCGGCATCAAAGGCGAGGAATACGCAGTGCAAAGTTTTCCGCCGTGGACTGGATTACAACATCAATCCGTGGTGCATCGCCGGCGCTCCGGTCGTGGCTTGGGCGCACGAGGTGTTCCCAGGAGACGCCGATGAGGTTGCAATCTATAAACTGTGGAATGCGATTCTGCACACCGCGCGCGCCGATGGCCAGGACCCGGAGAGCGACTGGGAACTCCATGACGCCGCATTCGAAAAGAACCTGCGTTTCCTGAACGACAATCGTTTCGACTACTTGCATTACACCGCGGCAAATGGAACCGATCTGACGATTGGCATGACGAAGGGTCACGAGTGGGCCGGCGGCAAGGGCAAGACGCCCGATGGACACCCCTTCTTCCCCAACATTCCCACCGAGGAAGTCTTCACCTCGCCCGATCGCATGCGCGCCGACGGTATCGTGTACTCGGCCATGCCGCTCATCCACCACGGCAATAAAGTCGAAGATTTTTGGATTAAGTTCGAGGGCGGCCGCGTGGTGGACTACGACGCCCGCGTGGGCAAGGCAACGCTTGCGAGCATTATTGACACCGATGAAGGTGCCGCTCATCTGGGCGAGGTCGCGCTCATTTCCAAGAACACTCCGATCCGCGAAAGCGGCGTTCTGTTCTATGACACGCTCTATGACGAGAACGCTAGCTGCCATCTCGCGCTAGGTGTCGGTTTCCCCGAATGCATCGAGGGTGGGTATGACATGTCCAAGGAGGAGCTCCTGGAGCATGGCGTTAACGTCTCGAGCACGCACGTCGATTTTATGATCGGCACGGACGACATCGATATTACGGGCATTACGCCTGATGGACGTGAAGTTGTGATTTTCCAGAACGGCCAATGGAGTTGGGAATAGTCCCAGACCGTGGTACAATGCCACCCGCGGGCCGTTAGCTCAGCTGGCAGAGCAGGGGACTTTTAATCCCAAGGTCCAGGGTTCGAACCCCTGACGGCCCACCCAAAGATTGTTGAGACGGTCAACTTCGGTTGGCCGTCTTTTTTGTCGCCCTTTCATGGGTTCGAACCCGTCGGGGCGCGGAGCTGAGGAAATGCGTAAGCATTTGCCAGCGCAGCGCGCAAGGCGCGAAAGCGCCGCAGCGTTCGCGTGCGAAGCAGGCTGAACCCCTGACGGCCCACCCAAAGAAAGGGAAACGAAATGAAAACAGATAGATACGGAATTAGCGGCAGCACATTAAAGATAATAGCGGCCATTTCGATGGTTCTCGATCATGTAAGCAGGATCGTCCTGACCAATGGAATCATGACTCACGCATCGTACAATCAGATATCAGACGAGCAGTGGGCGATTCTAAGCGAGGCTTCGGATGTGCTTCATGTTCTTGGCAGAATTGCATTTCCCTTATTTTGCTTTTTGATAGTTGAGGGATTTTTGCATACTCATGACATAAAGAAGTACCTGCGAAATATGCTTGTCTTCGCAATCATTGCGGAGCCCATATACGATTTCGTTCAAACCGGGCAACTATTTGACCTTCGGCAACAAAATGTTATGTGTGAGCTCCTGCTTTCCTTGGTCTTTTTGATTATTCTGGAAAAGATACAAAGTCTTTCAAAATGGAAGAGGCACATCGCAGAAATTGCTCTGATTGTTTTGACAGCACTGGCAGCTGAATACACTAAACTAGATGGCGGCGTGTATGGCATTCTGCTTGTGGCTGCATTCTATATATTCCACGACAGCAAGGCCAAGATGTCCTTTGCTGCAGTATGCGCAGTGCTCCTTTCGTCATGCCATATAGTTGGCGGCGGATTTGAGTTTGCTACAGCTAATGTATTTAATCCTGATGTTGCTGCCGCGGTCGTTTCGTTGCTGCTTATCAATCTTTATAATGGCAAGCGAGGGCTGAAGCTGAAATACTTCTTCTACATTTTCTATCCGGCACATCTTGCTCTGCTTTATGGTGTCTCACTTATTGTTTTGAACTGTCTTTAATAACTCTCAAACAAGTCTCTGAAAGCAGAAACAAACTGACCCTAAGACTGCTTGTGAATTTCCGGAAGACCTGAGAGATGCGAGGATAGACAACGAGGGCTGCAGAAAGATGCTTCTCAGCTCTCTGGCGGATCGCACGTATGTGTATGAGCATCACTTCCGCACACTCATTAATAACAGTGATAAACACGGCAGATCCTCAAAACATGGGGCTGCGGAGGTCGAACGATGCTTCGACAGCATGAATGGCAGCGAGAAAGTGAGTTCGGAAACATCCCTTGGATGCTCCACCATAGAATGGAAAGCGATCGACTCCGGTTGGTCGCTTTTTTGTTGCCGCGACACGGGCTCGAACCCGAACTTCTCTATATATAAGAACGCTTGGCGAACAAAACCTGCCTTTTACCGACGGGAAACAAATAGCTGATGCTTTTGGAGTAAAGTGGCGCTCCAGAGATGACCGATGCCTTAACACCTATAAACCAGCTGGTCATCGCCAATATCAGAAGCCAATGCTTCAGTTTTAACCTCAGTGATGCGACTGAGGGATCTATTCATTTGTGAACAAAATATGGAGTACCGGATTCCCGCCCACGGGGCCCCTCCGGTCTGGCAATATATCTCCTTGCCGCGCGGC
>ERZ827194.323-NODE-323-length-41173-cov-10.9642_pt1 | contig 41173 bp, 40 predicted proteins | sample MGYA00519777_ERZ827194 | MGnify/ENA primary metagenome ERZ827194 (study PRJEB31778, sample SAMEA3449277) | human gut metagenome | biome: human gut; feature: human-associated habitat; material: faeces | place: United Kingdom | collected 2010/2012 ...
TCGCAAAGCAGCTCACTGTCCACAACCGCCGCTCCAATAACTTCCCCATGAGACCGCTCGGTTGGCTTTCTCCTCTGGAGTTCACCGTCCAAGATGTTTGACAAACCTACACGACGTGGACGGATTTGAGACTTGGAGTAGTTGCACTGCGGCGAAAAGTGTGGTATTCTGTCTTTGGCACTGCCAGCAAACGGCAGGCGGTTGGCCTCTCCATCCCGGAGGGGACTTCTTGACCCCTCCAGTGAGAGGGGGTGGTGCTTGTGGTTACATATTCAGACCTGTTTCAGTTCTGTCTTGTGGTTATCGGCATCATTGGTCTGGTTCTCCAGATCACAAAAAAGAAGTGACCGCCGTCCCATTCCTAAAAGTTCGGCGATCACTTCAATGACATGAGATAGGGGCCAACCGTCTGCCGGCAGTGCCCTTTTCATGTTCAGTATAACCGGCTGATGTTCACTTGTCAAGTCCGCCCCGAGCCGGGGTGGGCTTTTTTGCGGGCAGGTATGAAAAGCATCTGCGGATGGATCGATCCCGGCGGCCTTACGGTACACTCTCCACCAGGGGGAAGGTCAAGGGGAAAATGGCGGAGCGGGCCGTAAGGGGCTCATTCCAAGCAGGAGAGAATAGCCTGGGCCGCGCCGTCGTGGGAGTTGTCCGCCACGATGCAGGCGGCAGCCGCCTGTACCTGAGGAGCGGCATTCCCCATAGCGATGGGACGGCCCACCGCATGGAGCATTTCCAGGTCATTTGCGCTGTCCCCCACAGCGGCACAGCGCTCCAGGGGGATGCCCCACATCAGGGCGAGGAGGGCCAGAGTGCGGCCCTTGTTTACTCCGGCGGGGACCAACTCGAAATCATGGTCGTTGGAGGCGGTGAGGGACACACCGGGCAGGGCGGCCAGCTCCTCCAGCGGGTAGCCGCCCGGCTTCTGATCCCCGTGGAGCTTGGTGAGGGGCAGGCCGCGCTCCGCCAGATGGGCCAGAGGGTCCGAAACGTCAACGGCGTGGCGGTGAAAGACAGAGAAGGGATAGGTGCGCCGGAGAGAACGGCGGGAGAAGGGATCCAGCAGGATCTCCTCCCCGGCGAAGATCATCAGCTCGATGTCCCGGTCCAGGCATAGCTCCAGGGCACGCCGCCCGGTTTCCTCCGGCAGGTCCCACCGGCGCAGGTGTCTGCCGGTGCGGGCGTCACACAGGGCCGCGCCCCCCAGGCAGACGGCCAGGCTGTCACAGCCCGCCAGCTGGGAGAAGTGTGCCGCCTCTGCGCCGGAGCGGCCGGTGGACAGCACCACCTTGACCCCGGCGGCCCGGGCCGTCCGCACAGCATCCAGGGAGGCGGGGGAGATCTCCCCCGCCGGGTCCAGGAATGTGCCGTCCAGGTCCAGGGCGATCAGATCGATTTTTCCCATGAAGCAACATACCTTTCAGTCTGCGGGAGCGGGCTGGGCCCCTCCGGCGGACGGAGTCAGAAATCGCGGAAGTGGTCAGAGCTCCGGATCACACAAAGCCTAACAGCAGGCCGGCGGTGTGGACCAGAAATGCGGCGGTGTACGCAATGCCGATCTGCCAGGCGATGGAGAACAGGGTCCATTTGACGCTGTTCATCTCCCGGGCCAGGGTGGATACCGCCGCCACGCATGGGACGTACAGCAGGATGAACACCAGCATGGAGAGGGCGGACAGGGGGGTGAAGCCGGTCATGGCGGCGGCCACCTGGGCGCTGGTGGCGGTGAGGGCGAAGCCGTAGAACATGGACAGGGAGGAGACCACCATCTCCTTGGCGATCAGTCCGGTGAGCAAAGCCACCGCCGCCTGCCAGAAGCCAAAGCCCAGGGGGGCGAAGATGGGGGCGATCCAGCTGCCCAGGGTGCCCAGCATGGACTGGGCCGCGTCGTCCACCATGCGCAGGGAGAAGTCAAAGGACTGGAGCAGCCAAAGGACCATGGACATCAGCAGGATCAGGGTGCCCGCCTTGATGAGGAAGCCCTTTACCTTCTGCCACACATGGGTGGCGATGTTTTCAAAGGATGGCAGGCGGTAGGGGGGCAGCTCCAGCACGAAGGGAGCGGGATCTCCGGCGAAGAGGGTCCGCTTGAAGAGCAGGCCGGACAGAATACCCGCCAACATCCCCAGCACATACAGGCCAAAGACCACCAGGCCGGCCCAGGGGCCGAAGAAAGCGCCGGCGATCATGCCATAGACGGGAAGCTTGGCCGAGCAGGACATGAAGGGGACCAGGAGAATGGTCATCCGCCGGTCCTTCTCGTTTTCCATGGTGCGGGCCCCCATGATGGCGGGGACGGAGCAGCCAAAGCCCATGAGCATGGGGATAAAGGCCTTCCCGCTTAGTCCGAAGCGGCGCAGCAGCCGGTCCATGATGAAGGCGGCCCGGGACATATAGCCCGAGTCCTCCAGAAAGGAGAGAAAGAAGAACAGCAGGGCGATCTGGGGCAGAAAGGAGAGCACGCCGCCCACCCCGGCGATGATGCCGTCGCACACCAGGCTGATGAGCACCGGGGAGACGCCCGCGGCGGCCAGGGTCCCGTCCAGCCAGCCGGAAAACAGGTCGATCAGGGCGCTGACGCCGTTTTGCAGCCAGGAGCCGAAGGGACCGAAGGTGATGGTGAACATGGCCAGCATGGCGCACAGGAACAGGGGGAGGGCGGTGTACTTGCCGGTGACCACCCGGTCGATCCGCTCGCTGAGGGTGGGTCCGGCGGCAGCGTGCCCCTTGACCACGGAGGCCTCGACCACTCGCTCGATGTACTGATAGCGGCTGTCGGCGATGAGGGTCTCCCGATCGCCCAGGTCGCTGGAGGCCTCATACTCGGCGATGATGCTCCGCAGCTCCTCCTGCACTGCCCGGGGCAGGTGCAGGGCCTCCTCCACCAGCTTGTCCCCCTCCAGCAGCTTGATGGCCGCCCAGTGGGCGGGGAGGTGGGCGGAATAGGCGTAGTCGTGGAGCAGCTCGCCCATGCGGTGGTGAATGTCGTGGGTGAAGCTGTCGTACAGGTCGTCGGGCTCAAAGGTACAGCCCAGGTGCATCTGCCGGTGGGCCGCCTGGAGCAGCTCGTCCAGTCCCTGGCCAGTCTTGGCGGTGATGGGGACCACGGGGACGCCCAGCTGCCGGGAGAGGCGCTCCACATCGATGGAGTCCCCCCGGGCCTCCACCTCGTCCATAAAGTTCAGGGCAAGCACCAGGGGGCGCTCCAGCTCCAGCAGCTGAACGGTGAGATAGAGGTTGCGCTCCAGATTGGTGGCGTCCACAATGTTCAAAATGGCGTCCGGTCCCTCGCAAATGATGAAGTCCCGGGCCACGATCTCTTCCATGGAGTAGGGGGACAGGGAGTAGATCCCCGGCAGATCCACCACCGTCAGCTCCCGGTCGCCTAGGCGGGCGGTGCCCTCCTTTTTCTCCACGGTCACCCCGGGCCAGTTGCCCACATACTGGTTGGAGCCGGTGAGGGCGTTGAACAGGGTGGTCTTGCCGCAGTTGGGGTTGCCCGCCAGGGCGATGCGCATGGGGCGGCTGTCGTGGGCGCTGTGGTCATAGGGGCGTCCGTGCTGCTCCAGCTCGTGGACATGGTCCTGGAGCTGCTTGCAGGCGCGCTCCGGGTCTGTGCGGCGGGCGCCGTCCTCCCGTGCGGCGGGGCGGCGTGGTGCGCCGATGCGGATCTGGGCGGCGTCATCCTTCCGCAGGGACAGCTCATAGCCGCGGAGAGAGACCTCCAGCGGGTCGCCCAGGGGGGCCACCTTGGTCACCTTTACCGTGGTCCCGGGGGTCAGGCCCATATCCACCAGACGGCGCTTGACCGCTCCGGACTGGTTGCCCACAGACAGGATCATGCCGCTCTGCCCGGGGGCGAGCTCCTGGAGGGTGCGGGGGGAATTGAACTGTTGTTGTTCCATGATGTTCCTTCTTTCCGAGCCCGAGGTCGGCCCTGGGCTCGATTCGGATTTATTGTAACGAAAAGGTCGGGAATTTTCAAGACGGCGGAAAAACTTTGGCGGAGGTGGAAAAAAGACGGGGCCGGACTGGCGCGCCGGGGGCAAATATGGTACAATGACGGGTAAACTTTTCTACCCGGATCACAACGAGGAAAGGAAGATCGATGATGCGACGACTGTTTATCGTTCTGGCGGCGGCCATGATTCTGCTGTCCGCCTGCGCCCCTGGAGGGGGAGAAGCATCCACCTCTGCCCCCACCACATCCTCCGCCGGCGCGGAGCAGAGCGCTCAGGGAACCTGTACCTTTACCGACAGCCTGGGGAATACCGTGGAGCTGGAGCAGCCTCCCAAGCGGGTAGCGGCTCTGCTGGGCAGCTATGCCGAGACCTGGCTGCTGGCTGGAGGAGAGGTAGTTGCGGTCACTCAGGACGCCTATGACGAGCGGGGGCTGGAGCTTCCGGAGGATACCGTGAATCTGGGCGCCAACCAGCAGCCCGACCTGGAGGCTCTCTTTGCCGCTGAGCCGGATCTGGTGCTCCTCACCCCGGATCTGGACGGACAGATGGGGCTGTGGGACAGTCTGGAGGCGGCCGGGATCCCCGCCGCCTGGTTCAAGGTGGAGACCTTTGACGATTATCTGAATATGCTGAAGATCTGTACGGATCTGACCGGCCGGTCCGACCTGTACCAGAAAAACGGGCTGGACATTCAGAGCGAGATCGACGCGGCCATTGCCTCCGTGCCGGAGGGGGAGGCCCCCACCGTGCTGCTGCTGCGGGCCTATTCCAGCGGGGTGCGGGCCAAAAACAGCGACAACATCGCCGGGGCGATCCTGAAGGATCTGGGGGCGGCGAACATCGCCGACAGCGACAGCGGTCTGCTGGAGGATCTCCAGATGGAATCCATCCTGGCTGCCGACCCGGAGTTCATCTTTGTCACCACCATGGGGGCCAGTCAAGAGGCCGCCCTCGAGAGTCTGGACGAGCTGCTCCACAGCGACCCGGCCTGGCAGACCCTCACTGCGGTGAAGGAGGACCGGGTGGAGGTGCTGCCCAAGGACCTGTTCCACTATAAGCCCAACGCCCGATGGGGCGAGAGCTATCAGATGCTGGCGGAGCTGATGTATGGAAGCGGCGAGACGGCATAAGGGCCTTCTGATGCTGGCGCTGCTGGCCGGGACTGCCGCCGCCGCCCTGCTGAGCCTGTGTGTGGGCTCGGTCAGTCTCTCATTGGGAGAGGTGACCGCTGCCCTGCTGGGCCGGGGCCAGGGGGTGAGCGGCTCCATCGTGCTGTATGCCCGCCTGCCCCGGATGCTGGCTGCCCTGGTGTGCGGCTGCGCCCTGGCGGTGGGCGGCGTCATCATCCAGGGGGTGCTGGGCAACCCTCTGGCGGGGCCCAATATCATCGGGGTCAACGCAGGGGCGGGGCTGGGAGCCATTTTGTGCTCCGCCCTGCTGCCCGCCTCCATGACGGCGGTTCCGGCGGCAGCCTTTGCGGGGGCGCTGTGCGCCTGTGTGCTGGTCTACACCCTGGCCCGGCAGACAGGGGCCAGCCGGATCACTCTGGTGCTGGCCGGTGTGGCCATCAGCAGCATCCTGTCCGCCGCCATCGATGCGGTCTCCATTCTCTTTCCGGAGGCCGCCCTGGGGGCCAACGCCTTTATGGTGGGGCGTCTGGCGGGAGTGACGCTGGAGATGCTGAGGCTGCCTGCCCTGCTCACCCTTCTGGCGTCCGGCGCGGCCCTGGCCCTGAGTTATGAGCTGGATCTGCTCGCCCTGGGGGACGAGGTGGCCCAGTCCGTGGGCCTGTCCACCCGCCTGGCCCGGAGCGCCCTGCTCACCCTGGCGGCGGTGCTGTGCGGCGCGGCGGTGAGTTTTGCCGGGCTGGTGGGCTTTGTGGGTCTGCTGGTCCCCCACGCCGCCCGGTTCCTGGTGGGGACCCGGCACCGGGATCTGATCCTGGTCTCCATGCTGCTGGGGGCGCTGCTGGTGACCGTGTGCGACCTGCTGGGCCGGGTGATCTTCGCGCCTTTTGAGCTGCCGGTGGGCATCCTGCTGTCCCTGCTGGGGGGCCCCTTCTTCCTGTGGCTCCTGTTTCGGCAGAGAGGGGGGCGGCGGCTGTGATGGAATTGAGAGCGGTGACTGCGGGCTATGGCGGCGCGGATGTGGTAAAGGGGATCTCCCTGCGCTTTCAGCCTGGGGAGGTCACGGTGCTGGCGGGGCCCAACGGCTGCGGCAAGTCCACCCTGCTCCGGGCCGCGGCCCGGCTGCTCCCCCTGCGGGGGGGGCAGGTCCTGGTGGACGGTGTGGACACCGCCGGCTGGAGCAGCCGGGCATTTGCCCGGCAGGCGGCCCTGCTGCCCCAGTCCCGGCCTGTGCCGGAGATCACCGTAGAGGCCCTAGTGCTCCACGGGCGCTTCCCCTATCTGGGCTATCCCCGGCGCTATGGACCGGCGGACCGGGCGGCGGCCCGCTCCGCTATGGAGCGGGCGGGGGTGCTGGAGCTGGCGGATCGAAATGTGGCCCGTCTGTCCGGCGGCCAGCGGCAGAAGGTCTATCTGGCCATGGCCCTGGCCCAGGACACCCCGGTGCTCCTGCTGGACGAGCCCACCACCTTCCTGGACATCGGCTGTCAGCTGGAACTGGCCCGGCTGATGCGGGAGACGGCGGCGGAGGGCAAGGCGGTGGTCATGGTGCTCCATGATCTGAACCTGGCCCTGGGCTGCGCCCACCGGGTGGCGGTGATGGAGGAGGGACGGCTCCGGGCCTGGGGGACCCCGGCGGAGATCTACGCCGGCGGCGCGCTGGAGGAGGTCTTTGGCGTGAGGGTCCACCGCGTGGAATTAGAGAACGGGACGGAGCAGTATCTGTTCACCCAAAGAGGGCTCTGAGCCCGGAAGAGCGCCGCGTCCGGCGGCAGGAGGATGAGAAATGAAGCAGGCGCTGCTGGCAGTCAGCTTTGGAACGACTGTGGAGGAGGCAAGGGCCATGGATCTGGCTGGCGTGGAGGCGGCCCTGTGCCGCGCGGCCCCCGGGCTCTCCTTTGCCCGGGCCTATACCAGTCCCACAGTGCGGCGGATCCTGGCCCGGCGGGGGGAGCGGGTCCCGGGGCTGGAGGAGGCGCTGGAGGCCCGGGCGGCCGCCGGCACGGAGGAGCTGTATGTCCTTCCCACCCATGTGCTTCCCGGCGCGGAGTATGACCGGGTGGCAGAGACGGCGGCCCGGTTCCGCTCCCGCTTTTCGGCCCTGCATCTGGGCAGGCCCCTGCTGTGTGATACCGCGGGGGTGAGGGCCTTGGCCCGGGTGCTGGACGGCCTTTGGCCCAGGACCCCTGGGACGGCGGCGGTCCTGGTGGGCCATGGGAGTGAGCATCCGGGCAGCATGGCATATCCCGCCCTCCAGGGCGCGCTGGACCTGATGGGCCGTGCGGACCTGGTGGTGGGCACAGTGGAGGGCTGGCCGGACCGGGAGGCGGTCCTGAAGCGCCTGGAGGAGCTGAGGGCGGAGCGGGTCCTTCTGCTGCCCCTGCTGCTGGCGGCGGGAGTTCACGCCAGGGAGGACATAGCCGGGCCGGGACCGGACAGCTGGAACAGCGCCCTGGAGGCGGCCGGGCTTCAGACTCAGGTTCGGCTGGAGGGCCTGGGGCGTCTGCCCCAGATCCAGGCCCTGTATCAGGCGGAACTGGAGCGGCTGCGGGAGGGGGCGGCGGACGGTGTCCTTTGAACACTATGTGACCGCCGGCGGAAAGCGGCTGCGTTGCGGATATACCACCGGGACCTGTGCCGCTCTGGCGGCTGCTGCGGCAGCTAGATTGCTGCTTACCGGCCGTGCCCCAGAAACAGTGTCTCTGCACACTCCAAAAGGATGGAACGTGGAAGTTCCGGTAGAGACACCCTGTTTGGAGGGCGGGGCGGCCTGCTGCTGTGTGACCAAGGACGGCGGCGACGACGTGGACGCCACCCATGGGCTGCCGATCTGTGCCCGGGTGGAGGCGATCGCGGGAGAGGGGATCCTTCTCCAGGGCGGCTCCGGGGTGGGCCGGGTCACCCGCCCCGGCCTGGACCAGCCGGTGGGGGAGTGGGCCATCAATCATATTCCGCGGCAGATGATCCGGGAGGCGGTGGATGCTGTCCGGCGGGAACTGGACGAGCCCGGCGGGCTGTGTGTGACCATCTTTGTCCCGGGAGGTGAGGAGGCTGCCCGCAAGACCTTCAACCCGCACCTTGGGATAGAGGGAGGAATCTCCATTCTGGGCACATCTGGAATTGTGGAGCCCATGAGTGTCAAAGCCATCGTGGAGACGACGGCTTTGGAACTGAGGCAGGCTGCTGCCAGTGGGGCCAGGCAGCTGGTGCTTACCCCAGGGAACTATGGTATGGAGTTCCTGACCCGGGGGGGGGTGTCCCTGCCCCGTGAGATTCCAGTGGTCCGCTGCTCCAACTTCATCGGGGAAGCTCTGGACGGAGCCGGAGCGGAGGGGTTCGCCTCCGTCCTGCTGGTGGGCCACATCGGCAAGCTGGTGAAGCTGGCGGGGGGCATTATGAACACCCACTCCCGCTGGGCGGACGGCAGGGCGGAGCTGTTCTGCGCCCACGCCGCCCTGTGCGGGGCGGACCGGGACACCGCCCGGGCGCTGATGGACAGCGCCACCGCCGACCAGTGCCTTGCGGTGCTGGACCGGGCAGGGCTCCGGGCAGCGGTGATGAGCTCCCTGCTGGAGGCGGTCCAGCGCCATTTGGACCGGCGGGCGGCGGGACAGTTTGCTGTGGGTGCGGTGACGTTCAGCAATCAATACGGCCTTCTGGGGATGACCCGGGGCGCAAAGGAGATCTTGAACACATGGCAGATAAATTAGGAACCTTTTACGGCGTGGGGGTGGGCCCCGGGGACCCGGAGCTGCTGACCCTGAAGGCGGTGCGGGTGCTGGAGGCCTGCCCGGTGCTGGCCGCGCCTCAGATGGCCTCCGGGGAGATGACCGCCCTGAATATCGCCCGGCAGGCGGCCCGGCTGGAGGGCAAGAGCCTCCTGCCCCTGCGCTTCACCATGTCCCGGGACCGGGAGGAGCAGGCGGCGGGGCACCGGCGGGCGGCGGACGCGGTGCGCCCCTATCTGGAGGCGGGGCAGGATGTGGCCATGGCCATCCTGGGAGATGTGTCCATCTACTCCACCTACTGCTATATGATGGAGCTGCTGAAGGCGGAGGGCTTTCCCTGTGTGATGGTGCCCGGTGTGCCCAGCTTCTGCGCAGTGGCTGCACGGCTGGGCCGGAGCCTGACGGAGCCGGACCGGCCCCTCCACATCATCCCGGGCGGCGGTCCGGGGCTGGGCGAGGCGCTGGATCTGCCGGGGAGCAAGGTGCTGATGAAGGCAGGCAGAACACACCGGAGGCTTCTGGAGGAGCTGGAGGCCCGGGAACTGCTGGGCCGGGCGGCCATGGTGGAGAACTGCGGCCTGCCCGGGGAGCGGATGTTTGCAGATCTCACAGAAAAGCCTGATTCCAAAGGGTATTTTACTACGGTTATAATCCCATAAGATATGAAAACTGATGGCGCTCCGCTGGGCTGGTCCTTTGGGCGGACGTGCCTGAGCGCCCCGGAGCGGGGAGACAAGGAGAACGGATATGGTACATTTTGTGGGGGCTGGGCCGGGCGGCCCCGACCTGATCACCCTTCGGGGGGCGGAGCTGCTGGGTCGGGCAGACTGTGTGGTGTATGCTGGAAGTTTGGTGAATCCGGCTCTGCTGGGAATGGTTCGGGAGGGTATCCCGATATATAACAGTGCCCAGATGACCCTGGAGCAGGTGCTGGAGGTGCTGGAGGAGACCCACCGGCGGGGGGGAGATACCGTCCGCCTCCACACCGGCGACCCGTGCCTCTACGGGGCCATTCGGGAGCAGATGGACGCCCTGGACGCCCGGGGTATCCCCTGGGATGTGACGCCGGGGGTGTCCTCCTTCTGCGGGGCGGCCGCGGCGGCGGGGGAGGAGTACACCCTGCCGGGGGTGAGCCAGTCGGTCATCATCACCCGGATGGCGGGGCGCACCCCGGTGCCCGAGGGGGAGGACATCGCCTCCCTGGCCGCCCACGGTGCCACCATGGTGATCTTCCTGTCCGCCGGGATGCTGGAGGCATTGTCGGAGGAACTGCAAAAGGGGGCCTATACGGCGGATACCCCCGCGGCGCTGGTGTATAAGGCCACCTGGCCGGAGGAGAAGGTGGTCCGCTGTACGGTGGGCACCCTGGCCCAGGCGGGCCGGGAGCACCAAATCTCGAAAACTGCTCTGGTGCTGGTGGGGGATTTCCTGGCCCACAGCTACCGGCGCAGCCTGCTGTACCACCCGGGCTTTTCCACAGAGTACCGCCGTGGGGACGGATCGGCAGAGGCGGACCGGCCATGAGGGTGGAACTTATCGCCTTCACTGGCCGGGGGAGCGCCTTGGCGGAGCGGCTGGCGGAGGCACTGACCAGAGCGGGCTGTCCGGCCGCCTGTACCCGGGAGGGCCTCCGGGTGGAGGCGTGGGCGGCCCGGGCCTTCGGGCGGTCGGAGGCCCTGGTCTTTGTGGGGGCGGCGGGCATCGCCGTCCGGGCCATAGCCCCCTGCCTGGGACACAAGAGCACCGACCCGGCGGTGGTGGTGGTGGATGAGGCGGGGCGGTACGCGGTGCCCATCCTGTCCGGACACCTGGGAGGGGCCAACGACCTGGCCCGCCGGATCGCTGCCCTGATCGGTGGGGAGGCGGTGCTCACCACCGCCACCGACGTCAACGGGGTCTTTGCGGCAGACCAGTGGGCGCGGCGGCAGGGGCTTCTGGTCCCCTGGCCGGAGCGGATCCTGGGGGTGTCCTCCCGCCTCCTGGCGGGGGAGACGCTGTCCTTCTGGTCCCGGTGGCCGGTCTCCGGAACCTGTCCCGCCGGACTGGTCTGGGGGGAGCGGGACCGGGCGGACGTCGTGGTGGACTGGACGCCGCCCCGCCCGGAGGCTCTATGGCTGTGTCCCTGGACCCTCCGTGCAGGCGTGGGGTGCAGGCGGGGGACCTCAAAAGAGGCCATCCGCGCGCTGTTTGACCGGATGATGAACGGCCTGGGCCTGCCAGCCAGGGCGGTGGGGGCGGTGTGCTCCATTGATCTGAAGGCGGATGAGCCGGGGCTGCTGGCATTTTCCAGGTCTTTGGGGCTGCCCCTGACGGTCTATCCAGCCGGGCAGCTGGCACGGGTGGAGGGCAGCGTTTCTCCCTCGCACTTTGTGGCTCAGGTCACCGGGGTGGACAATGTGTGCGAGCGGGCCGCCCTGGCGGAGGGCGGTGTGCTGCTGAAGAGCAAGACTGTCCAGGATGGGGTGACCCTGGCCCTGGCGGGTACGGAACCGAATTTGGATTGGAGGGAGCGTATATGAAGCGGCTCTATGTGATCGGAATGGGCCCCGGCGGGGCGGACCAGCTGACGCCCCAGGCGCTGCGGGCCCTGGAGGACAGCCGGGTGGTATGCGGCTATACCACCTATATGGATCTGGCGTGGGTGTTTTTGGAGGGAAAGGAACTGGTGACCACCCCCATGACCCGGGAGCTGGAGCGGTGCCGCATTGCCCTGGAGCGGGCGGAGGCGGGCGAGACCACCGCCATGATCTGCAGCGGGGACGCGGGGGTGTACGGCATGGCCGGACCGATCCTCCAGATGGCAGAGGAGTTCCCGGAGGTGGAGATCGAGGTGGTTCCGGGGGTCACCGCCGCCCTGTCCGGTGCCGCTGTGCTGGGAGCGCCGCTGATGCACGACTTTGCGGTGATCTCCTTGTCCGACCTGCTCACCCCCTGGGAGGTGATCGAAAGGCGGCTGGACTGCGCCGGGGCGGGGGACTTTGTGGTCTGTCTCTATAACCCCATGAGCCGCCGGCGGCGGGACCACCTGGCCCGGGCCTGCGCCATTCTGCGGAAGCACCGGCCGGGTACGACGGTGTGCGGCTGGGTGAAGAACATCGGCCGGGCGGGGGAGGAGCGCCGCCTGCTGACCCTGGAGGAGCTGGAGGGGGAGCAGGTGGATATGTTCACCACCGTGTTCATTGGCTCCTCCTCCACCCGGATGCTGTCCGGTCGGATGGTCACCCCCAGGGGGTACGAGGCCAAGGCATGAGCATCCTGATCTTCGGCGGCACCACTGAGGGCCGCCTGCTGGCCCGGGAACTGTCCCGGCGTGGCCTCCCCGCCTGGGTCAGCGTGGCTACCCCCCTGGGGGCGGAGGAACTAACCGGCCTGCCTGGAATTACCCCGCTGGTGGGTCGGAAAACGGAGGGGGAGATGGCGGCTTTGCTCCGGGGCTTCTCCCAGTGTGTGGATGCCACACATCCCTACGCGGCGGAGGTCTCGGCCAACATCCGGGATGCCTGTGCCGAAACAGGGGTGCCGCTGCGGCGGCTGCTGCGGGATCCGGGCGGCAGTTTTACAGGGATTCGGGTGGACAGTCCGGAGGAGGCTGCATCCTTCTTAGCGAAACAGATGGGCAATATTCTATTGGCAATCGGAGCCAAAGGACTGCCTGCTTTTTCCGGACTGGACTCTGTACGCCTCTATCCCCGGGTGCTGCCTGTGGAAGAGAGCCTGGCGGCTTGCCGCCGTGCGGGGATCCCAACCCGAAACATCATCGCCATGCACGGGCCATTTTCACGGGCACTGAATGCGGCCATCTTAGAGCAGTACCGCATCCGGTGGATGGTCACCAAAGACGGAGGCGCAGCGGGGGGCTTTGGTGAAAAGCTGGCCGCTGCCCGGGACGCTGGGGCAGAGCTGGTGGTTATCGGCCGCCCGAAGGAGACAGGGGACGGCCTGGAGGATGTATTGGCCTGGCTGTTGGCAGCCGAGTGTCAAAAGGAGGAATGAGCATGGAAGTGACCCTCATCGGTATGGGACCGGGTGATCCCTCCGCCCTGACCGGCGGTGCGCTGGCCGCCTTGGAGCAGGCAGACGTCCTCATCGGCTCCCGCCGTCTGGTGGAGCGCTGTGCCCTGTCGCCGGAGGCCCAGCGGTTTTCTTCCACAAAATCGGCCGAGATTGTGGAAATTCTGGCCAGCGGTCCGTGGGAGTGCCCCTGCGTGCTGTACAGCGGGGATACAGGGTTTCATTCCGGGACCCGGACTCTGCTCCCCTTGCTGGAGGAGCGTGGGATCAGCTGGAGGGTGCTCCCCGGTGTGTCCAGTATGCAGTATTTTGCCGCCATGCTGGGCCGTCCCTGGCAGGAGTGGCAGGTGGTCTCCGCTCACGGGCTGGCTTGCGATCCAGTAGGGGAGGTGCTGGCTGCCCATGGACGGCCTGTGTTCTTTCTCACCGGCGGAGTTGGCGGGGTGGCGGCCCTGTGCCGCCGTCTGGCTCAGGCTGGGCTGGGCAGCCTGACTGCCACAGTGGGCGAGGCGCTGTCCTACCCGGAGGAGCGGATCACGCAGGCCCAGGTCTGGGAGTTGGCAGAAAAGGAGTTTTCCACATTGTCCGTCCTGCTTGTGGACGGAGCGGCTCCCGTCTGGCCGGTGCGCTCCCAGGGGATCGACGATGGGGCCTTTTTACGGGGGGAGGTCCCCATGACCAAGCAGGAGGTGCGGGCCGCCGCCCTGGCCAAGCTGGAGGTGCGGGATGGGGCGGTCTACTGGGATGTGGGGGCCGGGACGGGCTCGGTGTCCGTGGAGCTGGCCCTGCTGGCTCCCAAAAGCCGGGTGTACGCCGTGGAGTACAAGGGGGAGGCCTGCGCCCTGATCCGGGCCAACCGGGAGCGGTTCGGGGCGTATAACCTGGAGCTGGCGGAGGGCCGCGCGCCGGCGGCCTTGGCGGACCTCCCCGCCCCGGACGGAGTGTTCATCGGGGGCTCTGAGGGAGAGCTGATCCCCATTCTGGAGGCGGCTCTGAGCCGGAATCCGGCAGTCCGGTTCTGCGTCACCGCCATCGCGGTGGAGACCCTGGGGGTGGCCGTGGCCGCCTTCACTCAGCTGGGGATGAATCCCCAGATCACCCAGATCACCGTGGCCCGCAGCCGCCGGGCTGGGGAGCGGAACCTGATGCTGGGACAGAACCCGGTATGGATCGTGACAGGACAGAAGGAGGCGCTGCTGTGAAGCTGGAGCACGGGACCCCCAGAGAGATCGAGGGAGAGAGTATGAGGATCATCGGCCAGGAGCTGGAGGCCATGGGGATCGTCCTCCCCGCCGGCTGTGAGGCGGTGGTGAAGCGGGCCATCCACACCACGGCGGACTTCGACTACGCCCGGAGCCTGCGCTTCACCCCCGGGGCGGTGGAGGCGGGAGTGGACGCCCTCCGGGCCGGGACGGCACTGGTGACCGATACCAATATGGCTCTGTCCGGGGTGAACCGGGGGGCCTGCGAGCGGCTGGGCGTGGAGCGCTTCTGCTATATGGCGGATCCTCAGGTGGCGGAGCGAGCCCGGGCGGAGAACACCACCCGGGCGGCGGCGGCGGTGGACCGCTGGGCGGCGGAGCATCCCGCCGGGATCTTCGCTGTGGGCAACGCCCCCACCGCGCTGCTGCGGCTGGCGGAGTGGATGGAGGCAGGGAAAATGCACCCAGCCTTGGTCATTGGGGCACCGGTGGGCTTTGTCAATGTGGTGGAAAGTAAGGAACAGATCTGGTCCGTGTGCCAGGACATGGGGGTCCCGGCCATCGTGGCCATGGGCCGCAAGGGGGGCTCCACAGTGGCGGCGGCTGTATGCAACGCCCTGCTGTATCAGGCCGCGGGCCTGCGATAGAAAAAAGACAGCGCCTGAGTCTGCAAAATACGCAGATTCAGGCGCTGTCTTTTCTTTTTTAGAAGGGGAGGGCGATGATGGCGGGCACCAGAAAGGGGACGGACAGGGAGAGGACCGCCCCGGAGGTGAAGGAGTAGAGGGCCATGCGGTCGCTGGTGGCGCTGACTACTACGGGGAGGACGGTGTCCATGGCGGTGGCGCCAGGAAGGGCGACCGCTTCAATATAGCCGAAACGCTGGGCCACTGCCGGGACCGCCACAATGGAGAGAAGCTCATGCATGATGTTGGACAGAAAGGCGGTGGCGGAGACGCTCAGGGAGTAAGGGGCCAGCAGGGTGGGAGCCAGGGAGTACCAGCCGAAGCCGGCGGCTGCGGCGGCGCAGTCCTTGGCGCCCATAGGGAGAAAGAGCCCCACCAGCGCGGTGAGAGCCAGGGTGCCGATCGCCGCGGCCAGGGGGACCAGGAACACCCGGAATCCTGCCGCCCGGATGTCCTGAAGCATATTCCCCTGCCGCCCCATGTCCAGACCGACCAGGAAGAGCAGAAGGTAGAGCCCCAAATTGATCACCGCTCCGCAGTGGGCGGTGACGGAGGCGGGCAGGAGAAGGTGACCGGCCAGCATCCCGAGGACCACAGTGACCACGATCAAAATGGTGAGGCTGTGATCCACATGGACCTGGTTCTTTTCTCGAGCGGTCTCCTCCTGGGCGGCCTCCTTCCGGGAGCGCCCCTGGGCGTCCAGCTTCAGCAGATGCTTCCGCAGGATGTGGACGGCCAGCAGACTGCCGATCATGGAGGTGAGGGTGATGATGAGCGCGTTGAGGCCGATGGTGGCCAGGGAGGTCACGATCTCGTCGTTTGCCCCCAGCTCCGCCCCCAGCGTGACGATGAGGAGCAAAAGGGCCGCGGTCTGAAAGCGCCCCAGCCAGGGCATGGGGCGGGACTGGACGGCGGGGCGGGAGCCCAGGAAGGCCCCCAGGACCACCAGAGCCAGATAGAGCGCGAGATTCAGAAGGGTGCCGGACAGCTGCTGCAAGGGGATCAACTCTCTTTCCAAAGGATCAAAGGGAGGCCGGATGGCTCCGGGCATAATGGTACAATGATACCACAGCGGGGGAGAAAAGTCCAGGCTTGGATGTGTGGGGGAGCGCTCCCGCAGGCCCGGGGCAAACAGCAGATCGCCTCCGCACAGTCAGAGGCTTTCCTCTGCGCTGGGGCTGTGGTACAATAGCGGTGACATGGCGGAGGCCCCCAGAGTGGGAGAACGGGGCTCGGGCGGGGTTGGTCCGCATGGACTGAGGGACGCTGTGGAGCGCGGAGGGCGCGCACCGGAAAAGGAGAGAGAAAAATGGAGCAAACAGAGAGCCGGATGGGCCGATGGATGAAGCAGGGGATGCTGTTTCTCAAGTGGCTGCTGTACTCGGCGGGGATCGGACTGCTGGTGGGGGGCGTGGCGGCTGCCTTCCACCTGGGGATCGACTGGGCGGCGGAGCTGCGGGCGCGGGAGCCCTGGATCCTGTGGCTGCTCCCCGTTGGGGGAATGGCCATCGTGCTGCTGTACCGGGTGTGCCGGATGGAGAAGGACCAGGGGACCAATCTGGTGCTGGCCGCGGTGCGTGAGGCGGAGCCGCTGAAGCTGCGCACCGCGCCGTTGATCTTTCTGTCCACCATTGTGACCCATTTGGTGGGCGGCTCCGCCGGGCGGGAGGGCGCGGCCCTCCAGCTGGGCGGCTCCTTGGCGGCCTGGGTGGGGCGGGAGATCCGCCTGGATGCCAAGGACAGCCGGGTGATGGTGATGTGTGGGATGTCCGCCGCCTTCTCCGCCCTTTTCGGCACGCCGCTGACGGCAGTGTGCTTCTCCATGGAGGTGGTGAGCGTGGGCGTGATGTACTACGCGGCGCTGGTGCCCTGTGTGGTGGCCTCTCTGACCGCGCTCCAGGTGGCCCAGGGCTTCGGCCTGCACCAGAGCCCGGGCTATGAGATCGGCCGGGTCCTGGAGCTGGGCCCCCTCTCCATGGTGCAGGCGGCGGCGCTGGGGCTCCTGTGCGCTCTGGTGTCCATCCTGTTCTGCAAGGTGCTCCACACCGCCCCCAAGCTGTACGCCAAATATTTCCCCAATCCCCTGCTTCGGGCTGCTGCCGGCGGAGCGCTGGTGCTGGCCCTTACCCTGCTGGTGGGCAGTCAGGACTACAATGGCGCGGGGGATGGGGTGATCCGCCGGATGCTGGCCGGGGAGACCATCCCGGAGGCGTTTTTGATGAAGATCCTGTTTACCGCGCTGACCCTGGGTGCGGGCTTCCGGGGCGGAGAGATCGTTCCGGTGCTGTTTACCGGGGCGGCCTTTGGGACCACGGTGGGGCCGCTGCTGGGCCTGCCCCACGGCTTCGGCGGAGCGCTGGGCATGGCCGCGGTGTTCTGCGGGGCGACCAACTGTCCCATGACGGCGCTGATGCTGGCCTTCGAGCTGTTCGGCGGGGAGAGCCTGACCCTGTATGCGGTATGCTGCGGGGTGGCCTATATGCTCTCCGGGTACTACGGTCTGTACAGCGAGCAGAAGATCGTCTACTCCAAGTTCCGCACAGAGTGGATCGATAAAAAAGCGAAATGATCCTTATTCCAGAGGGAGATAGAGGGAAAACTCACTGCCCTGCCCGGGCCGGGAGGAGAGGCGGAGATAGCCTCCCTGGCGGATCAGAATACGCCGGGTGAGGTAGAGGCCCAGGCCCAGCCCGTCCTGATCCCGTACGGCCGCGCCCCGGTAGAAGCGGGAAAAGATCTGGGCCTGCTCCTCCTCCGGGATGCCGGGGCCGCTGTCGGTGACCCGGATGCGGCAGAATAATTCATAGCGATCGGCGGAGAGGGTGACGCTGCCCCCGGGCGGGGTGTATTTCAGGGCGTTGTCAACCACGTTGAACAGGGCCTCCGACGTCCACTTGGCGTCAAAGCGGGCGGAGCCGGCACAGGGCAGGACGGTGAGAGAGATCCCCTTTTCCGCGGCGGCCGCCGCGCCCTGGGCGGCCGCGTCCTCCAGCAGAGGCTGGATGGGGTGGAGGGACGGGGAGAGTGTGAGGACCCCGGCGTCCAGCCGGGAGGACTTCACCAGGGCCTCCATCAGGAAGGCAAGCTTCTCCGCCTGGCCCCGCAGGGCGCAAAGCTGCCCCTGCTGGGCGGGGGAGAGGGGGCTCTCCTCCAGCAGGGAGGCGTACAGCAGCAGATTGGCGATGGGGGTCCTGGTCTGGTGGGAGATGTCGGCGATGAGGGCGGCGATCTGCCGCCGTTCCTCGTCCAGGGCCCGGGCAGAGGCGGCGGAGCCGTTCAGGAAGCGGGCCAGCCGGGTCTCCAGGGCGGAGGGCAGGGTCTCGTCAAAGGACTCCTCCAGAAAGCTGCCGTCAATGGCCCGGGACAGCATCCGGTCCAGCCGGTCCGCCTGCCTTCGGGCGCGCCGCCAGTGGTACAGGCCGAACAGAACGCCCCCCACAGCTGGGAGGAGGACGAGAAGCAGAAGCGAAGCGGTCATGGCTCCACCGCCCAGACATAGCCCACGCCGTATATTGTCCGGATGGGGGCGTCGGTGAGCTTGGACCGCAGGCGCTTCACAGCCACCGACAGGGCGTTCTCATCCACAAATTCCCCGCCGTCCCAGACCTGCTCCAGCAGGCGCGCCCGGGACAGGGTCTGCCCCCGGTGCTCCGCCAGCAGGCGCAGCAGCCGCTGCTCCGTTCGGGACAGCTCCAGCGGGACGCCATTCCGGGTGTAGGCCATCTTCTGGAAGTCGAAGGTAAAGGGGGGCAGCTCCAGCACAGCGCTGTGGGAGTGGGCGCGGCGCAGCAGGTTATTCACCCTGGCCCTCAGGACCGCCAGGGAGAAGGGCTTGGTCACATAGTCGTCCGCCCCCAGCTCCAGGCCGGTGACCTGGTCCAGCTCCAGGTCGTTGGCGGTGAGAATGAGCACCGGCAGAGCGGAGTGGGTCCGCAGGCGGCGGAGCAGCTCCAGGCCGCTGCCGTCCGGGAGGTTCAGATCCAGCACCACCAGGGAAAAGACCCGCTCCTCCAGAGCGCGCTCCCCGTGTGCCAGGGTGGACGCCTGGACGAACCTCCGGCCCTCCCCCTCCAGGCCCAGCCGGATGCCCTGACTGAGCGCCTGGTCATCCTCTACGATCAGAATATCGTCCATACAGTCCGCCCTCCCGCAGCCCCACGGTCCGCCGCGGGGCTGATTTCAGCATATTATACCACGGGCCTCCCGGTGGGACAAGGGCGGCGGGGCGGGAAGGCCGGAGCAGAAGATGTGTAAAGCTGGCTTGACATATTGCGGGAGAGATGTTATACTTTAAGGTGTAAAGCGAACTTTACAAATGAGAGAGGGGGATGGCATGACCAACCGGATCGCGGAGCTGCGGAAGGAGCGGAAGCTGTCCCAGGCGGAGCTGGCAGAGGCGGTGGACGTTACCCGCCAGACCATTATTTCACTGGAGAGTGGGCGGTACAACGCCTCATTGCTGCTGGCCCACCGGATCGCCCGTTATTTTGACCTGACCATTGAGGCGGTGTTCCTGTTTGACGGGGACGAATGACAGAACCGCTCCGCCTGGGCGGAGCGGAAACGACAGGAGGGTGCTGGAATGAAACACATCCATAAAGAGACCGTGCTGCTGGGGGCTGTTCTAGTGATAGCTGTGGGGCTTTTTGCCGGCGCGCTGATGCTGGGGGAGCGGCTCTCCTCCCCAGTGAGCGGACTTTGCTTCGGGGCGGCCGGGATCCTGGGCGGGGTGGCTGGCTCCCGCCTGATCATGGCGCGCGTGGAACGGAGCTGGACCCCCGAGGAGCGGAAGGAGATCGAACGGGGGGAGCGGGACGAGCGGAATGTGACCATCCGGGAAAAGGCGGCCTACTCCAGCTGGTACTGGAGCCTGTATCTGCTGTGGGGGCTGTGGCTGCTGACCCTGGTGACGCGGGGCGGGCTGTATATCGCCCTTGTATCGGCGGCCATCGTGCTGCACTGCGTTTTTTACATGGTCAATGTCGGGCGCTGGTCCCGGCGGATGTGACCCGTCCGGTGCCCGGTGGCTTCCACGCTGGAAAGAGACAGGAAAAGACAAGAAAGAAGATGGCTTACGGTGCAGTATCAGAAGAAGTACCGCTCTCCGTTGGGGGAGATGCTGTTGGCGGCGGATGACAGGGGGCTGGTCGGGATCTGGTTTCGGGGTGCGGAGCATTTTGGACGGGGGCTGGAGCCCGGCAGCCGGGAGGGGGAGCACCCCTTTCTGTCGGAGGCGGAACGGTGGCTGGACTGCTACTTCTCCGGCCATGAGCCGGAGTTCCAGCCGCCCATCCACTGGGGCGGCACCCCGTTTCAGCAGACCGTGTGGGAACTGCTGCGGCAGATCCCGTATGGGAGCACCGTCACCTATGGAACGCTGGCCGTGTACGCGGCGGAGCGGCTGGGGCGGCCCGGTATGCCGGCCCAGGCGGTGGGCGGAGCCGTGGCCCGCAATCCACTCTCTGTTTTGGTGCCGTGCCACCGGGTGGTGGGGGCGGACGGCAGCCTGACCGGATATGCCGGCGGCCTGGAGCGGAAGCGCTGGCTGTTGGCGCTGGAGGCCGCGGGGAAAGCCTGTCCAGCTCCGGCGGACCGGGGGGAAGTCTGACCGGCGGGACCGTGTATCGCGGTCCCGCCGGTTTCGTGTCTCACAGCCTGCGTACAAACAGGGCGCGGATGGCGTTAAGGATGGCCAGGATCATCACGCCCACGTCGGCGAAGATGGCCAGCCACATATTGGCGATGCCCACAGCCCCCAGGGCCATACAGGCGAATTTGACCGTCAGGGCAAAGGCGATGTTCTGGTAGACGATGCGAATGCACTTGCGGGAGATCTTGATGGCCTTGGCAATCTTCAGCGGGTCGTCGTCCATCAGTACCACGTCGGCGGCCTCAATGGCGGCGTCGGAGCCCATGGCGCCCATGGCGATGCCGATGTCCGCACGGGACAGCACCGGGGCATCGTTGATGCCGTCGCCCACGAAGGCCAGCTTCTCCTTCTCTCCCTTGCCTTCCAGCAGCTCCTCCACTTTGGAGACCTTGTCGGCGGGCAGCAGCTCGCTGAACACCCGGTCCACACACAGGTCGGAGGCGACCGCTTCAGCCACCCGCGTGGCGTCGCCGGTGAGCATGACGGTCTGCTTTACGCCCGCGCGTTTGAGCTCCTGAATGGCCTCCTTAGAATGCTCCTTGACTACATCGGAGATGACGATGTGACCGGCGTAGGCCCCGTCCACAGCCATGTGGATGATGGTGCCCACATGGTGGCAGGGGATGGGCTCAATGCCCAAACGGCGCATCAACTTATCGTTGCCTGCGGCCACCGAAATGCCGTCTACTTTGGCCGTAACACCGTTTCCGCTGATTTCCTGAATATCTGTTACCCTGCTGCGGTCGATCTCCTGCCCATAGGCCCGCTGGAGGCTCTTGCTGATGGGATGAGAAGAAGCGCTTTCTGCCAAAGCGGCGTATTCCAGCAGCTGCTCCTGGCTCATCTTGTTGTGGTGGACGGCGTTGACCTCAAACACGCCACGGGTGAGGGTGCCCGTCTTGTCAAAGACAACATACCGTGCCTGAGACAGGGTCTCCAGATAATTGGAGCCCTTGATGAGCACGCCCTCCTTGCTGGCCCCGCCCAGACCGGCAAAAAAGCTCAGGGGGATGCTGATGACCAGGGCACAGGGGCAGCTGATGACCAGAAAGGTGAGGGCGCGGTAGAGCCAGGTTCCCCAGGCGGGGGCCGCGCCCAGAAGCAGCAGCTGTCCCAGCGGCGGCAGGATGGCCAATGCTAACGCTGCATAACAGACAGCAGGGGTATAGATTCGTGCAAACTTGGAAATGAAGTCCTCGGATTTGGACTTACGGGAGCTGGCATTTTCCACCAGATCCAAAATCTTGGAGACCGTGGACTCGCCGAACTCCTTGGTGGTGCGGATCTTCAGCACGCCGGTCATATTGATGCAGCCGCTGATGACCGCCTCACCGGCCTGGATCTCCCGGGGCAGGCTCTCGCCGGTGAGGGCGCTGGTGTTCAGTGTGGAGCTGCCCTCGATGACCTCGCCGTCCAGAGGGACCTTTTCGCCGGGCTGGACCACGATCATGCTGCCGATTGATACCTCGTCGGGATCTACCTGCTCCAGCTTTCCATTTCGTTCTACATTGGCATAGTCGGGGCGGATATCCATGAGGGCACTGATGTTCTTACGGCTCTTACCAACGGCATAACTCTGGAACAGCTCGCCGATCTGATAGAACAGCATGACGGCAATGGCCTCGGTGTAGTCCCCGCTGCGGGTATAGATGGCCAGGGCGAAGGCGCCCACGGTAGCGACCGCCATCAGGAAGTTTTCATCAAAGACCTGCCGGTTCAAGATCCCCCTGCCGGCCTTTCTCAGAATGTCATAGCCAATCACCAGATAGGTGGTGAGGTAGAGCGCCAGCCGGAGCAGACCCTGGACCGGGAGAAGCCCCAGGCAGATCACCATGGCCGCCGCGAGCACGATTCGGACGAGCATTTTCTTCTGCTTTCTGTTCACAGGAAAGCCTCCTTCCAAAAACGATAATTAAGTATATGTTGAATTGTTGGGGGAGAAAACGCGCCCCTCCACCCGCAGGTTTTCGGGGCGCGGCATTGGGCCTTACAGCGCGATCTCGCAGTCAGGCTCTACCTTCTTGCACGCCTTCAGAACGGCCTGCATGACGGCCTTGGGGTCCTGCCCCTCAGAAAACTCCACGATCATCTTCTGGGTCATAAAGTTGACCACGGCGTTCTGGACGCCGGCGGTCTTTTTCGCGGCCTCCTCCATCAGGTTGGCGCAGTTGGCGCAGTCCACTTCGATCTGGTAGGTCTTTTTCATATTAGGTGCTCTCCTCTCTGATTATTAAAAGATTGCTTAATCGTTTGTGCTTCTATCATACACGCAGGTGTGGCGGAAGTCAAGTGGTCCGCAGTATTTTTTTGAATGGGAAACATTCATTCACGATGGGGGAACAGAGTGCCGTCTTCCTGTTTGCAAACCGGTGGGAGCGTGGTATACTGGTGCAAAAGAGAGGAGAATGCACCATGTCAGACTGTCAGCGCCCCAACCGGCCGGAGTCCCTTCCGCCGGAGCATATCCCCCGGGTCGAGGAGCTTCAAACGGTATCCGTCCTGTTCAAGCAGCTCAGCGACGCCAGCCGCCTGCGGATCTTTTGGTTGCTGTGCCACTGCGAGGCCTGCGGGACCGAACTGGCAGCCATCGTGGAGATGACGCCTCCGGCGGTGGCCCACCATCTGCGTCTGCTGCGCTCCAGCCACCTGCTGGTCAGCCGCCGGGAGGGGAAAGAGGTATACTACCGGGCGGCGGATACCGCCCAGGCCCAGGCGCTCCACCACATGATCGAGGAGATGGTGGAGATATCCTGTCCCCGGGACGGGAGGGGATAGAGGGCCGTCCGCCCGGCAGAAAAAACATCCAAAGGAGAGAATGACTGTGGAAGCGTTGATCCGGGAACCGCTGCTGGACCTCAAGGCCCATTCCCCCAAGGTGAAAACGATCCCAAGGATCGGCGTCCCCGGCGAATATTTGGAGGCGAGCGTTGTGGAGGTGCGGGCTCTGGCGGAGCGGTACCCAAAAGAAGTGCGCGGGGACTGGGAGGAGCGCAACAGGCTGTTCCTCACCGCGTTGGAGATGATGGGAAGATGAAGCTGGCGCCTCAGGTGAACACCGCGCTGGAGCTGCTGGAGGCAGCCGGATATGAGGCCTATCTGGTCGGCGGGGCGGTCCGCGATTTTGTGAGAGACAACAGCCCCGCCAAGGACTGGGACATTGCCACAAATGCCCTGCCGGAGCAGGTCAAGGAGGTCTTTGCCGGCTTCCGGCTGATCGAGACCGGCCTGAAGCACGGCACTGTGACCGTGGTGATCGGACGCATCCCGCTGGAGATCACGACCTACCGCGTGGATGGCGACTATCTGGACCACCGGCACCCGGATGGGGTCCGCTTTACCCGCAGCTTGAAGGAGGACCTGGCGCGCCGGGACTTCACGATGAACGCCCTGGCGTATCACCCAAAGGCCGGAGTCATTGATTTTTCCGGAGGCCGGGCAGACATTGAGAAAGGGCTGATCCGCTGTGTGGGAGATCCGGACCGGAGGTTCCGGGAGGATGGCCTGAGGATGCTTCGGGCTCTGCGCTTTGCTTCGGTATACGGAATGAAGATCGAAGACGCCGCGGCCTCGGCCATCCACAGAAATAAAGACCTGCTCAGAGAGATCGCGGCGGAGCGGGTCCAGTCTGAGCTGACAAAAATGCTCTGCGGGAAGGGTGCGGCGGCTGTTTTGCGCGGCTTTTCCGATGTGTTGGCGGTCCCGATCCCGGAGCTTGCGCCCATGTTCGGCTTTGACCAGCACAACCCGCACCACGATAGGGACGTCTGGGAGCATACCATAGCGGTGGTGGAGTACACTCCGCCGGAGCCCATCCTGCGCTGGGCGGCGCTGCTCCATGACATTGGGAAGCCGTCCTGCTTTTCCCGGACGGAAGACGGTGTTGGACATTTTTTCGGACACGCGGAACAGAGCACTGTCATGGCGGAGCAGATCCTGAACAGGCTCCGCTTTGACCGTGACGGCAGGGAACGGATTGTGCGCCTTGTCCGCTTCCACGATATGCCGCTCACGGCGGACAGAAGGCTGGTCAAGAGGCTGTTGAGCAAGCACGGAGAGGAGGCCGCCCGGCAGCTCATTGAGCTTCACCGGGCGGATACATGGGGGCAGTCGGCTGTCTGCAAGCCGAGGCTTGCCGTCTTTGACGCGATGGACGCCATAGTCGAGGAGATCCTTCGGGAAGAGGCCTGCTTCTCCCTGAAGGACCTGGCGGTCAATGGAACGGATATGCTGGACTTGGGGTTTCGGGGGCGGGAGATCGGGGCTGTCCTTCAGAAATGCCTGGATGCGGTTTTGGATGAGCGTGCGGCCAACGACCGGGAGGAGCTGTTGTCCTTTGCCCGGACGGAGCGGGGAGCCGTAAAATAGTGGTCACAGAAGTGGAGCGGCACAGCCAACGCTGTGCCGCTCCGTGTTTGCCGGAAGCTCCGGTATCGAGGCATTTGACGCGGTCCGCAAAGAGCGGACGGTTCGGGCGGCGTCTCCTTACTCCACGGCGGGGAGGGTCAGAGAGACGTCCAGGGGGGAGAACCGGGTCCAGTTGAGGGTCAGGGCGACCTGGTCCCAGGGGTAATCGATCAGGTGCAGGTCCTCTGTCTCCAGTCCGGTGTCCTGGTTAGTGCTGGAGCCCCCCTCAGTCACCTGCCACTCCCCCTCCGGGGACCGGCAGGACCAGGAGAAGCGCTGGGGCAGAAGGGCCGGAGGGGCGGGGTACTGGAAGTACAGCACGGTGCGGCCGTCCTCCTCATCCACCCGGGTCAGCCGGATCTCCTCCGGAAGTCCGGCGGCAGTGCCGGAGGCCAGGTCCACCGTGACCTCCGCCTTGTCCGGCTCCTGCCAGGCCGCCCCGGTGATCCGGAGGGTCAGCCGCTCCGGCTGCTGGAAGTAGGGGCTGGCCAGCCGGAGCTGGGTGAGAAAGCCGTTGTCCGGGTCGGAGAAGCTGCTGAAGCTGCCCTCCCGCTCATACCGTTGCCCCGTCTCATCCTCCAGATGGCACAGCAGGCTGGTCAGCCGGGCGGTGTTGTCCGGGTGGTCCTCCAGCAGCAGCCGGGCGTGGGTGGGATAGATCTCCAGCCGGTCCACATAGATCTGCTGTCCGTCCAGCTCCACCCACTGCTCCACCGGCCGGATCTGGCCGGCAGCGGTGAGAGCCGGGTCCAGCGTGACCTGGAAGCGGAAGCGGGCGGCGGGAGGGCCGTCCCCGTTGGGGTGGACGGTGAGCTCCAGGTCCAGACGGTCCGGTACCTGCTCCTCTCGGTAGTCCAGTACGATGTGTCCGGCGTCCTGTGGTCCGTTCACACTGTCCGACAGGACGGAGGGCCGGGGAGAGAGGCGTCCGCCGTCCACATAGACCATGGCGTATTCACAGCTGGGATCCTCCCAGGCCAGGGTATAAAAGAGGTGTATCTGCTTCTGGTCCACGATCAGGTCCTCCAGCGTGAGGGTATAGCAGCTGTCGCTCTGGGTCTGGTCCACCTTTTGCACCCAGTCGTGCTCCACTGCGGAGGACAGGCTGTGGGAGAAGCACACCGCCTGGGCCAGCCAGCTCAGCACGGGGATGTGGGTGCAGGCCTGAGCGAAGGGGGTGCTGACATTGACCAGCAGGACAAAGACCGCCGCCGCCGCGGCCAGGGAGCGCAGGGGCCACAGCCTCCGGCGGCGGGTCCGCCGCCGCTCCAGGGCCCGGTCCAGGGTCCCATCCAGGGCGGGGGGCGTCTGCCGGAGCTCCTGGGTCAGGGCATCATATTCTTGCTTCCGGTCCATGGTCACACCTCCTCACACAGCTCCAGACGGAGCAGGGCCAGGGCCTTCCGCTGGCGGGTGGACACAGTCCCCGGCGGCAGAGAGAGGATCTCCGCCGTCTCCGCCAGGGTATAGCCGGAAAAATAGCGCAGCACCACCACCGACCGCAGCTCCTGGGGGAGGCGGGCCACCGCGTCCCGCAGGGGAAGGGAGTCGTAGTCCGGGGCGGCGGTCTCAGGGGGATGGGCGAAGGCGGCCTCCCGCCGGCGGCGGCGCAGCTCATCGGCGCAGGCGTTCAGCAGGATCCGGGTGAGCCAGGTGGAGAAAAACTCGGGCTGGCGCAGGCGGCCGCAGGCCAGCAGGCCCCGGTAGACCGCCTCGTCCACCGTGTCCAGGGCGGCGGCCTCGCCTCCCAGATAGAGCAGGGCGGTGCGGTACAGCCGCTCCTTTTCCGCCATGGCCCGCTGGGCGTATTCCGCTTCCTTCAAGGCTGAGCCCTCCTTCCACAGTTTTGTTTCACCTATTAGACGCACAGGGCGCCCGGTTTCATTTCCGGCGGAGAAAAAATTTTTGCTCCGGTGTATGTGCGGGATGCGTTGATTTTTCAAACAAGAAATAGTATAATATAGATATGGAGAGTTGGCAACTATGACGAATAGGAGGCGGGATTATGAAAGGAACGACCATCCGTTCGAGACTGAACCCAAAGCTTGAGGTGTCTGTGATCGCGGGACATTTTGCTACGCGCCACTCCCACAATAACCACTATATCGACATCACACGCATGAAGCATGAGCACACCATGGCCCGGGAGGCGGCGGTCACGCTGGCCCAGCGCTATGCATACGAGAAAGGCGTGGACACCATCGTTTGCCTGGACGGGAGCGAGGTGCTGGGCGCTTTTCTGGCCCGCCACCTGGCGAAAAACACCCTCTTCGCAGTGAACAGCGACAAAAACATCAACGTCATCACCCCGGAGTACGACTCCAACGGACAGCTGCTCTTCCGGGACAACCTGATCCCCATGGTAGCCGGCCGGAATGTGCTCCTGCTGATCTCCACCGTCAACTCGGGCAAGAGCATCCGCCGCGTGGTGGAGTGCGCGCAGTATTACGGCGGCAGGGTGCAGGGAATCGCCGCGGTGTTCAGCACCCTGGAGGAGATGGAGGGGGTCCCGATTTACAGCCTCTTCACGCCGGAGGACATCCCGGGATATGCCACCTACGCCCCGGAGAGCTGCGCCATGTGCCGGGCGGGAAAGCGGATCGACGCCCTGGCCAACAGCTATGGCCTGTCTGCCCTGTAAAGAGAAAAAACTTACCAGCCTGATCTATGCCGGCCGCCGTGGGAGCCCGCCCACGGCGGCTTTTTTGCAGGAGGTGAGGTTCAATTTTGAACATCTTGTGAACTTCCGCCCCCGCGGATTGCTTTTTGGGGTGAAAGAGTATACTATTCTGTATGAGAATAAAACAGAACGAGCGCGGGGGGCGGAGCCTGTGCGGCGGGCCCCCGCCGGGCGAGGAGAGATCCAACATGGCAAGATTTCAGATCGTGAGCGACAGCTCCTGTGACCTGGGGCGGGAGCGGGCGGAGCGGCTGGGGGTGACGCTGGTCTCCTTCTATGTCTCCTTTGACGGTGAGACCTATTACCGGGAGGAGCGGGACATTACCAACCGGGAATTTTATCAGCAGATGGCTGACCGGCCCGGCGTGTTTCCCCGGACCTCTATGCCCACGGTGGAGGACTATTTGACGGTCTTTCGTCCCATGGTGGAGCGGGGGGAAGCGGTGCTGTGCGTCTGCTTGAACGCCCCATTCAGCGGGTCCTTCCAGGCTGCCCGGAATGCCCGGTCGCTGCTGCTGGAGGACTTTCCCCATGCGGAGATCTGCGTGCTGGACTCCCAGCTGGCCACCGTGCTCCAGGGCGTTCTGGTGCTGGAGGCGGTCCATCTGCGGGACGCGGGGGTATCTCTGGCGGCCGCGGCCGCTCAGCTGGAGTCCAATCGGAAAACAGGGCGTATTTTCTTTACGACGAATGACCTGGAGTATTTGAAACACGGCGGACGTGTGGGCCGGGCGGCGGCGGCGGCCGGTTCGCTCCTCCATGTAAAGCCGCTGATCGGCTACCGGGACGGCGGGCTGATCTCCGACGGCATCGCCCAGGGCCGGAAGCGGTCCATGCAGCGGGTGCGGGAGCTCTTCTGCCGCTATGTGGAGCGAGAGGGGCTGGACCTGTCACAATACTATGTGGTGACCGGCTGCGGTCTGGATGAGGAGGAGTACCGGGTGTTTACGGACCAGCTGTTTGAGGAACTGGAGCAGAGAGGCTGGCCCACCCGGTATGAGTGCCCCTTCCACATCGGGGTTGACCATCGGGGTCCACACCGGGCCCACGCCCATCGGGGTGGCGCTCCTTCGCCGGGAGGCCTGTCCCACGGAGTCGAAAAAAGAATAAAAAATGCGGCGCCGGAAACCTTTTGGTCCGGCGCCGCGTCTATTGTAATGTCTGCCAAACCGGCCACGAACCGGCCGGCCTGTACGGCGGCAGCCGCCGGGCGCCCAGACGGAAGGGAAAGGAGGCGACGGACGCGGAGTGGAGAGCGGGAGGGCTTACTGCTTGTCTATTGGATAAAAGGGCGAAGAATGGGCAGAAATCTGCCGAATTTTGTAATGAAATTGTTGCTTGTCATTTTGCGGAAACGTGGTATCCTGATTCCGGGAGGCGGATGGAATGGATTATGACGCCCTGCTCGACCTGGGCACGGAATTGGGATATAAATTGGTACTCAGCGGCGCGGAGATCTACCGCGTGGAGGAGTCTGTCCTTCGGCTGTTGACGGCGTACGGGCTCCAGCCACAGGTGTTTGCCCTGCCCAGCTGCCTCATTGTCAGCGTCAATACGCCGTCGGGACATCCGATCACACAGATGCGGCGTGTTCCGCCCCACGGAACGGATATTGAGCTGCTGGAGCGGTGCAACGAGCTATGCCGCCGGCTGTGCCGGGAGGTCCCTCCGCTGCCGGAGGCGGCGGAGCAGGTGAGAAAGCTGGGGCAGGACCACAGGGCCTACCCGACCCGGATCCTGCTGCTGGGCTATGCGGCCGCCGCGGCTTTTTTTACCGCGTTTTACGGCGGGACCTTGCTGGATACCCTGTGCGGCGGCCTGTGCGGCCTGGCGGTGGGGCTCTGGATGCTGTGGGCCAGTCCGCGCCTGCGCTTCAACAACCTGTTTCAGACCCTGATCGGGGCGGCGATCGCCTCGCTTCTGGCTCTGATCCTGGTACACATGGGGATTGGCGGCCAGCTGGAGGCTATCACCATCGGGACCTTGATGGTGCTGGTGCCGGGGATGGCCCTGACCAACGCCATGCGGGAGATCATGGCGGGCGATATTTTCTCGGGCCTGAGCCGAACGGCGGAGTCGATCTTGACTGCCACCGCCATCGCACTGGGCGTGATGGTCTCGCTGGCCATCGGAAACTAGGGAGGCGCTATGGAACTTTTGGCAGATCTGCTGATGCCCTCGCTGTGGGCCTTTTTGGCCTGTGTGGGCTTTGGGCTGGTATATAATATCCAGGGGGCCGGGATCCTAATCTGCGGATTCGGCGGAGCCCTGGGCTGGTTTTTCTATCTGATCGCCCGGCAGTGGGTGGGGAGCATTGTGGCGGCCTTTTTGGCCGCGGTGGCCATCACCGTGTTTTCCGAGTGGATGGCCCGGGTGCGGCGCTGTCCCGTGACGGGCTATCTTCAGGTGGCGCTGCTGCCCTTGGTGCCCGGCTCCGGCATCTACTACTCAATGCGGTACTGTGTGGCGGGCGATACCCAGCAGTTTCTCTCCACCCTGCTGAATACCTTCGGCATGGCGGCGGCGCTGGCCATCGGGGCGATGCTCACCTCTACGGTATTGCGCCTTCTGCTCCCCTATTTTCATGGGTGCCAGAGAAACAGCGGATGACAGGCGGCGCGGCTGGAGACAACTATGAAGTGAACGCTTGAGGATTTGGAGGCGTATTCCATGTATAGGACACATAAGCGCCGGCTGCTGGCCGGTATTCTACTAAGCGCTGCCCTGTTGAGCGGCTGCACATCCAAGCCGCCCGCCCCGGAGGGGAGCGGCAGCGCCGGAGCCGGGGTCTCCGCCCCGGAGGGAAGCAGCTCCGCTCCGGAGGCCTCGCAGCCGGACGGAGGGAGCAGCGCCGCCGGAAGCGGTCCGGCGGATGGATCCCAGGAGCTGGAGGTATCCGGGAGCGGCGAGGCCGCGCCCTATGACTTCTCCCGGCCCGCGCCGGAGCGGGCGGCGGTGGATAACAGCTATTTTGAGGACGCCGCCTTTGTGGGCGACTCCCGGACGGATGGATTTATGATTTACAGCGGGATCGGCTGCGGGGAGAACCTGACCTCCAACGGCCTGTCCATCTTTAAGCTGGAGGAGAAAAAGGCGCTGACCATTGACGGACAGAAGTATACCCTGCTGGAGGCCCTGGCCCTGAAGCAGTACGGAAAGGTCTACCTGTCGCTGGGGGTCAACGAGCTGGGCTATTATGACGACCAGGGCTTTTATGACGCCTACTGCAAGGCCATTGACGACATCCGGGCCTGCCAGCCCAACGCCGTGATCTATATCCAGGGCCTGATCCCTCTGAATGAGGACGTGATCGCCCAGTCGGGCGGTCCCAGCTATCTGACCAACGAGCACCTGCTGGTGTACAATGATCTGATGCGGAAGGCGGCGGAGGAGAAGCAGGTGGTGTTCCTGGACCTGAACCCGGAATTCACTGGGGCGGACGGACAGTTGCCCGCCGACGCCAGCAAGGACGGGGTTCATCTGCGCAAGGCCTACTGCGAGAGATGGCTGGACTATCTGAAGACCCACACTGTGGACTATGAGACCTTATATTCAGAGCAGGAGGGAGCAGTATGAAAACAATGAAGCTGTTTGGATTGGTGGCGGCCGTGGTGTGCCTGCTGGCCCTGGCGGGTTGTGGTGGACAGAGCGGTGGGGAAGCGGGCTATACCAAGGAGCAGGTCCAGGAGCTTCTGGACAGCGGCGCGTTCACCGACGCGCTGGATGAGCTGGACTGCGACACGGCCTGGGCGCTGTATGGGCTGGAGGAGGCTGGCCTCAGCCGGGAGGACCTGACGGACGGGGTCATTTACCGCTCCGCCGGCGCCACCTGCGAGGAGCTGTCCCTGCTGATCTTTGCAGACAGCGGCGCCGCAAAGACCGCTCAGGGCGCCCTGGAGTCCTATCTCCAGAGCCAGATCGAGAACAACCGGGACTACCGCCCCGGAGAGATCCCGAAGCTGGAGGACGCGGTCCTGCGGCAGGAGGGAAACACCGTGCTGCTGGCAGTCTCCGCCGATACCCCGGCGGTGGAGGCGCTGCTGGGATAAGAAAATTTGGGCCCGTGGGCGGATCTCCGCCCGCGGGCCTTTCTGCTGTCCCTTTGCGGGCAGGGAGGACGCTCCCGCCCTTCCCGTTTCCCTGCCGGCCGGGGCCGGCCGGCGGTTTCTGTTTTGCGCCGCTGAACAGAAAAAGGCGGGAAGGTTGGTGAAAATGACGGGAACCACTGGAATTGGGCACTTTACACGAAAATAAGGGGGATATAGCCTGCTCAAAAGGAAGGATAGCCTCATTGACCCCAAAAAAACAGTTGCCAGAACGGCGTTTTTACGTTATAATAACCAACAGAACGCACCACAGGCGGACGGAACGATCCGACGCCGTGTGTTCCCGAAAGTTCTGAACTTAAGGAGTGGAGACAACTATGAGCTATTCTGTACAAAATATCCGCAACGTCTGCCTGCTGGGCCACGGAGGAAGCGGCAAGACCGCGTTGACAGAGAGCCTGCTCTATATGACCGGCGCCATCGACCGGATGGGGAAGGCTACGGACGGAAACACCGTCTGCGACTATGACCCGGAGGAGGTCAAGCGCCAGATTTCCATCTCCACCGCAGTGGCCCCCCTGGAGTATAAGGGCTGTAAGATCAATGTGCTGGACGCCCCGGGCGGCTTTGACTTCGCCGGCGAGGTGATGGAGGCGCTGACCGTGGCCGACGCGGCGATCATTGTCTGCTCCGCCAAGGACGGGATCAGCGTGGGCCTGGAGAAGGCCTGGAAGTACTGTGAAGAGCGGGATATGCCCCGTTTTATCTATATCTCCAAGACTGACGAAGAGAACTCCGACTACAACGCCACCTTCGACGCCCTGCGTGAGCGCTTCGGCAACAAGATCGCCCCCCTGGTGGTTCCCATCTGGGACGAGAACAAGCGGGTGACCGGCATCATCGATGTGCTGAACAAGCGCGCCTATGAGATGCAGAACGGCAAGCGGGTGGAGATCGAGATCCCCGAGGGCAAGGACGAGGTCATCACCGAGTTCAACGACGCCCTGAAGGAGTCCGTAGCTGAGACCAGCGAGGAGTTCATGGACAAGTTTTTCTCCGGTGAGGACTTCACCTATGTGGAGATGATCCAGGGCCTGCGCCAGGGTGTGCGGGAGCTGTCCCTGTTCCCCGTGTTCTGCGGCTCCGCCGTGAACACCATGGGCTCTCTGATGCTGATGGACCACATTGTGGACCTGCTTCCCAACCCTTCTGAGGGCAATATGCGCAAGGGGACCGCCCCTGACGGCACCAAGGAGGAGTTCGCGGTGGCTCCCGGCGGCGTGCCCTGTGCCTTCGTGTTCAAGACGGTCTCCGACCAGTACGGTAAGTACTCCTTTGTCAAGGTCCTCTCCGGCAGCGTCACCGCCGACACCGCGCTGGTGAACGCCCGCACTGGCAGCGCGGAGAAGATGGGCCGCCTGTACATGATGCGGGGCAAGAAGGCCGAGGAGGTCAAGGAGCTGTCCTGCGGCGACATCGGCGCCATCGGCAAGATGGAGAAGGTCAAGACGGGAGACACCCTGTGCGACGCCCGCAAGGTCATCTCCCTGGCCCCCATCCCCTATGCCGAGCCCAACTACTCCGTCGCCATCGCCCCCAAGACCCGCGGCCAGGAGGACAAGGTGGCCCAGGGCCTGAACCGGATGAACGAGGAGGATCCCAGCTTCCATGTGGTGAACAACGCCGAGACCCATCAGATGGTCCTCTACGCCGCCGGCGACATCCAGGTGGATGTGCTGGTGTCCAAACTGAAGAGCCGCTTCAATGTGGAGACGGAGCTCAAGACGCCCCGTGTGCCTTACCGCGAGAAGATCCGTAAGACCGTGTCCAAGCAGGGCCGCCACAAGAAGCAGACCGGCGGCTCCGGCCAGTTTGGCGATGTGTGGGTCCGCTTCGAGCCCAACCTTGACGAGGAGGAGATGGTCTTTGCTGAGGAGGTGTTCGGCGGCTCCGTGCCCAAGAACTTCTTCCCCGCTGTGGAGAAGGGCCTGCGTGAGGCCTGTGTCCACGGTCCTCTGGCTGGCTACCCGGTGGTCAACCTGAAGGCTGTGCTGTATGACGGAAGCTACCACCCCGTGGACTCCTCCGAGATCGCCTTTAAGACGGCGGCCCAGCTGGCCTATAAGGCCGCTATGCCCGAGGCTAACCCTGTTCTGCTGGAGCCTGTGGGCGAGCTGAAGGTCACCGTGCCCGACAGCTACATGGGCGACGTGATCGGCGACCTGAACAAGCGCCGCGGCCGCGTGATGGGCATGACGCCCACCGCAGACGGCGACCAGATCATCGAGGCCGAGGTACCCATGGCGGAGATGACCTCCTACGCCATCGATCTGCGGGCCATGACCCAGAGCCGCGGCTCCTTCGTGTTCCACTTCGTCCGCTATGAGGACTGCCCCCCCACTGCCCAGGCCAAGGCCATTGAGGCCGCCAAGGCGATGGCAGAGGAATAAGCGGAAGAACAGAGAGCACAGGGAAGCCTAAATTGGACCAATGTGTAGCACTGGGGACCGCTGGTATGGCGGTCCCCAGTTATTTTTTTGGTGGACCGGAGCTGCTTTGGCTTCTTGTGGGCGGTACATGGAAGGCAGGATCTGCCTCGTTTGTTCCGGCATTAGAAACCAAGAGTCGGCTTTCCTGTCTGTCCTGTCAAATCTTTTGGGAAATCCGGGGCGCCTCTTGCAGTTTTTCTGTGCTTGTCTTATAATGGAGGGCAGAACAGAACACCGCCTTTTCCGGGGGCGGCCTGGATATTTCCCCCGCGCTTTCGCGGGAGGTCAGAGAAGGAGTATGCTATGACAGCCAACGAAAAGAAGCAACTGATGGCCGCGGCCTGTAAGGTGCGCATGGGAGTGATCAAGGGGACCCACGCCGCGAAGGCCGGCCATCCCGGCGGGAGCCTGTCCGCCGCAGATCTGTTTACCTATCTGTACTGCAAGGAACTGAACGTGAATCCCAAGGATCCAAACTGGGCGGACCGGGACCGCTTTGTGCTGTCCAAGGGTCACACCGCCCCCGGCCTGTATGCGGCGCTGGCGCTCCGGGGCTTTTTCCCGGAGGAGGACCTGCTGACGCTGCGGCATATTGGCAGCTATCTCCAGGGTCATCCCAACATGAACACAGTGCCCGGCGTGGATATGTCCACCGGATCGCTGGGGCAGGGGGTGTCCGCCGCCTGCGGCATGGCGCTGGCGGCCCGGCAGCAGGGCAAGTCCAGCCGGGTGTACACCCTGTTGGGCGACGGCGAGATCCAGGAGGGCCAGGTGTGGGAGGCCATGATGTTCGCCCACCACTATAAGTTGGACAACCTGTGTGTCATCATCGACAACAACGGCCTTCAGATCGACGGCAACGTGGCCGACGTGATGAGCCCCTATCCCATCCCGGAGAAGCTGCGCGCCTTCGGCTTTGAGGTGGCGGAGATCGACGGCCATGATTTTGAGCAGATCGAGGCCGCCTTCACCAAGGCCCGGGAGACCAAGGGCGTCCCCTTTGCCATTGTGATGAAGACTACCAAGGGCAAGGGCGTCAGCTTCATGGAGAACCAGGCCGGCTGGCACGGCAAGGCCCCCAACGACGAGGAATATGAGATCGCCATGAAGGAGCTCAGCGCTCAGCTGGCGGAAGTGGAGGCGATGTAAGATGGCGGATGTGAAAAAGATCGCGACCCGTGAGAGCTACGGGAACGCCCTGAAGGAGCTGGGCGCGGAGCATGACGACCTGATCGTCTTTGACGCCGATCTGGCCGGCTCCACCAAGACCGGCGTGTTCAAGAAGGCCTATCCCGACCGGCACTTCAACTGCGGCATTGCCGAGGGCAATATGATGGCGGTGGCCGCCGGCGCGGCCTCCATGGGCATGGTGGTGTTTGCCTCCAGCTTTGCCATGTTCGCCGCCGGGCGGGCCTTTGAGCAGATCCGCAACTCCATCGGCTACCCCCACCTGAACGTGAAGATCGGGGCCACCCACGGCGGCATCTCCGTGGGGGAGGACGGCGCTTCCCACCAGTGCTGCGAGGATTTTGCCCTGATGCGGTCCATTCCCGGCATGGTGGTCATGTCCCCCGCGGACGATGTGGAGGCCAAGGCCGCAGTCAAGGCCGCCTATGCCCACCAGGGCCCCGTCTACCTGCGCTTCGGCCGCCTGGCCGTGCCCGTACTTCACGAGGAGGAGAGCTTCCGGTTTGAGATCGGCAAGGGCGAGGTGCTGCGGGACGGCAGTGACGTGGCCATCATTGCCACCGGACTGATGGTGGCGGAGGCTGTGGAGGCCGCCAAGACTCTGGCTGAGGCGGGAATCTCCGCCCGGGTCATCAACATCTGCACCATCAAGCCCCTGGACGAGGAGCTGGTGGTCAAGGCCGCCCGGGAGTGCGGAAAAATCATCACCTGTGAGGAGCACTCCGTCATCGGCGGCCTGGGCGAGGCCGTGTGCGCCTGCCTGAGCGAGCAGTGCCCCGTCCCCGTGCGCCGCATCGGCGTCAACGACGAGTTCGGGCACTCCGGCCCCGCCGCCGCGCTGCTGAAGCAGTTCGGCCTGTCCGCGGAGCATATCGTGGAAGTGGCGAAGGAATTTTGTAAGTGAGTCGAGACGGTCAAAAAACCCGCCATCCAGAGGTTTCGGAGGGAAAGATCGTGTGAAAGAAAACTGCCAGAGTTGTCTTTCACGTCCAATCAAACAACTTTTGAGTATTTTTTCATGCGTTCCAAAGTTCGACTCAAATGAAAACAGCGCTGGAGCATTGTCTTTTGGCAATGCTCCAGCGCTGTTTCAAATTGTTCCGGTACAGGATGATGGCGGAAGCGTTCCCCGGCCCCCGCCGTGTTGACTTTCTCAGGGGGAGGATGCTGCGCCGGACGGTGGGAGGTCCTCCAAAAGGGCCGCCATGTCCTCCGGGAGGGGCTGGGAAAAGGACAGGCGCTCCCCGGTGATGGGGTGGCGGAAGGAGAGCTCCGCGGAGTGCAGGGCGGGCCGGCGGATCGCCTCCGGGCACTCCCGGCCATAGAGAAAGTCCCCCACCAGGGGATGGCCCAGCCAGGCGAGATGGACCCGGATCTGGTGGGTCCGTCCGGTCTCCAGCTCCAGGCGGAGCAGGGAACGGTCCCCCGCCCGCCGGACTGTCTCATAGTGGGTGCGGGCCGGCTTCCCGTCCGGGCGGACGCACTGCTCCACCAGCGAGCCGTCCCGGGGGCCCAGGGGGGCGTCCACCGTCCCGGCGGGCGGCTCCGGCGCGCCCTCGCACACCGCCAGGTAGGTGCGGCGAAAGTCCGCTGTGTGCAGCTGCCCCTTCAGTACCTCTTGGGCGTGGGGATGACGGGCTGCAACCATCAGGCCGGAGGTCCCCCGGTCCAGGCGGTGGACCGGGTGGAAATCCCCCTCCTCGCCCTTTGAATCATAATAATACAGCAGAAAATTACCGATCGTATCGTTGTAGTGCCCCGGACCGGGATGGATCGCCACGCCGGGGGCCTTGTTCAATACCAGAAGGTCCGGATCCTCGTAGACGATGTCCAGCGGACCGGGGGCGGGTAAGATGCCGCTGCGCCGCTCCGGGTCGGACAGGCGGACGGACAGCACCTCCCCCACCCGGGGGACGTACCGGGTGTTGACCCGCCGGCCATCCACCAGGATGCCGTCGGGCAGCCACTTGATCCGCCGCACCACCGTGCCGGACAGGCCCAGCCGCCGCTTCAGCAGGGTATCCACCCGGATCCCCGCCAGCTCCGGCCCCACGGGCAGTTCCAGACGCCGGCTCACAGGGCAAGCAGTTGGGTGGCGAAGAAGAAGTAGATCAGCAGAGAGAGGGCGTCCACGATGGTGGTGATGAAGGGGGAGGCCATCACAGCCGGGTCGATGCCGATCTTTTCCGCCGCCATGGGGAGGGTGCAGCCCACCACCTTGGCGCACAGCACGGTGAATACCAGGGTGAGGCAGACCACCAGGGCCACCATGGGGGTGACCTCCGGATTGCGCATCAGCCAGCGGTCCACCACCATCATTTTCGCGAAGTTGGCCACCGCCAGGCACAGGCCGCACAGCACTGACACCCGGATCTCCTTCCACACCACCGCGGCCATATCAGAGAACTCGATCTCCCCCAGGGACAGGGCGCGGATGACTGCCACAGACGACTGGGAGCCGGAGTTGCCCCCGGTGCCCGACAGCATGGGGATGAAGGAGGTGAGCACCACACAGGCGGCCAGCGCGGATTCAAAGCTGGTGATGATGATGCCGGTGAAGGTGGCCGACAGCATGAGCAGCATCAGCCACGGGATGCGGGAGCGCCAGGTCTCCAGCACGCCGGTCTTGAGATAGGGCTTGTCTGAGGGCAGGATGGCCGCCATCTTCTCAAAGTCCTCGGTGGTCTCCTCCTCAATGACGTCCATGGCGTCGTCGAAGGTGATGATGCCCACCAGGCGGTTTTCCGCGTCCACCACCGGCAGGGCGGACAGGTCGTACTTGTTCAGCAGCTGGGACACGTCCTCCTTGTCCTCGTGGGTGTTGACGGACAGAACGTTGGTCTCCATGATGTCACGGATGCGGGTCTCATAGCTGGACAGGAGCATCCGCCGCACCGTGACCACCCCCAGCAGCACCCGGTTCTGGGTGACATAGCAGGTGTAGATGGTCTCCTTGTCCATGCCCACCTTGCGGATGCGGGCAAAGGACTCCTCCACTGTGGCGTTGGGGTGGAGATAGACGTACTCCGTGGTCATGATAGAGCCGGCGGAGTCCTTGGGATAGTTCAGCAGCTGGTTGATCTGGCTGCGCGTGGAGGAGTCGGTGTTCCGCAGGATCCTGGAGACCAGGTTGGCGGGCATATCCTCGATCAGGTCCACTGTGTCATCCAGGTACAGCTCGTCCAGGACCTCCCGCAGCTCCTTGTCGCTGAGGGCGTTGATGAGCCGCTCCTGGTCGTCGGAGTCCTCCAGCTCAGTAAACACCTCCGCCGCCACCTCCTTGGGCAGCAGACGGAACACCAGGACGGTCTCCTCCGGCCCCAGTTCATCCAGAAATTCGGCGATGTCTACCTCATTCATATTGACCAGCAGCTCCCGCAGACGGCGGAACTGCCGGGTCTGGACCAGCTCCAGCAGCTGCTCCAGGTCGTAATTTTCATGCATGACGCTCTCCCCCTTCGATCTGTTTCAGCAGTGAAAGCGGGACACAAAAAAACCACAGAGCGCACTGCGCCTGTGGCTGTTACGAGCGGACGGCGGACAAGGGGACGGGATCTCTGTCCCCTCCCTGCGCTCAGACTCTGCCGGGGCTGCCGGAACCTCCCGGTTCCGGCTCCGCGGCCTCCCGTTCGTGACAGCGCTCCTGCGTGTCCCGGTGGCGACTTCGGCCTTCCATGAGGTTCCACATCCTTTCCGCACCGTTGATTTCCGGTGGATCTTCCTCTCTCCGGAGGCGCGCCGGACAGGGTCCGGCAGGCGGGCGGGCCGCTCCTCCGGCCCGTCAAATCGTTTTCTTCAGTATAGCACAGCCGCACCGGGCAGTTCAAGAGAAATGTGTGCGAAATCGGGCCGGGTTGGCCCTTTTGCCAACTGGCCGGTCTGCTGAAACGAAAAAACAGCCCACAGCCGCGCGGAAGCGCGCTTCTGTGGGCTGATGTTATGACTGGGGGTGGGAGCCGCGGGAGGCCAGAGGCTTGATCTCCCGCAGGTAGACCCGGCGCAGGAATACCGTGGACAGGGCCAGCGAGAACAGCTCCGCAATGGGGAAGGCCCACCAGACGGCGGACAGGCCGACAGTCCGGGAGAGCAGGAAGCCCACAGGCAGCAGGACTGCCAGCTGGCGCACCGCGGAAACCAGAAGGCTGAGCACCCCGTGTCCCAGCGCCTGGAACACCGAGGAGCACACGATGGCATAGCCCGCGAACAGGAAGCTGAGGGAGATGATCCGCAGGGCGGGGACGCCGATGGACAGCAGATCGCCGGAGTCATTCTCCGACCGGAAGAGCTCCAGCAGGATGTGGGGGGCGAACTGGAAGGCCAGCAGGCCGACCAGCATGATGGTCACCGCGGCGGCCACGCTGAGCTTGATGGTCTTGACGATCCGGTCGGGACGGCCCGCCCCATAGTTGTAGGCCACGATGGGTACCATGCCGTTATTCAGGCCGAACACCGGCATGAAGATAAAGGATTGCAGCTTGAAATAGATGCCGAAGACGGCGGTGGCGGTGGTGGTGAAGGAGATCAGGATCTTGTTCATGCCGAATACCATCACAGAGCCGATGGAGGACATGACGATGGAGGGGATGCCCACACTGTAAATCCGGGCGATGATGCCCCAGTCCGGACGGAATCCGCGGAAGCGGAACTGGATGTCGTGGTTCCGGGTCAGATTGAAGAAGAGGGAAAGTCCGGCGGCGATGAACTGGCCGATCACCGTGGCCAGGGCGGCGCCCGCCACCTCCATCCGGGGCAGGCCGAACAGACCGAAGATCAGGATGGGGTCCAGGATGATATTGATGACCGCCCCGACCGCCTGGGTAAACAGGGTGTATACGGTGCGTCCGGTGGCCTGAAGCACCCGGTCAAAGGTGATCTGTAAAAACATTCCGCCGGACAGGACGCTGACGATGAACATATAGGCGGCGCCGTAGTCCACAATGGCCTGCTGGCCGGTCTGCATCAGGAAAAAGCCCCGGGAGCAGGTCAGCCCAAGGAGGACAAAGACCAGACAGCTGACGACCGAGAGAAACAGGCCGTTCATGGCCGCGGCGTTGGCCCGGGCCTGCCGGTTTTCGCCCAGGCTTTTGGAGAGCAGCGCGTTGATACCCACGCCGGTGCCCACCGCCACGGAGATCATCAGGTTCTGCACCGGGAAGGCCAGGGAGACGGCGTTCAGGGCATCCTCGCTGAGCTTGGCCACAAAGACGCTGTCCACCACGTTGTACAGCGCCTGGACCAGCATGGAGATGACCATGGGGATGGACATGGTAAAAAGCAGCTTGGGGACCGGCATGGTGCCCATTTTGTTTTCAGAAGCGGGCCGCGGCTCGTTCATAAGATCACTCCATTTCTATTTTTTCAGGGGTATCGATTCAGAAAAGGACCCCGCCCTCGGGCGGGATCCTCAAAGAAAATAAAAGGAAGGCCGTATACCGGGCCTGCCGACAAAAGAAAAAGGAAGACACGACCCACGGCCGAGTCTTCCTTTTTGGAAGAGACGGTCAAAATCGATATTCTCAAGTCCGCGAGACTTTCGTCCAACCACCCTGCCGGCCTTCAGGCCGGCGGCGCTGACGCGCCGTACAGGCGTTTTCGCTGTAAGCGAAAACCTTGGCGGAGGGACCATTCACTTGCCCCGAGCATGGAAACGCTGAAGGGTGGAGCGACCAGCGGGAGCGAAACCCAAAAAGGAAGACATGACACCTGTGGTCATGTCTTCCTTTTTGGTGCGGCTGACGGGAGTCGAACCCGTACGCCCGTCCGGACACAAGCACCTCAAGCTTGCCAGTCTACCAATTCCAGCACAGCCGCAAACCAACGATTTTGAAAACCGCTCTGTTATTGTACATTCAGAAGGGAAATTTGTCAATGGATTTTTTCGGAATTGTTGTCTCAGCAATGTAGGACTACAATACATATTGGACAGTTGAATAAAAAGGGATGAAGGATAAGGTCTCATCGGTTATAGTTGAAGTTGCGAGCAACAACCGCACGAGA
>ERZ827194.327-NODE-327-length-40832-cov-3.60424_pt1 | contig 40832 bp, 32 predicted proteins | sample MGYA00519777_ERZ827194 | MGnify/ENA primary metagenome ERZ827194 (study PRJEB31778, sample SAMEA3449277) | human gut metagenome | biome: human gut; feature: human-associated habitat; material: faeces | place: United Kingdom | collected 2010/2012 ...
AGTAGTTACTACAATTGTATCTGGAAAAATGGCAAAGAGAATTGCAAAAGCTTATAATGTAAAACTCATTGAAACGCTTACAGGATTTAAGTATATTGGTGAGCAGATTAAGTTCTTTGAGCAGGAACATTCCAATGAATTCCTGTTTGGATATGAAGAAAGCTATGGTTGTCTGGAAGGCACTCATGCCAGAGATAAAGATGCAGTTGTTGCAGTTATGGCTTTATGTGAAGCAGCGGCTTACTATATGGACAAGGGTATTACTCTTTGCGAGCAAATGAATAATCTTTTTGAAACTTACGGTTTCTATAAAGAAGATTTATGTACAATTACTTTAAAAGGTCAAAATGGAGCAAAGCAGATTGCTGCTATTATGGAAAAAATCCGTAAAGAAGTTCCTACAGAGTTGGGCGGATCTGAAGTTTTGGCATTACGTGATTATGAACTGGGTATTGTGAAAAATCCAAAAACAGGAGAAGAAAACGGTACTGGATTACCAAAATCTAACGTACTTTATTTTGAATTAGAAAATGACGCATGGTGCTGCGTTCGTCCATCAGGAACAGAGCCTAAGATTAAGTTTTATGTAGGTGTAAGAGGAACAGACAGCGAAGATGCGGAAGCAAAAATGAATACATTGATGTGCGGAGTCAGAGCGTTGGCAGAGGAGGAATAAGAAAATGGCATTATTAAAATTACGTCCAAGTTATAAAGACTATTTATGGGGCGGACATCGTCTGGTAGAGAAATATAACAAAGAATTTGATGGTGATATTCTGGCAGAAAGCTGGGAACTTTCCTGCCATCCGGACGGACCTTCTTATGTTGTAAATGGTTCTTATGCAGGCAAAACATTGCAGGAATACATTGACTTAGAAGGAAAAAAAGTACTGGGAAATAACTGTCAGAAATTTGAAGAATTTCCTATTCTGGCTAAATTTATTGATGCGAAGGATAATCTTTCCATTCAGGTACATCCTGATAATGAATACGCTCTGAAAAATGAAGGACAGTATGGAAAGACAGAAATGTGGTACATTATGGATTGTGAAGAAGGTGCTTTCCTTTATTACGGATTTAAAAAAGAAGTCAGCAAAGAAGAATTCGAAGAAAGAATTAAGACAGATACTTTGTTGGAAGTTTTAAATGCAGTTCCGGTACAGAAAGGTGATGTGCTGTTTATTGAAGCAGGAACTATTCATGCAATCGGAAAAGGAATTGTTATTGCAGAAATCCAGCAGAACTCCAACGTGACTTACAGAGTATATGATTTTGGCCGTGTAGGAAAAGATGGAAAGAAGAGAGAGTTACACATTGATAAAGCAGTGGAAGTAACCAACCGCGTTCCGATTTCCAGAAAAAATACTTGTTATCCTCATGTTGCAAGCTGTGACTATTTCACAGTAGACTGTCTGAACATGGACGGAAAACTAATAAGTAACGTAAAAGGTTCTGTGAATGAAGACTCTTTCGTAAGTATTTTAATTATGGAAGGTGAAGGAACAATTTCCTGTGGAGAAGAAAAAATTCCTTATAGAAAGGGCGACAGCTTCTTTATGTCAGCAGGAAGTGGTGAATATGAAATTAACGGAAGTTGTGAAGCGTTAATTACAACAGTGGAATAAAAATAAAATTAAGAGGGAGCTATTACTGGGATAGATAATCTATCAAGTAATAGCTCTTTTTGGTTTGTTTTTCTTTAAAATAATGATAAAATATAGTTGAATATTTAACTGAGCAGGGGAGAGTCCTATGAAGAATAAAGGAAAGAAAAAATATATTTTTATTCTAAGTTTTTTAGCAGTGACGATAATTTTTATTAGTTGTACTTTATTTAAATTTTATAGGTTGACACATCGACGTATTTACGATATGCAGATTGAAGAAATGAAAAATATTTCTATGCAGGGATGTGCGGTGGTAGAAAAGAGACTGGAAGGTCTTGTAAATCTTTTATATGGTTTGACCGAATATATTCAGGAGGAAAATGTTGCAAGTAAGGAAAATGTAAAATACCTCAGTGATTTTTTGGATAAGAGAGATGTAGGATTCCAGAGAATGGGAATTGCAGATAAGGAAGGAAATGCTCTGGTTACAAATGGGGAAGTATTAAATCTTGATAATAAGAAATACTTTCGCACATGCATAGAAAAAAAACATGGAACTACAGAAATAAGATATTCCGATATTGTAGAAAAACAGATTTGTATTATTGCAGTTCCAATTTTAGATGAAGCAAACGAAGCAGTAGGAGTTCTTTACGGAGTAAGCGAATTGGATTTTTTTAAAATTTATGATAATACGGTTCTCGAAGGCAAAACTACTTATATTCAAATTGTCGATTTGAATGGAAATTATATTAGCAAAAATAAATCTACACTTATTGGAAAAAGGGATAATATTTTTGATGGAATCGGAAGTCTGGAAAGCCAGATAGGTGCGGAAGAAATTCGAAAAAAGATTCAGAACAATGAACAGATTTATACAGAAGTTACAGATGGGAAATCTAAAGAAATTATATATTTTATACCTTTAAAGTTAAATGATTGGTGTGTAGTTAGTGTTATAGATTTTTCAGAGATAACAAAGTCTGTAGATTATATGTTAAATCATAATGCATACATTATGGTATTAAAAATTGTTTTGGCTATCTTACTTCTTTTCTTGTTAATTTTATATTATTCCAGTCAGGAAAGAAAACAGGTGAAAGACTTTAATGAAAAATTATTGTTGGATGAAGAAGTTATGTTGATCGCAGCAGAAAAATCCGGTTTTATCATTATGAATTATGAAATGGAATCAAAGAAGCTTAGGTTCATCAATAGAAAATTAGGAGATTTAGTACTACCGGAAGAGGCGCAGAATCTTCAGGAAGTATTTAAAGGATATTGTTCAGAAAATCAAGAGCTTTATCAACAGCTGGAACAGATTTTTGAAAACATGAAAACAAAAAAGGGTAAACGAGATTTTCTGGTATCTTTTATGAAAGATGGAAAGATGATGTATCTTCGAATTCAGCTTGTAACACCGATAGACGAAAAAGGAAATGTTCGTCAGTGTATTGGTATGATAGAGGATTATACAGAAAAGCAGAAAATTCGAGATAAGGCAGACAGAGATTCGCTGACAGGCTTATATAATCGAAACAGCAGTAAGGAGAAAATAGAAATTCTTCGAAAGACTTTTGAGAAGAAACCGGGGATTGTTCATGCCTATGTAATTTTAGACATAGACAATTTTAAAGTTTTGAATGATACTTTGGGACATCAAATAGGAGATCAAGCACTTCAGGATATAGCAGAAATTTTAAAAAGGCATTTTCGGAGCTATGATGTCATAGGACGATTAGGAGGAGATGAATTTATTGTTTTCCTAAAAGATATTCCAAGAGAGGCAGTCAGTCGTAACATTTCCAGTCTTTTGAAAAAATTAGACAAGGTTTACGAAAAGAATGGAAAAACCGTACGGATTACCGCATCTGTGGGAGTTGCACTAATTTCTGACGCAGATATAGAAATTCATGAAATGTATCGTAGAGCAGATGAGGCGCTTTATCAGGTGAAAAGAGAGAAAAAAAATAGTTTTAAAATATATGAAGAGGAAGAAAATGGACAGTCAGATAAGCTTAGATAAAGAATTAAAGATATATATGCAGACAATTCGATTTTTAGATGATAGTACGGATGATTATTTCTATTTGTATGACCTTATAAATGATAGAATTTATTTTACAGAAAAAATTTGTGAGAAGTATCCTATTGTTTCAGAGAAAGGTGGTATTCCACTTTCAGAATGGAGTAAGATTGTATACCCAAAGGACCTAGAATCGTTAAAATGTGAGATGAACAGAATTACCTGTGGAGAAAATGACAACCATTGTATGGAGTATCGCCTTGTCGATAAAAATGGAAACAGAGTTTGGATTGTTTGTCGTGGAACTGTATTAAAGAAAGAAGATGGAACTCCGGCATTTTTAATTGGTAACGTATCGGAAAGTGCGGTAAGACGAGAGTTGGATAGTCTTACAGGACTTTGGAATAGTGAGAAACTAAAAGAAGACATGGGAAAATATCTGAAAAACGATGACGGGTATTTGATGATTTTAGATATTGATAATTTTAAAAATATCAATGTGAAAAATGGAAGAGAGTTTGGGAACGATTTACTTAAAAAGATAGCTGTGGTTTTGGAGGAAAAAGCAGATTATCTCATTAAGTTATATAGACTGGATGGAGATTGTTTTGCAGTAAACTTTCCGAATAAAGGAAGAGAAGAGGTTGTAGAATTTTATAATTCTGTAAAAACGGAATTGAAAGATTGCTGTACTGCCTCTGCAGGGGCTGTATCTTATTCAGAAGGAGAAGACATTGGATATTTATATCAGTATGCGGAGAATGCTTTAGACAGGGCAAAGCGCGAAGGGAAGAATCTGTTGGTTTTCTTTTCTTCTGAGGATTATCAAAAAAGCTTAGATTGGATTAAGCTTCAGGATGAATTGAAAGAGTCTGTAAATAATCATTGTGAAGGATTTTACCTTTGTTATCAACCACAGATAAAGGGGGAGAATTTTCAGATTTATGGAGCAGAAGCGTTGCTTCGTTATCAATCACCTACGGAAGGTTTGATTAGCCCGGCAAAATTTATTCCTATTTTAGAGCAAAGCGGATTGATTTGTGAGGTGGGAACCTGGGTATTGAAAACAGCTGCAAGACAGTGTGCAAGTTGGAGGAGGATTTTTACAGATTTTCATATTAGCGTTAATATTTCCTATGTACAGTTATGCCAGGAAAGTATTACCAAGACTGTTCTGGATATTATTGAAGAAGCTGGAATACCGGGAAATGCACTTACGTTGGAAGTCACAGAGAGTATGCAGCTTCAGAATTATAGCTATTTTAATAAAATTTTTTATGAGTGGAAAAGGTATGGAATTCATATTTCTATTGATGATTTTGGAACAGGGTATTCCAGTTTAAGATATTTAAAGAGTATTGATGTAGATGAAACGAAAATAGATCGTTGTTTTGTAAGCCAAATTTATTGTAATAATTATAATTACCGTTTGCTAAGCAATATTATTAAGCTGGCACATTCTGCGCAGATACAGGTTTGCTGCGAAGGGGTTGAAACAGAAGAAGAACTGGCAGCATTGCAGCAATTAAGTCCTGATCTGCTTCAGGGATTCCTTTTTGCAAAGCCATATACAAAAGAAGAATTTGAAAAATTGTATATATATAAAGAGAAGCCGGAATACCAGGAAAGAGTAAAAAGAGAGAATGACTTATATCAGATGAGTATTATCGAAAAAGAAAATGTTATAGTTGAAAACGAAAAAGATGAAATCGTCAATATTGTAGAAGGAATGGATGAAATTATTTATGTCAGTGACGTAGATACTTGTGAACTTTATTATATGAACTTGGCTGCCAGAAAATTAACAGGTATTTATGATTATAAAGGACATAAATGTTATCAGGTATTTCAAGGAAGCGATACATCTTGTGAATATTGTAATAATTGTAAATTGCAAAGAGAAAAATTTCAGGTATGGGAAAGAGATAATTTGTTTTTAGAGAGACATTTTATAATAAAAGATAAATTGATTCCTTGGAATGGGAAAATGGCACGTTTAGAAATTGCTATAGATACAGGTGGAAAGTGAGAAGGACTTTATAAAGGGGATAAAAATTTCATGAGAGAGAATTTTGACTTACAGTTTTTTTCTAAGATTTTAGATAAAATTACTTCCAATATACGTGTTATGAATGCGGAAACCAATGAAATATTATATATGAATGACTGTTGTAAACGAACATTTCATGAGGAAAATCTAGTAGGGAAAAAGTGTTGGGAAGTATTACAAAAAGATAAAAAGCAACAATGTGAGTTTTGTAAAATAGATGAATTAAAAAAACAGGAAATGGGTAAACCGTATTTTTGGAAAGAATATAATTCAATAACAGATAAGGTATATCTGATAGAGGATATTCTGGAGAATCTGGGAGGAAAGCTGTACCATATACAGAATGCTATTGATATTACAGAGTACGTTAAGCTTTGCGAAGATGCTGCAACAGATGAGCTGACAGGAATTTTGAACCGAAAAGCAGGAAAAGAAAAGATAGCGGAGGTTTTAAGAAATTTAAAACAAGATGAAATGTTTACAGCAGTCCTCTATGATATTGATGGCTTAAAATGGGTAAATGATGCATATGGACATTTAGAAGGGGATAGACTTCTTACATACGTTGCTCAGACAATTAAGGCAGAATTGTCTGAGCCGGATTTTGTGTTACGACTAAGTGGGGATGAATTTATTATTGTCTTTATGAATAAAGATACTGGTGAAGCAGATATCTGGATGAGAAAGATATTAAAAATGTTGAAAGACAGGCGTAAAGCAGTGGGGATTGATTATGATGTTACTTTTAGTTACGGTCTGGCAACTATACGAGAGAGAGAAAGGCTGACAGTTTCGGATGTTCTTTCTCTTGTGGATGCGCAGATGTATATTCAAAAAAGGGATTATCATATTTTTAAAGCCCAAAAACAGTTGGAAGAAAAACATAGAAAAATAAATGAAATCACACCATTTCAATATAATAAGGAATATCTTTTTGATGCCTTAGATGAAACTATTGATGATTATGTTTTTGTAGGAAATTTGAAAACCGGGAAATTTAAATATTCCTATAAAATGATGTTGGATTTCGGCCTACCATCTCAGATTTTAGATGATGCGGCAGTATTTTGGAGTAAGAAAATACATCCGGAAGATGTGGAACTATTTTTACGCAGTAATCAGGAAATCTTGGACGGAAGAATTGACAGACATACCATTGTATATCGAACCCAAAATGCAAAAGGTGAATGGGTACATTTGATGTGTAAAGGGCGTATGATAAGAGATGCGGAAGGAAAACCAGATTTATTTAGCGGAATTATCAGAAACCTTGATAAAAAAGAGCTGGATATTAATGAAGAAATACGTGTAATCAGTGACAGTAGCAGCGATGGGATTTTTAAAGCTGCCATGACAGAAGGATTTCCGGTGTTATATGCCAATGATGGCTATTATGAATTGCATGGATATACGAAAAAACAGATGGCAGAAGAGCTGAATAACTGTGCAGAAAGTCTTCTTTACGAAGAAGATAAAGAAAGAATTACCCGTGAAATCGAGGAAAAAATTGTTGAAAATAAAAGACGAGTTGTTTTAGAGTATAGAATTCGCAGGCGCGACGGAGAGATACGATGGGTATATGTGAATGCCGGAGTTCTTATGCATATTGATGGAACACCAATATTATTGGGGATGATTGTGGATATTACAGAGCGTCGAGAACTGGAAGAAAGGCTGATGCGTACAGAACAGCTATTTAAGATTGCCAGAAAGAATACACGTTTAAAAATGTGGGAGTTGGATGTTCGGAAGAAACAGATTATTCAGACAGACGAGTCTCAAAAATTACAGGGATATGGTATGATAGTAGAAAATGTTCCTGAAACAGTTATTTCAAATGGTCGTATTCATCCTGAAGATGTAGAATTGATAAGAGAATTTTACAGAAAAATTGAAGATAGTGATAAAGCTATTAGTATTGAAGTGCGAGTAAGAGCAGGAGCAAAAGAAGATGTATATCACTGGGAGAAGATAACTTATACGCCTATACAGCGAATGAAGGGAAAGACTATATGGGCAATTGGTATATCGGAAGACATTACTATGCAGAAAGAGGCAGAAATTCGTGTTTTCGAGGAAGAAAGATTGAGAGAATTGCTGTCGGAGGATATGATTTGTAGCTTTCAGATTAATTTAAGCCAAAATCGTCTGGAAAACTTTTGGGATTGTTTGAATGGAAAAGGCGAGGTTAAAGTGCCAGAACAGGGATATGAAGGTGTTTATTATAAAATTTTCGAAACAATTGCAATTGAAGATGACAGAAAACGTTTTGAACAGTTATGTGCACCTGAAAAGATGAATCCAGAAGTATTAAAGGAGCGGCAAAGTTTTAATCTGGAGATTAGACAGAAGCAAAAGAGCGGATTGATTTTATGGGTGGCGTTAAATCTTCGTGCTATGCGTTCACCGGAGTCCGGAGAGATATTTTTATTTGGATATTTGAAAGATATTGATTTATTAAAAAGAAGAGAATTATCTTTGAAACAAAAAGCAGAGCTAGATGAATTAAGTGGATTTTATAATTTTAAAACAGCGAAGCTTTTAATTGACGAAAGTTTGAAAAAGGCAAAAAGAGATAGCTGTGCATTAGTGCTTTTAGATGTGGATAACTTCAGAAAGATTAACGAAAATGGTGGATTTCTCACAGGGGATGAAATTCTAAAAGCAGTAAGCAGTCAGCTTAAGAAAAGTATATTAATACCTTGTATTAAAGCGCGAGTGAACGGAGATACATTTTTACTGTTTTTCTATAATCTTAAAGAACCTGACAGCATGCGTGAAAATATGGAAAGAATCAGGGAAAATATTAGTCGGAAATATAGCATAGAAGGAAAAGAATTTGATGTTACGGTTTCTGCTGGTATGGCGCTGAATTTTGCTGCAGATATGTCTTATGAGCAAATGTATAAATATTCCGGTTATGCATTACAGGCTGCTAAGAGAGAAGGAAAGGATAAGCTGCGGATGTTCCGGGATATTGAAAAGATAGAAGATGGAAAAGATATTCACATTACAGTAAATCCTGAGACTTATGAAATTATAAATATGAATGCTACAGGACATGTTGCTTTTGATATGACAGGGCTCTCTGATATAAATATTAAATGTCATGAGTTATTATATAACAATCCTGAAGTATGTTCTTTTTGCTATAAGAACATGAACTTAGATGAGGAACAAGTATGGAAATGTTTTTTGCCGCGGTTAAATAAAGCTATGCAGGTTCAGGTTCAAGATGTTATGAGAGACGGGAAAAGAGTCAGAAAAATTCATGTGAGGGAAAAAGATATAGAAAGTCAAAAAACGGAAAGTATGTTTGTGCTGAACTTATTAAAGGAGAGCTATAAACAACTTGAGCGTGGTGAAAGTCATTGTTCTGTACTTTTTACATTTATGAAATATATTGCAGATACTTTTCAGGCAAGTTATGTAGCTTTGTATGAAAGAGATAAAACAGCAACAACATTGCGAGTAGAACAAAGCTGGAAAGCAGAAGACTTTTCAGAACAGGAATCTTTTAATCTGGAAGTCGATAAAGTAGAAAGCCTTTTCAAGACAGTTTTTCCGAAAGATACTATTTTTATCCTTGATCAAAATAGTGTGGGATACACAGAAGCACAGGAAATTTATGGAAAAGATGCAGTACCTCTTCCGCTAATTTTAACCGGAAACTTTAAAAAGGGCAGATTGATTTCTATGGTTGCTTTGGAATATGTGAAAGAAGATAAAATGTCTTTTAAAATACTAGAGACTATTGCTGAATTTATGCATCAGATAAGTAGTGTATTTGATCTTCGTAAAAAGTATGAAGATGCAATGCAATACGATCAAAAGACAGGGATTTTAAACTATCAGAGTTATATGGAATATTTAGAGAGAATAAATGAAGACATTCATTCTACTTTTGGGATTTTTGGAATTCATATAGCTTCTTTAAAAGATTATAACAGACATTATGGGACAAACGCAGGAGATAATTTATTAAAAACTACTGCCGATGTATTGGCAGAGTTTTTTGGAAGGGATAATTGTTTTCGTGTAAGCAGTGCGCGTTTCTTTGCAGTTTATCCAAACATTACGTATGAAAATTTCCAACAGAGATGTGAAAAAGTAAAAGAATGCCTGGAAAAACAACATAATGGAATGTTTGCAGATGCCAGAGTATGGGGTGAACAAGTCATTTCTGTTGAGAAGCTACAGCAACAAGTAGAAGAGAAACTACAAATTGCGCTTGCGAAGCTACGCATTCTTAATTTAGAAAATAGTCAAAATACAGTTGCAGATAATTTGAAACAATTAAAGAATGTAATAGAGAGTGGGAAGTTTCGCACATTTTTCCAACCGAAAGCCAATGTTGAGACAGATGAAATATGTGGCGCAGAAGCTTTAATCCGTTATTATGATGAGAAAACCGGAATTGTACCGCCGGGACGTTTTCTCCCTCAGATTGAAAAAGCCGGATTTATTCGTTTGATTGATTTATTTATATTAAAGGATTCATGTCGGATTTTAAAAAAATGGATAGAGAGTGGATGGAAGCCATTTCCGATTTCTCTGAATTTTTCAAGAGCAACAATTTTAGAGCCGGGAATTTTAGAAGAAACCAACGAGATTGTGGAAAGCATTGGAGTGCCCAAAGAACTTATTCAGATTGAAGTAACAGAGACGATTGGAAGCATTGATACCAGCAGCTTGAAAGAAATTGTGGAGCAATTTACAGAGGCGGGATATAAAATTGCTTTGGATGATTTCGGAGCAGAATATAGTAATATCTATGTTTTATATTCTTTGAAGCTTAATGCTTTAAAATTAGACAGACGTATTGTCAACGATATTTACCATGATAAGCGGGCACGATTTGTCGTAGAAAATGTAATTCATATCTGTAAGGAACTTCAAATTGAATGTGTGGCAGAAGGCGTGGAGACGGAAGAACAACTTGGAGTTTTAAAGGAAATGGAATGCGATGTAATGCAGGGATACTTTTTGAACAAACCGTTGCCGGAAACAGAATTTGAAAAGTTGTATATTTAAAAATAAGGGAGGTATCTATTTTCAAAGAGCCTCCCTATTTTGCAATATATAACTTTTCTTAAGACTGAAACATTATAATTTTTTACTCAGCATATCCACATTAGATGCATAAGTCAGCGCTGTTTCCTTTGTAATCTGTCCTGCACGGTAGAGATTTAACAGACTGGAGTCCATGGAAATCATGGTAGGGCTGTTTGATGCGTAGAGAATACCGTCAATCTGCGGTGTCTTATTATCACGAATCATATTGCGGATGGCAGGTGTCATAGTCATGATTTCAAAAGCAGCTACCATTTTGCCGTCTGTAGATGGGACAAGCTGTTGGGAAACAACTGCCTGTAGTACCATAGAAAGCTGAATAGCAATCTGTTTTTGCTGATTTGGTGGAAATACATCAATAATTCGGTCAATGGTATTTGCTGCGCCCACTGTGTGCAGTGTGGAAAAAATCAGATGCCCTGTTTCAGCAGCCGTCATTGCCACGTTTGTTGTTTCATAGTCACGCATTTCTCCAAGAAGGATAACATCAGGACTCTGACGCAACGCAGCTCTTAGAGCAACTACATAGCTTTCCGTATCAAGATTTACTTCACGCTGGCTTACGATACTTTTTTTGTGTGGGTGAAGAAATTCCAGAGGGTCTTCCAGCGTAATAATATGCTTTTCCTGATTGGAGTTAATCTGGTCTACAATACATGCCAGTGTTGTAGATTTTCCATTTCCCGCAGGGCCGGTGACAAGAACCAGTCCTTTATTTAAATTGCCAAAACGGATAATGGAGTCAGGAATTCCTAAATCTTGTGGATGAGGCAGAGTAAAGGTAATGACACGGATAACTGCGGCAATGGAGCCTCTTTGTTTAAAAGCATTTACACGGAAACGAGAAACACCTCTTAAAGCAAACGAAAAGTCATCATCTCCCGTGTTAAGTAAGCGGTCTGTACTTCTATTATTTGCCAGCTCATAAATCTGGTTTACCAAGTCCAGTGTATCATTCGGAAGAAGCTTATCTTCGCTGACACGTTTGATACTGCCGTGGAGACGGTAAGAAAGAGGAAGACCGGCTACCAGAAAAATATCAGAAGCACCGGCAAGTGATGCGGATTCAAGTAATTCTTTTACATTCATATAAATATCTCCTTTGCAAAATGTAGATTTTACATAAGATTTAGGGGCTCATCATTGTCCCAACTATCCGTAGAAATTTCTTTCCAGGAAGTAATCTTGTAAAGCCTGCTGTCTTCATTAATTGGCAACTGAAGCTGTAAAGAAACAGCCAGTGATTGCGTATCGTTAATAGGAACAGTAAAGGTCAAAATCGGGAAACAAGAAAAATCTACAGAATAAGTAAGGTTTTCCATTGCTTCATTATCGAATAATGCCGTACCCTGTTCCAAATAATCCTTTCCATGTAATTCGTAAGCTTTTGCCAGTAATTCATCAATTTGTGCAAGCCGTGCCTCTGCTTCGTTAGAAGCGGCGTAGTAATCAGATGTTCGTTTGGCAATATTTCGTGCATAAGTTCTGTCATTGTTGCTGCTTGCCACAGACAACACAGAAAAGGTCACAAGACATAAAATAATAAAAATTACAAGCATAGAAGCAGAGCCGATATTAACGGCAGGATATTTTTTCTTCTCCATCTTTGTTCCCCTTTCTTAATATGTATGTGGTACATGAATTTGCACCGGAAGTTCATAAATAGAATGATTATCTTCTGCCAGCGAAATTTTAATGGTTGCTAAAGCCATGTCTTCTGTATAATCCGGTGTCAATGTCAATTTGTATGCAGCATCTGCTTTTGTACATGGCACACCGTCTTCATTATAATATGCACTATAAAAATCTACAGACTTTTGTTGCTGAAGTTCCGGTAATAAATCTGCTATAGCGTCCATATCCCCATAATTTTGGCGAAAGATTTCTGCGGTGGAGGTTACAAGATTTACACCGGTGTTTAGTTGGGTTGTTTCTCTGCTCAGAAGGTGAGATTTTACAAATAACTGTAAACATACAGCGCTTGCCAGAGAAAAGAAGGCAATAGCTAAAATCAGCTCAATCAAGAAAAGACTTGATTTATGTGTACGATAATTTTTCATAGTCACATCTTCCTCCTGCTAATTACTTTTTGTCCCTATAACTACAGAATGGGTTTTATTCTGTTCCGTAGTAATGGTGAAACGGAATAGATTGTCAGAAAGGGACTTTGCCTGAAAACTGTTTACTTCCAGAATTAGTTCCCCGGCTACAGGAGAAGGCTTTGTTCCTTCCTTTACAGAAAGTTCTTTTAAAGCTCCATCATGTTCATAAATATAAGTAGTATAGTCAGAACCTTGAGGCTTTAGCATGAGACAATCGCCATCATCCAGTTTTCCCACAGAGACCGTATCTGCTTCATCATTCTGCCGTATTTTTTCGCTGATATAGGACAGAGCAGTACGGGAGGTGTACTGTTCCTGTGAGTCCTCTGTGGTAGATTTGTAAATACGGGTTGCCAGAAGTACCACAATGAGTGAAGATACCGCAAATACAAAAAATAATGCCACAGGGAAAATAAAGTCAATCACATGACGTTTTTGGTTGTTTATTTTCATAAGAAATCAATCCTTTCTGGAAATGATTGTAATATCCGGCATAATATTTTCACCGAGTACTTCGTATCCAATAAAATATTTTTCTTTATCATAGCGAAGTGGATAATGCTCTTCCAGGTAGCTCAGGCTTTCCGGATAACGTCCTTCTGCTGCGTAGCATTGCACTACATTTCTTTTGACAGCCCGCTCTAAAGTTTCTATTTCTGTTCTGTCAGCTGTTTGAGATATAGACTGAATTCCGTAAGAAAAGCAGAATATCAGCAAGAAAAACAGGCAGATGGACAGAACAATACTTCGCAGACTGGATGTCTGTTTTGCAGTCTGAAATCGTTTCATAATACAATCGCCTCCTTACAGACTGGACATAATCCCCATAAGTGGGAGCATAACGGAAAACAGAATAATACCTACGATAACAGATAAAATAATCACCAGTGTAGGCTCCAGTATGGAAATGATGGAAGTCAGACGATTATCAATTTCTTCCTCATATTTTTCAGCAATTTCACCCATAACGGTATCAAGGGCTCCTGTTCGGGCTGCGAGGTTTGTCATGCGTCCATATATGCCGGAAAAGATACCCACCTGTGTAAGTGCAGTGGAAAACTCACTGCCTTCACTCATCATTTGACGGCAGCTTGCAATCTTTTTTCTAAATTCTTCATCTTCAATCAGATTTTCTGCAAGCTCTGTACAGTAGTCAGGATTTAGTCCACTGCTAAGTGTTAATGCCATACAGTCTGCAAAGCGGCAGGAAGAAGTTTTCTCATATAGACGGCGCAGAGCAGGAATATGTTTGCTAAAGGATGCAAAAATTTTGCGTCCATGCTTTGTTTTTCCAAAATAAATGCCAAGTCCAATGAGTACAATAAGTACTATAATCAGTATAGCGGAATATTTATTAACCGCAGCTCCGATAGACAGAAGTCCTCTGGAAAATCCGGTCATTTCCTGCCCAAGCTGTGCAAATACCTGATTAAAAATCGGCATAACTTTTGTAATTAAAATAAGAATAACTGCAGTCATCATGCAAATCATAACCAATGGATAAGTAACAGCGCTTCTAATAGAACGAGAAATATTTTCTTCTCTTTCATAATGAAGAGAAAGAGATTTCATAACATCATCCAAACGTCCGGCCTGTTCTCCGATTTCTACCATGTGGAGCAGGTAGGACGGAAATACTGCAGAAGTTTCCAACGCCTTAAAGAGACTTCCGGTTTCTAAAAGCGTATCATAGATTTTCTGTAGGATTACTTTTTCAGAATTACTCTGGGATTCTTCCAGCATAATTGAGATACCCTCAATAGAAGAGATACCAGATTTTAAAATTAATGCCATTTGATTACAAAAAGAAGAAAGTTCTGTATTAGATAGTTGCTTTTGTGAAGTATTGCGCTTCATAAAATTCGCCTCCTAATCATAAATTTTTTTAATAAGAATACTGTAAGGTATAATTTTTTCCATCGCCGATATATTTTCCAACTGACTTACGGCTGTTGTTTGAAGCAAGTGTAGGGTCCATTAGAGTCCATGAAGAACCATCAAATTGAATAATATCATCCACCCATCCTACTTCATCAACATACGCACTAATCCAAGCATGTTTGACTTCGCCTGAATAACCGATTTCCAGCTTTGTAGGAATACGTTGTGTACGCATCATAGACGCCATTAGTGCGGCATAGTCAAAACAGATACCTGTTCCTGAAGAAAGGGTTTCATCAACAACCGGAAGATATCCGTCCACAACTTCCGTTGCCTTTTGTTCGTCATAAGTAATGTTTTTGGTAACATAAGTATAAATATTCTGAATGACTTCCAAATCTGAGTAAGTTCCATTGGCAAGTTCTGAACCTTTTTCTATAGCTTGACTTCCTTCGGCAAAATTAACGTATTGATTAGGGTAGAGGAAGGGAGAAAATTCATTTTCCAAAGTTACCTCAATGGTTTCTGATAGAAGAATGGCATATTTATCTTCCGTGGTGTTTTCCAGAACGTTAATCTGGTAGGTTCCATTACCTCCTGCAAAAGGGAAGGTTTGATAATTTCCGTCTACTGTAAGAAGAGGTTGAGTTTTTGTACCATCTGGGGCCACAGTTTGGACGCGAACCTTCGGAACAGATCCCGTATATTTCACCATAAAATAACCTAAAGAGGAATTGGAAGTATCAACAAGTACGTTTTCAGTCTGCCATACAGACGTACCGCTTGCTTCCGGTACTAAAACTGTTGGGACATAATCTCTGGGTTCTTTTTCCGGATTATTCTTGGGAGATTTAGATTCGCTGCAGGAAATAAGGAAGGTTACACATACGAAAAGGCAGAGAAAAAGAAAAACATGTTGTTTTTTCACCATGTACACCTCCTAATATGTAATGATATATTTATTATCCAATGATGTATTTACTTTGTCAATCAAAAAGAAAAAATGTAAAATATTAGCTTGTGGAGAGGTTATGTTCATGTTAAGCTATTAGTTAAATGGTAGTTTCAGTTAAAATAGATGGGGGTGACAAAATACAGCTTATGAAAGCAGAACATACAGTATCAACACTTAGAATTTGTATTGATGAAATGCAGACAGAAGAAAGTGATATCAAAGGACGTATTTATGGAATTGCAGTAAAGGATGAAATTACATTCTCAGGTAGTTCAGAACTTTTTGTGATGATTGACAGATTATTAGACAAAATCGGCAAACCACAGCCGTCACGAAAGTCCAGAAGTTTTCGGGAAGAGGAGAGTAGTCAAGTAACTTCTTATTGTTATAAACCTGAACAATATCATACTCAAGAAGAAATTTTAAAAGAAAAAGGAAACCTTATTACAAGGGATATAATTTTTATTTCCAGATTGAGGAGTTCCTGGCAGGGAATTGTAAAAGATGAAGAAGGAAAATTATTAGGGGAATTTGACAGCGATTTAGAATTTATTAGTCTTCTGTATGACCGTGGTGTGACTTTTTGAATTTATAATATCCATAATATGGGAGATGTAGACAAATAGGGGAAAAGGAGGGAATAAGGATGTCGCTATCACATAAAAAAGGCCAGAACACAGGGGAAACATTTATTATAAATGTAAAATGCAGACAAAACCATACATGGCAAGGAACTGTTAAGTGGATAGAGGGACAAAAAGAAGTTCCCTTTCGTAGTGCCCTTGAGCTAATCAAACTTATAGATTCTGCAATGGAAGTAGTAGATGAAGAAGATAATGATAATGAAGAAGCAACGTGGTAAAAACAGTATAGTTGTATGAGAGTCTGTGAGAAACGGACTCTTTTTGTATAAGATGAGCTACAAAAAAGGGGAATGGTATTTTATAGTGGCGAATTAAGTATTGCAAAAAGGGAAAAACAATATAAAATGGTATGTAGATATAATTTTATAAAAGCAAGGGTAAATTTACGGGAAGAGTAGAAGATTATGAATAAAATTAATTGTGGAGAATATCCTATACTGAGCGTACATACATTTGGTAAATTTCAAGTTTCAAATGAAAATGGGATATTAACTGTAGAGAAAATACATTCTGAGATGCTGACTCGATTGTTGACTTACATGATATACCACAGAGATAAGAGTCTGACAGTACAGGAATTAGTTGAAACATTGTGGCCTGATGATGAAAGTGATAATCCGGCTGGGGCTTTAAAAAATTTAATGTATCGTCTGCGTAACTTGTTGAAGAAGACATGGGGAGACTATGATTTTATTACAACAGGTCGAGGTGTATATCGTTGGAATTCACATAGTGTTCTGAAGGTAGATGCAGAGGAATTTGAACAATTTTGCAGAGAGATGGACATTGAAAGTAATATAGAGAAGAAGATAGAGAAAGGAAAAGCAGCAGTTGAATTATACCAAGGAGTGTTTTTGCCGGAGCTTTCTGCTGAATATTGGGTTATTGCAACTTCTACTTATCTTAATTCTATATATCTTTCAACAGTAAAAAAGCTGGCAAAATTATTGGAGCATGAGCAAAGGTATCCTGAGCTGGAACAGCTATGCAGACAAGTTCTTCGATTTGAATCTTTAGATGAAGAAATTCACTGTTATTTATTGAGAGCTTTAATTGCAGATAATAAACAGCAGGCAGCAGCAGAACATTATACAAGAACGGTAAAATATATGTATGATGCACTGGGAGTAAGACCATCTGAAGAAATGCAGGAAATTTATGAAGAAATGCAGAAGCGTCAGTATGACTATGAAAGCAGCATTGATATCATACAGGAGGACTTGAAAGAAAAAGAACTTCCAACAGGAGCATTTCTTTGTGAGTATGGTGTTTTTAAGAAAATTTACGCTCTTGAGGCAAGAAGCAGTAAACGAATGGGGATATCCATCCATTTGGCTCTGGTAAGTATGTATCTTGATTTGAGATCTCATGAACCACAGAGTAAGCATAAGAACATTCTTAGCGAAGGAATGAACGTTTTAGAGAAAACGTTGCTTGGCGGATTGCGTAATAGCGATATTATATGTAGATACAGTGCAAATCAATTTTTGATTATGCTTCCGGCGTGTCAGTATGAAGATGCAAAAATGGTTGTCAACCGTTTAAAAGATCGATTTTATCAGTCAGGCAAGACCAAGAAAGTAATTCTTCAATATAATATAGATGAAATTAATATTATGTAGTTTATGAAAATAGGCGTAACTTTGTATGTTGCATTTACAAGGTTGCGTCTTTTTTATTTCCTGAGAATTGTGTTTTGTAAAATAAAAGTTATCTTTTTGAAAAATGTGAATAAAATTTTAATAAAATGTGTATTTGTGACTGATTTGTGACTAAGCGTAATTATACTAGGCATATAGATTGAGAACATGCGCCGCTTATAGCGATGAAATAAATCAATGATAGAGAAAAATGAATGGAGGAGAAATGCCATGAAAAGTAAACAGAAAAAAATATTAGCAACCATACTTTGCATGGTTATGGTGTTGACAAATAATTTTTCGATATTAGCAGAAGAAACGGAAAATCTGCCGACAGAACCGGTCACAAAGAATGAAGCGTCAGCAGCGGATACAGAAATTTCTGGAACAGCGGCAGTCGGACAACAGGAAACGCCGAAACAACCGGAAGAAACGCCAGAGACTGAGGTGACGCCTGAGGAGCCGAAGAAGAAAGATGTACCGGAGACTGAGGTAGCATCTGAGGAGCCAAAAGTAGAAACAATGGCAGAGATACCGGAAGTGTCACAGGAATTAAAATATGAAGATGAGCAGGTATCAGTTGCTGTAACGGCGGTTGAAGAAGGTGCAATTCCTTCAGGAGCAACTTTGAAAGTTCTTCCAATTACTTTGGAAAATAGTGAAACAAAAACACAGTACGAAGATGTTGAAAAGAGAATTCAGGAAAAAGTTGCTGAAGATGAAAAAGAAGTGCTGGGATTTCTCGCTTATGACATTACATTTGTAGACAGTGAAGGAAATAAAGTGGAACCTAACGGAAAAGTAAAAGTTTCCATGGATTATAAGAACGCAGAGCTTCCACAGGAAGTAGTCGAAAAAGAAGCAACCGATGCAGAGGTAACCGTGCTTCATCTGGAAGAAGATGAAAATGGTGAAGTGAAACAGGTTGTGGATATGAGCGCTGAAAAGAAAGCAACTGTTGATACACTGAAGACAACAGAAGGAAAGAGAGTTCAGAGTGTAGAAGTAGTGACGGAAAGTTTTTCTGTATATACTGTTGTATGGGATGATGCAGATGGAAAGTTGAAACCCAAAGCTATACTTAATTTTGTAGATAAACAGGGTAGGGATATTTCAAGTGTTTTAGGTGTTTCTGATAAAACTATTTTTGTAGAAGGTACTAGAAGCCAAAACTTGAACACAATCGGAAGCCAATATTCAGCAAAAGCAGAAAAAGGCTATTATTGTTTTTCTGAGGCGCATTTAGATAGCCATAGCAGTAATTTAATTGCAGATGAAATTAGTTATAATGCAGAGGATAAGAATGGTTACGATTGGCACTATCGGTATAAAAACACTTGGCATGGATGGAAGAAAGGTACTTTTTGGAAACCGAATAAAAAGGTAAATGTATATCTGGTATATGAGATAGAGCTTTCTGAATTGTCAACAGTTGATACAGTGAATGCCAAAAGTGCAGGTGTTACCATGAAGATGATTGACCTTGGTGGAGGTCAGAAAGAATTGACAAATGGTAATTATACTGTTAACTTCGGTGAAAATAGCGGTTATGGAAATGGTACAATTAAAAAGGGGCTTTTACAATCTCGTATTGGAAGAGATGGTTTTCCGACGGTTGTGAATGGCGGGAAATCTCTTGGAGGATTGTTTAAAGGGGCTAAAGAAGTAGACTATCTTTTCCGAAAAGATATCTATGATGATACAGGGTATTTTGAGTATAGTAGTTTTGAAAATTATGCTTACCTCAATGGAGATGAATTTACAGTATATAATCAGTTAGGAACACCTAGTGATGGAGATAGCTATTTTTACCAGCGTGGAAATTTTATGCCGTACAACAAAATTGAGAATGGAAAGTTTTCCGTAAACAGGAACTTGTATAACGAAGATGGAAAGGAATTATCTGTTAATGATCCACGTTACAAGGAAAAGCTATACAAAACACAGGGGGCAAATAATTTCCAGTTTGGTATGCTGGTTGAAGCGGAATTTACCCAGCAGAGAAATGGTCAGGCGACACACCAAAAACCAAATGGTGATTTTGTTACATCGGACATGATTTATGAGTTTAACGGTGATGATGACTTGTGGGTATTCATTGACAATGTGCTGGTACTGGATATTGGTGGTGTACATGACGCTCATTCAGGAAGTATTAACTTCCGTACAGGCGATGTGATATGGTATGATTGTGAGACAAATGAAACACCAGTGAAAAAATCAACAACTTTGAAAGAAATTTTCCGGAGTGCAAGAGTTTTGCCAAGTGGTAAGTATTGGACAGATGCGGGTGCGAAAAAAGAGTTTAAAGGAGATACTTTTGCTGATTATACAACAGACCACAGCTTTAAGATGTATTATTTTGAACGTGGTGCAGGGGCATCTAACCTTCATGTGAAGTTCAATCTTCCTACAGTACCAACAAACTCTGTAAACGTACAGAAGGTTGTTCAGAATGAAGTTGGTCAGGATGCAAACTACGCCAAAGATATTGATTTTCTTTTCCAGATTGATGTGGATGGTAATCCGTATGCAAACCAGCCCTATGACATTGTGGTTGGTAATACAGTAGTTGGAAATGGTACAACAGATGAAAAAGCACAGTTTACCCTAAAGCATAATCAGACAGCCCGATTTAAAGAAATTTCAGGAGACAAAAATTACAGAGTCAAGGAACTGGGCGCTTATCTGGATGGATATGAAGTTGAACTGGATGGAACTACTATTTGGACACCGAGTGATGGAACAAAAATTCCTCAAGCTGATTCCGGACAACTTAATGTGGCAGAGAAATCTACAGTAGTATTTATTAATAAGATGGTAAGGTCATCTACATTAAATATTAAGAAAGAACTTGCAGAAGGTACAGATGAAACTGATAAAGAATTCCAGATTGAATTGAAGCTGGGAGACGAACTCTATAAGGGAACTTATACAATTGGAAATACAACGTTCACGGCTACAAATGGTATCATTAAACTGAAGGCAGGACAGACAGCAACTATTACCGGACTTCCTTATGGTGTTTCATTTGAAGCAAGAGAGCTGATGGATGGTTCTTACCTTCCGACTTACGGAATAACGGGAAAGGACGTTGTAAACATTCAGATTCCGGAAATTCAAGAAGATGGTACTTCCAATGGAATTACTTCTGCATCTGCACAGATTAACGGAGAAAATTGTACGCTGACAGTTACCAACAAAGAAATTCCTGTTGGAGCCGGAACGACCAGTGTTTCTGTACAGAAAAAATGGCAGGATATGGCAGGAGTTCCAATACCGGAGTATGTAGATGTTTATCTGTACAAAGATGAAAATCAAAACGGAGAGTTTGACGAGGGTACAGATACACCAATGATAGGGTACGAAGCAATTCGTTTGAGTAGTAAAGAAAACAATTGGAGTGGAAAATGGGATAATCTTCCGGGAGATACAGATTATGTATTGAAAGAGGTATATCCGCCGGGATATGAACAGGTTAATACAGAGTATGATAATAGCTTGGATAATATTGTTCAGGTAGGAGAAAGATATACTCCAAAGAATGAAGCGGTGTTTAATATTGGTGTGAACAACCTTTTACTTGTAAAAGAAACGGGAAATCATTATTTCCTGTGGTCGCCAATAGACTTGAAATTAGATAGGGACGATATTTCTTATATTGCAGGAGAGATTCAGAAATTAAACCTTGAAGGTACGGGAAATCTGGATTTGACGAATTTATCTTATTGTTATGGAGTTGGTGATTTTAACAACATTTCACTGGATCGATTGGATAACGGTTGGAAACTGAGTTTTCATGGCAAGAGTGCATGGGCAATGTTCTGGACTTTCCAGTATCACAGAACGCAGGGAATTACACTTACCAACTCTCTGGATACAGATGCCTATACATCTGTCAAGGTTGAAAAGGAATGGAGAGGAGACACTCCGGACACAAGACCAGACAGTGTAACGGTTCAGTTATACAAGAATGGTATTGCTGAAGATGCTCCGGTTGTACTCAATAGTGAAAACGATTGGAAACATACTTTTGAGAATTTACCTGTTTACACAGTAGAGGGTGAAAAGGATGAAAAAGTCACAAAGAATGTCTATCAAGTAAGAGAAACCAAGATTGGTGATGAAACTTTAGATGAGAACGGCAGAGCACAAGGCTATCAGTCTTCTGTAACAGAAATCGTTGATGACGAAGGAATTGTTACTTTTATCATTACGAACAGTAAAGATTGGCAGATTGTGAAAATCAGCGACAGTTCTGAACAGATTAAACTTAAAGGCGCAATATTCAAATTAACAAAAAATAATACAGAAGCCCCTGAACCTACTTGGTGGGGTGAAACAGATGAAAACGGAGTTATAAAGTGGTATACGAATTCAATACGTAAGAGTCCATTCGATGGTACATTCGAAGATGGTAAGTATACTTTGACGGAAGTCAGAGCACCTGCCGGTTATATTAAGAGTGAAGAGACATGGACAATTACCATCGAAGGCGGTATAGCTATAGACGTTGTTTCTTCAACAGGTGAGGAAATAAAAACAGATAAACTGAATGGTAAAGATACATACTACTTTAAAAATACTCCCCTTTATGAACTTCCATCTGCTGGAGGTACTGGAATTTTTGTATATACGATTGGCGGTACACTGCTTTTAATGGCAGCAACGATTCTCTTATATAAAATGAAACGCGGGGAGGTGCTGAAGAGTTAGAAAATGAAGAAACTTTTTAGCGGCCTCAAGTCGCAGGAGCAGCAAAAATTACATCTAAAAAATGTGTGGATGTAAAATAAATGAGGAAAACCTCAAAAGAAAAGGAGAAAAAATTATGAAGAAAATGAAGAAAGTATTCGCATTGTTAGTAGCAATGGTAATGGTTATGGGAATGACCATGACAACAATGGCAGCAGAGAGAAAGCTGACAAGTAACATTACAGTAAAAGGTTTAACAGAAGGTGCAAACACAAAATTAGACGCATATCAGGCAGTTAGTTATGATGTAGAACAGAATATCTGGGTAGTAGCTGCTTGGGCAGATGATTACATTACATTAAATGATGAAAAAACAGCATACGAAATTACTGACGCAGTAGAACTTGGAAAAGCAGCTGAGTCACAGAAACCAACTTATACAGGAACAACAACTGCACAGGAATATACATTCAAAAGTGCTGAGATTGGTGCTTATGTAATTCTGGCATCAGATGATAAAGAAACAGTGTATACAACAATGGTTGCAGAAACATATAAGGATAATGCAGAATATATTGAAGCTGAAGACAAAACAATTTTCGCTAAAGCTGATAAAGTAAAACTAGATAAAGAAGCAAAAGAAGGCGATAACTTTATCGGTAGAGGAGAAGAAGTTGAATTTACAATCACAACAACTTTCCCGAACTACGAAACACCTGATTCTGAAGACAATACTTTTACAATTGTGGATGCACCAACAGGACTTGATATTACAAAAGTGACATCATTAACAATCGGTGGAGAAGCATTTGAAGATTATACAGTAGCAGAAACAGATAATGGTGTGTTTACAATTGATTTAACAAATGCAATTGGAACAACAAATGCTAATGCAGGTAAAACAGTTGTAGTTACATACAAAGCAATCGTAACATCTGACGAGGGATATAGCAATACAGCAAATGCATTTAAGAATGACGCAACTTATGGTGATGATACAGAGAAAGGTTTCACAGGTGACATTACACTTGTAAAATATGCATCAGATGACAACAATAATGTTTTAACAGATAATACAAAATTAGCAGGCGCTAAATTTAAAGTTTACAAAGACAATAAAGAAGGTGAAGTATTATTCTTTGTAAAAGTAGCAGATGGCTTATATAAACATGCATTAGCAAGTGAAGAAGGTGCAGTTGATGAACTTGAAGTTTCAGCAGAAGGTGAACTTAAGGTAACAGGTTTAGGAAATGGTACATACTTCTTCGAAGAAACAAAAGCTCCAGACGGATATTCTATTAACGAAGATGGTGCAACTGTAACAATCGAAGGAAGTGAAAGTGAAAACGTTTCTATGAATACTCATGTAATCGATACAAAACTTTCTTCCCTTCCATCTACAGGTGGTATCGGTACAACAATCTTCACAATCGGTGGTTGTGTAATCATGATTGTAGCAGCAGGTTTATTCTTCGCTAGCCGCAGAAAAGAAAGCAAATAATTTTATAATTCTTATAACAAAAACTCATAAGCTGGGGCGGTAACCCGCCCCGGCTCTTATAAAAAATACAACAATAAGGAGAACCCGGATGAAAAGAAAAATTACTACTATTACAATTTGCATAATGTTTTTAGCCGGTTTGTCCTTGTTGCTGTATCCGTTTGTTTCCAATCAGTGGAACACATACCGACAGAAGCGACTTATCAGTAACTATGATGAACAGATTGCTCAAAAAGAACAAGCAGGTGAAATTGATTATGATAAAGAATGGGCAGAAGCAACAGCTTATAATCAAGAGCTTCTTCCAACTGTTTTGCCTGACTCTTTTGCAGTAGCAGCGGCCTCTGAGGAGGATGACGAAGGATATATGTCCAGTCTGAATTTAAACGGGGACGGAATGATGGGATATGTAAAAATTCCCAAGATTGATGTAAAGGTTCCAATTTATCATACTACAGAGAAAGAGGTGCTGGAGAAAGCAGCCGGTCACCTGGAGGGAAGTTCTCTTCCTGTAGGTGGTGAGAGTACACATTCTGTTATATCTGCTCATCGAGGACTTCCAAGCGCCAAATTGTTTACAGATTTGGATAAACTGAAAGAGGGAGATCATTTCTTAGTAGCAGTTTTGGATGATACTCTTTGTTATGAAGTGGATCAGATTTCAGTGGTAGAGCCTACAGAAACACAGGGGCTTGCAGTAGAGGAAGGACAAGATCTTGTGACTTTGCTTACATGTACTCCTTATGGTGTAAACAGCCACAGACTTTTGGTTCGTGGACACAGAGTTCCCTTTGAAGAAGTCGAAATGGAAGAAGCGCCTAAAGGTCTGATTGGCGGAACAAGCCTTCACACCAGTTATTTACTCTGGGTTCTTGTAGGACTTACAGTGACAGGAATTTTTATTGCAGGACTTTATATTTTGTATAAAAAGAAAAATTCAGATAAGCAGAAAGAGGACTGATTATGAAACGAAAGATTTTTAATATTCTGTTTGCTCTGATGTTTTTAATAGGATTTGGAATACTTGTTTATCCAACAGTATCAGACCAGTGGAATACATACCGACAAAGTAAGTTAATTTCTAATTATGAATCTACTGTAGAAGAAATGACGGAAGTGGATTTTACGGAAGAATGGGAAAAAGCAAAAGCTTTTGATGCAACGTTGATACAGAACAATTTGTATGGAGATGTATTCGGGGAAGATAACGGAGAGCTGGAAAACACAGAATACTGGAAGGTATTAAATGTAGCAAAGGATGGCGTTATGGGATATCTTTCCATACCTAAGATTAATGTGAAAAATGCAATTTATCACGGAACCGGTGATAAGGTGCTGCAGACAGGTATCGGACATTTAAACGGGACAAAGCTTCCCATAGGCGGTGAAAGCACACATAGTGTATTGGCAGCTCATCGAGGGCTTCCTACAGCACGATTATTTACAGATGTGGATCAGCTGAGAAAAGGGGATATGTTTTATATCCATGTTTTAGATGAAGTATTGGCATATCAGGTAGACCAGATTTTGGATATGGTAGATAAGGACGATCACGAAGCTCTGGCAAAGGCTCTTCAGATAGAAGAGGGAAAAGATCAGGTTACATTATTTACCTGTACACCTTACGGAGTGAATTCACACAGACTTCTGGTTCGTGGCACCAGAGTTCCATATAGCGGTGAAGAAGAAGTTGAAACATCTGTGGCAGAAACAATGTTGAAGTCAGTTCAAAATTATTATATGATATATCTGATACTGGGATTGTCTATAACATTTTTAATTATACTTTTTATGAGATTTTTATTTAAGAAAAAAGATAGAAAACGAAAATGATTTTTGAAGGAGGGGAAGCGGTGAAAATGAACAGAAAAATAAAAAAAAGCAGTGTATGGTTTCTTGTATTATCACTTATACTGTCAGGTACAATATTATGTGATGTAAGCGCAGCCCGTGGTGTTGAAACAGAGCGTAAGTGTTCTGCAACTTTTGAAGTGGGTGGAGACCTTGCAGGAGATTTCGCAGAGCTTTCAAAAATGTCTATTCCGATTAAGTTGTATAAAGTAGCAGAAATTAACGAAACAGGAAGTTATACAGCAGTAAAAGGATATGAAGCCCTTGATTTCAAAGATGTGACATCAGAAACTACAGCAAAAGAGTGGGAAGAAAAAGCCCAGAAGGCTGAAAAAATTATTGAAGATGAAAAGAAAGCGCCTACAGCTGAGGGTATCATTCAGAATGGAAAAGGAAAAACTAATGACTTATCTGTTGGTATGTACCTTGTAGCAGCGGAAACAGTACGTTCACCTGAATATGAATATAAGTTTACTTCATATTTACTTTCATTACCTAATAATTATTATAGCACAACAGGAAATGATGATTGGGTATATGATGTAACAACAGGATTAAAACCAAGTCAGGAAGTACGTTTTGGAAATCTGGTAATTGACAAAACTGTAACATCTTTCAATGAAACACTGGGAAATGCAACGTTCGTTTTCCAGATTGAAGGTAAAAAAGACGGAGAACAGATATACAGCGATGTGGTTTCGGCGGTATTTGATGCAACAGGAACCAAAAGTATTCTGGTAGATAAAATTCCGGCGGGAACAGAAGTAACTGTAACAGAAATTTACAGTGGTGCAAGTTATGAGTTGACAAGTGAACCTTCTCAAACAGTTATCATAAAGGCATTAGAGGATGGAGAAACAGATGGAGTACATGTGACTTTCACAAATAGTTATGATAACAGATTAAATGGGGGAGCCAGTGTGGTAAACCATTTTGCGAATGAAGAAGGAGTCTGGACAGTAGAACAACAGTCTGATAGTGTAAATGCAGCAGAGTAAAGGAGGTAAAGGACCATGAAAAAGAAATGGAATAAGAAAAATCTTTGTCTGGCAGCCGCAGCCTTTACTTTGGTGGCAGGTGTATCTGTAGGAGGAACCATGGCGTATTTTACAACGTATACAGTGGCTTCCGGCGGGGCTGAGATTAAACTGGGAAATACAACGATTATACCGGACGAAGAAGTTGTCAACATGGAAAAACGTATTGCAGTAACAAATACAGGTGACATGGACTGCTTTGTTCGTGTAAAAGTATTTGCAGGAGACAAGTATCAGCCGGGGCTTAAATTTACTCCTGATGCAGAGGGGACATGGAGTCAGGGAGATGACGGTTATTATTATTGCAGCCAGATTATTCCTGCAGGTGAAACATCCAATACATTTAATGTGAAGATTGATGATATGGATAGTGAGGATGATTTTAATATTATTGTTGTTCAGGAATGTACCGCAGTACTTTATGATGAAAACGGAAAAGCATATGCAGATTGGAATATGATTGCAGATTCCAGTGAAGATATCTATAATGGAAACGGGGAGGTTGATGAATAATGAAAAAGAAAAGAAAAATTTTATCAGCCGGACCAATTGCATTACTTTCCGCATCAGCGCTTTTGCTGGCCGGGAGTACAGTGGGAAGTACAAGAGCAGCTTTGACGTATTATAGTGATAATTATACTGCGGATATGTCGGTATCCAGTATTGGTGTCAGCTTGACTGAGAATGGAAAAACTATTTCTTCACGAGATTACAGCCACAGTAATAATGAGTGGGATGTAACAAAAGGAGAGCTTTTTAAGGATTTGCAGAAGGGCGATTCCATTGTGCCGGGAAAGGCTTATGGAGAAGAATTAGGTGTTTCCAATAGTGGTTCTATTGACAGTTACGTGAGAGTAATTCTTACCAAAAGCTGGACAGATACGAAGGGTAATAAAGATACGGAGCTTTCCCCTGATTTTATTGATTTACATTTTGTTGAAGGTAATGGATGGATTATTGATGAAACTGCTTCGACTCCGGAGCGTACAATTCTTTATTATACAGGAATTGTACCGGCAGGAGAGAGTACCCCGAATTTTACAGATACGTTGAAAATAGATAATAAGATTGCTGAAAAAGTAAAAGTCGAAACGGACAAAGATGAAGAAGGCAATGAAATTATCCGCCACATATATAAATATGATGGATATCAGTTTCATGTAGATGCAGAAGTCAATGCAGTACAGACGCATAACGCACAGGATGCAATTAAGAGTGCATGGGGTGTGGATGTGAATGTTTCTGCAGATGGAACACTTAGTTTACAGTAGGAGGTACAGAAGATGGGAAAGAAAATTTTGTGCCTTGTTATGGCAGCGTTCATGACTGTAGGCACTTCCATAAATGTATTTGCAGAAAATATTCAGGGAAGTGGAGATTGGGCTGTTGAATTTAATGGAGAGAAAATGAACAGCAATTTTAATACTTCCGATGTAAATGCAGCAGTTTATAAGCTCCTTCCGGGAGACTCTATGGAGCTTCAGATAGGAATTAAAAATAAAAGCAAAGACAAGACAGACTGGTATATGACAAACGAGATTATTCAGAGTTTGGAGGAAAGCCAGAATGTGGCAGAGGGCGGTGCTTATACTTATCGTTTAACTTATGTAGACCACAAAAATACAGAAACGGTTCTGTACAGCAGTGATAAAGTAGGTGGCGAAGGTCAAAGTTCAGCAGGTGAAGGTCTGGAACAGGCAACCAGCGCCATGGGCGATTATTTCTATTTGGATCGTTTAGATGCAGGCGAAGCAGGTAAGGTACATCTGACTGTAGCATTAGATGGTGAAACACAGGGAAATGCTTATCAGGATACACTGGCAAAGCTTCAGATAAATTTTGCTGTGGAAAAGGTAACAGCAGATATTACCTATAAACCGGGAGAACCGGTGAAAATTACAGAAACAAAAAAGATTATCCGGTCAGGACCAAAGACAGGAGATGAAACAAAAGTTTTTGCTATATGTGCTGTAACACTTATCAGCGGATTTATTCTTTTATTCTTTGGCATTAGAGCAGTAAATAAAAACCGTAAAGGCAGGAAAGGGGAGCAATAGTCATGAGAAAAATTAGAAAGCTTTTAGCGACTGTGCTGACTGCAGGATTGCTCCTAAGCCTTTCAGCAGTGCCGGCATTGGCAGCAGAATACACATATAAAGTGACCATTGATGGAGGTAATCAAGGAAAGCTTTCCACAATGGCAGGGCTGGAAGTGAAAAGTGCTTCTGCAAAGGTTTCTCTGGAAGATGGTAAAATTGTAATTCAAAATTTAAAAGCCAATGATGTGATTTCTTTTAACCCACAAAAAGGTGCGGTAAGCATGAATAATGACAGCAAATATTATATTCAGGGAATTCGCCGAAGTGGGCGTGATACAGAAGAGATGGCAGCTTCTTCTTTTCGTATTACAGAGGATTCAGATTATGTAGTTGCTTATGGTATTAAAGGAAATCTGGTAAGCTATACAATAAGATATCAGGACGAAGACGGCAATGAACTTGCACCAAGCCAGACATATTATGGTAATATCGGTGATAAGCCTGTTGTAGCAAACATTTATATTGAAGGTTATTCTCCAAGAGCATTGGCACTTACAAAGACTTTGTCAGCAAATGAAGCGGAAAATGTGTTTGTATTTGAATATGTTGAGGGAGAAACACAGGTAATTGAAACACCGGGAGAGACTATTACAGAAACAGTTATTCAATATGTTGACGGAGGAACCACAACAGCTCCAACAGCTTCGACAGGAAATCAGACGGGAACACAGACTCCGGGAACAGGAACGGGAGAAACAGGAGAAGGTGGGAATGTAACTCCGAATGAAGAACCTCAGCCTGAAGATAATGGAGAGGTAACAGAAATTCCAGAGGAAGATGTTCCTCAGGATATTGTAGATTTGGATGAAGAGGATACACCTCTTGCAAACAAAGATCTTGATAAAGAAGTAAAGAAAGGACTTCCCCTTGCGGCAGGCATTGCAATTTCAATAGCAGCAGTAGCAGCAGTAGCAGGACTTGCAGGACTTGTTATTTTCCTGAGAAGAAACCGTGCAGGAAAACGTAATTAGTGCAGAGGGAAAGGATAGAAAATTGAGCAGAAAAAAAGGTAAAAAAAGCCCGGTGGCTGTGATTTGCAGTGCACTGGGCACTGCTATGCTTATCATTCTTGTGGTAATCTGTATACCATTGACAGTTCCAAGAATGATGGGATATGAAATTTATTCGGTAATCAGTGGAAGTATGGAGCCGGCACTGCCTGTTGGCAGTCTGGTCTATATCGGAAAAGAAGACCCTAAAAATATCCAGAAAGATGAAGTAATTGCTTTTTACGGAGCAAAGGACTCTAATGCTATTATTACCCATCGTGTTGTAGAAAATCGAATTGTTATGGGTGAATTTATTACAAAAGGTGATGCAAATAAAACAAATGATATGAATCCTATTCCTTATGGGAATTTTATTGGAAAAGTAGAATTTTCATTTCCGCTGTTGGGATATGCTGCACAGATGATTACCAGTATAGAAGGAAAGATTATAGCGGGAGCTGTTATTTTAGTGGCTCTTGTGTTGCAGATTTTAGCATCAGTGATTGAAAAAAGAAGGAAATAGTTTTAAGAGATGAAACCGCTGGTTAGACCGGCGGTTTTTTGAATTTCATTATGAGGATTTTGATAAATGAGGTTTGCATACCACAGAGTGTGTGATAGAATAATGGAAAGCATTATTTTCTTTTTAATTTCTATTGAGCAGGAAATTTTAAAAATCCTGTTCATCTAACAGCAATTCTATATTCGGGAAATTCATGCTTTTATTCACAATAACAAAGGCAGGAGCTTCCCAAAAGGAACCTCCTGAAAAAATGAAAAAAGGAGGTTTTTATGACAGAAAAGTTGTTGCAGTGGCATCCGGCATTTTTTGCCGGTATTCAGATTGAATTTGGGGAGGAGGCAAAATACCTGGAATTCAAATCAGAATATGTACTTGGGACAAAACCTATGATGATTGATGTGCTGATTAAGAAGAAAGAGACGCAGATACTGAAAAGAAGTATGGGAAAAATTTTCAGGAAATATAATATCGTAGAGTATAAGAGCCCTGACGATTATTTATGTATTGACGACTTTTACAAAGCCTATGCGTATACTTACTTTTATAAGGCAGACAGAACACCTGTAAATTCTATTTTGCTGGAAGACCTGACGATTTCTTTTGTGTGTCAGAATTATCCACGGGAACTTTTTCGACATTTGACTAAGGAAAGGAACTTACAGGTTCAGAGAAGGTATGCAGGAATTTATTATCTGATTGGAGATACACTTCCTATTCAGATTATTGTCACCAGTGAGCTTTCTAAAAAAGAAAGCCTTTGGCTTAGGAACTTGACCAATCAGCTTAAAAGTACGAAAGATGCAGAAGAATTATTGAAGGATTATAAGAAACATAAGAAAAACACATTATATGAGTCTGTGATGGACATTATTGTACGTGCGAACGAAGAAAAATTTGAGGAGGCGAAAAAGATGTGTAAAGCGTTAGAAGAATTAATGAAGGATGAGCTGGAAGCGAAAAAGACAGAGGGAGAAGAGATTGGAAAAGAAATTGGAAAAGAAATCGGTATGCAACAGGGAAAAGAACGTGTAAATGAACTTACGTTAAAGCTTTCTACTCTTGGGAGGATAGATGATATTTTAAAAGCGGCATCTGACGAGGAATATCAGGAGAGATTATTTCAGGAATTTGGTTTATAACAGTATTGAATGTTATCAAAACGTATGTTACAATTTATTTACCGATTGTGTAAGGGAAATAAGAAGAAAGAGCACATCATTGTGTAAGGTGAGGAAATGATTTTAAGATAATTTAGTTTAAGCGAAAATAATTAAACGAACCTGCAAAGAAGATATTTTATTTGCAGATTGCTTGCGTACGCTTAAATTGGATTATCTCACATTTTTAACCTTATATTTGTAAGTACTGAGTGTATTTTCATATAGGTCTATTTTGTGAGGCTGTTTTGCGTATGCAAGGCAGTCTCATTTTAAGTTTCAGGTTAGATAGGAGGCTTATATGTTACAAATAAAAAATTTAACGATTACACATCGTAAAGATTTGAGGATTATTTTAGAAAATTTCCAGTTGACATTAAATCCGGGAGATAAAGCAGTTATAATCGGAGAAGAAGGAAATGGAAAATCTACTCTTATAAAATGGATTTACCAGCCGGAATTGGCAGAGGAATATACGGAGTGTGTTGGAGAGAGGATATGCACGAAAGAAAAAATGGGGTATTTGCCTCAGGAGCTGTCGGGTACAGACTGTTTGAAAACGGTTTATGAATATTTTTCTCAGTCGGATTTTTTCTATAATAGAACGCCTAAGGAACTGTCGGTAATGGCAAAGAGATTTCATGTAGAGGAGAGTTTTTTTTACAGCGACCAGAAAATGGGGAGTTTGTCCGGTGGGGAAAAGATGAAGGCAGAACTTATGCGGATTTTTATGGAAGAGCCTACAGTATTGCTGCTTGATGAACCTTCCAATGACATGGACATTGATACGTTAAAGCTGTTGGAGGAAATTATTGTTTCATGGAAAGGGATAGTGCTGTATATTTCTCATGATGAAACCCTCATTGAGAACACAGCGAATATGATTATTCATATCGAACAAATTGCCCGCAAGACCAAGTGTCGTTATACTGTAGCCCGAGTTCCTTACAGGCAATATGTGGAACAGCGTTTTCAAGCTTTCGAAAAGCAGAAAAAAGAGGCGGCAAATGAACGCAGTGAGAAAAAGAAGAGAGATGAAAAGTACAGGCGTGTAATGCAGAGTGTAGAGCATGCACAGAATGTAATTACAAGACAAGATCCAGCTGCAGGAAGGCTATTGAAAAAGAAAATGCATGCAGTAAAATCTATGGAGAAAAGATTTCAAAGAGAAGATGAAAAAATGACGGAAATGCCTGAGATAGAGAAAGCAATTTATTTTAAGCTGGGTGATAAAAAATCTGGAATTCCTGCAGGAAAAACGGTGATAGAATATTCTCTTAATAAATTATGGACGCCGGACGGCAGCAGAATTTTGGCACAGAATATTTTTCTTCGCATTCGAGGGGAAGAGAAAATCTGTATCATTGGCAGCAACGGAAGCGGAAAGACAACACTGTTAAAGAAAATATCAGAGGAGTTGTTACAGAGAAAGGATATTCATGCAGAATATATGCCGCAAAATTATGAGGAGATTTTAGAGTTGGAGAAAACACCAGTGGATTTCTTAGATACTACCGGATATCAGGAAGACAGGACAAAAATTCGCACTTATCTTGGCTCTTTAAAATATACGGCAAGTGAGATGGAGCATCCTGTCAGAGAACTGTCTGGAGGACAAAAGGCAAAAGTTCTGCTTTTAAAATTAAGCTTATCAAAAGCTAATGTTCTGATTTTAGATGAGCCCACCAGAAATTTTTCGCCGCTGTCAGGACCTGTAATCCGACAGATGTTAAAAGAGTTCCGAGGAGCTGTTATCAGCATTTCGCATGACATATATTGATGAGGTATGTGATAAGGTATACAGGATGACAGAGGCAGGGCTTATTTTAGAAAAGGAAAATTCGTAAAAAAACTTGACAAAAACGGCGTGCTATGATACGCTTTAACAGCAACAGTGGAAGTAGGTCTTTTTTTTATGCCTAATTTTAATTTCATAATGAAGTGAACTTATGATAAAAGGAAGCCTTTGTTGCGGTAACAAGACGTTGCATAATGGCGGTTACGTGAAGCTGCCAGCGATAAAAGACACATGGAGGTGGAGAAGTCGTGCGCGTAAAAATCACATTGGCATGTACAGAATGTAAACAGCGTAATTACAACATGACAAAAGAAAAGAAAAATCACCCAGAACGTTTGGAGACAAAGAAATACTGCAAATTCTGTAAGACTCATACATTGCACAAAGAAACCAAATAATAGGGTTTAAGAGGTGAATTATGGAAGCAGAAAAGAAACAGAAAGCTCCAAAGAAGAACAGATGGAAAGGACTTCAGGCTGAGTTTAAGAAAGTTATCTGGCCTGATAAGCAGACTCTGGTAAAACAGACTGTTGCAGTAGTATCTATCACTGCCGTTGTAGGTGTGCTGATTGCTGTTATTGACAGCGGAATTTTGCAGCTGCTTAACTTATTAATTAAGTAAGGACAAGGTGAATAAGATGTCAGAAGCAAATTGGTATGTTGTTCATACTTATTCAGGGTATGAAAACAAAGTAAAGGCCAACATTGATAAGACAATTGAAAACAGACACCTGGAGGATCAGATTTTAGAAGTCCGAGTACCCATGCAGGACGTAGTGGAGCTGAAGAACGGTGAGAAAAAACAGGTTCAGAAAAAAATGTTCCCAGGCTATGTTCTGATTCACATGGTAATGAACGACGATACATGGTATGTCGTGAGAAACACACGTGGTGTTACAGGATTTGTTGGTCCGGGTTCTAAGCCGGTTCCTCTTACAGAGGGAGAAATTGAAGCACTTGGTATTTCCTTTACAGGAGATGTTGAGATTGACTTCACAGAAGGCGACAGTGTCGTTGTCACAGGCGGTGTTTGGAAAGATACTGTGGGCGTTGTTCAGAGTATTAATGAAGCAAAACAGATTGTGACAATTAATGTTGAGCTGTTTGGTCGCGAAACACCAGTAGATTTAAGTTTCGCAGAAGTAAAGAGTCTTTCATAAGACAGACAAGAGAAATAACAGGACGCAAGGGTCATAATGTCACATGGCTCGTGGGAGGGACATTCCCGCAATTACCACATTATAGGAGGTGCCGAAAATGGCAAAGAAAGTAACAGGTTATATTAAATTACAGATTCCTGCTGGAAAGGCAACACCAGCTCCACCAGTTGGTCCTGCTTTAGGTCAGCACGGTGTAAACATTGTTCAGTTTACAAAAGAATTTAACGCAAGAACAGCAGATAAGGGAGACTTAATCATCCCTGTTGTTATTACAGTATATGCGGACAGAAGCTTCAGCTTCATCACAAAAACTCCGCCGGCTGCTGTTTTATTAAAGAAAGCTTGTAACATCAAATCTGGTTCAGGCGTTCCAAATAAAACAAAAGTTGCTACAATTTCTAAAGCTAAAATCCAGGAAATTGCAGAAATGAAAATGCCAGACTTAAATGCAGCATCCTTAGAAGCAGCTATGAGCATGATTGCTGGTACTGCAAGAAGTATGGGTATTCAAGTAGAAGATTAAACTATCAACAAACGTGGGAGGGACATTCCCGCAATTACCACTAGGAGGTTATTTATATGAAACGCGGAAAAAAATACGCAGAGGCTGCAAAAGCAGTTGACCGTACAAATTTATATGATCCAGCAGAGGCAATTTCTTTAGTAAAGAAAACAGCCGTAGCTAAATTTGACGAAACAATCGAAGCTCATATCAGAACAGGCTGTGATGGACGTCATGCTGAACAGCAGATTCGTGGTGCAGTTGTACTGCCTCACGGAACAGGAAAAACTGTTCGTGTTTTAGTATTCGCTAAGAATGCAAAAGCTGACGAAGCATTAGCAGCTGGTGCAGATTTCGTAGGAGCTGAGGACTTAATTCCAAAGATCCAGAACGAAGGATGGTTAGATTTTGATGTTGTTGTTGCAACTCCGGACATGATGGGTGTTGTTGGTCGTTTAGGACGTGTTCTCGGACCTAAAGGCTTAATGCCAAACCCAAAAGCCGGTACAGTAACAATGGACGTTACAAAAGCTGTTCAGGATATCAAAGCTGGTAAGATTGAATATCGTCTTGATAAAACAAACATCATTCACGTGCCAATCGGAAAAGCTTCTTTCACAGAGGAGCAGTTAGCGGACAACTTCCAGACGCTTATGGGAGCTATTAACAAAGCTAGACCAAGCGCATTAAAGGGTGTGTTCTTAAAGAGCGTAACTCTGGCTTCCACAATGGGACCAAGCGTAAAGGTTAACCCAGTTAAATTAGCTCAGTAATAGATGAACAAATAAGAGGCTGTTACACTAGAGAATTAGTGGACAGCTTCTTTTTATATTCAGGGAAGGTTTTTGTTCGAACATTGACTTGTAAATAATATTTTGCTAGAATTGTTTTGCTAAGCCAATGACTGGCAAGGAGAGGTACTGATATGAATTATATTGTTTTTGACTTAGAATGGAATCAATGCCCTTACGGAAAAGAAAAAGAAAATAAAAAATTGCCTTTTGAGATTATTGAAATTGGTGCAGTAAAGCTGGATGAGAACAGAAATATAGTGGATTCTTTTCAGGAGATTATAAAACCTGTAGTTTACCACCGTCTGCATTTTCGTACGAAGGAAATTTTGGGAATTACTTCAAATAGATTGGAGGAAGGTATTCCTTTTAAAGCTGCTGTAAAGAAATTTCTGGAGTGGTGCGGGACAGACGTAAAATTTTGCACATGGGGTTCGGCGGATTTGGTGGAATTGCAGCGGAATTTGAAATATTACAGAATGCTTTCTTTGCTGAAAGGACCTGTTTTTTACTACGATGTGCAAAAATTATTTGGATTGATTTACGAGAATGAAAAAACAACTCGTTCCTTAGAGTATGCCATTGACTTTTTGAAGATGGATAAAGGAGATACTTTTCATCAGGCATTAAATGATGCGCATTATACAGCAGAAATATTGAAAAAAATACCGGAAAATTTCATGAAAAGAAATTATTCTATTGATTGTTATCAAAATCCTAAAAATAAGGATAGTGAAATTTATACGGTATTTAAGGATTATTCTAAATTTATATCCAGAGAATTTTCTTCGAAGGAAGAAGCAATGATGGATAAGGAAGTTACGAAAACGCAGTGTTTTCTTTGCAAACGGACAGCCAAAAAGAAAATTCGCTGGTTTTCCGTTAATCCAAAATCGCATTTGTGCCTTGCATATTGTCCGGAGCATGGCTATTTTAAAGGAAAAGCAAGAATTAAGAAAACAGATGAAGGTAAATATTATGTAGTAAAAACTTTAAAGCGAATTGATGAAGCAGAAGCATCAGAAATTCGTGAGAAAAGGGAAGCTTTAAGAAAGAAGCGTCGTATGAAAAGGCATCAGGAAAAGAAGAAAAAATAGGGATACGCATGAAGTTTGTATGCGTATCCCTATTTTATTTCATAAAAAGTATCCTATATGAAATTTAATCTCTGCGTTCTCTTGCTTTTTTGCGTTTACGTCTTTTAATACTTCGTTTTATATTTACAATTAGAACAACAATATAGAAAAGAATACCTGTTATCAATAAAAACAATGCAATGTATTTCCAGGATGGAAGGATATTGTCTTTTTCGGAAGTATTACTGTCTTTTGTAGGATTGGGAGAAACAGATGCATCTGTTTTTGTTACTTCTTTTGGAGATAGTTCTTGAGAAACCTTTAAGATTTCATCGGAAGCCTGCATAGATGAGCTTCCAATCTGTTGTTTTCCATAATAATAATCAATATTAAGCATATTGTTTTCTAAAGTAGTTTTATAGGTTAATTCTTCTGTTAGTTCTTTGGGAACACTAATAGAAGTGGTTTCTAAAGCTGTGGATAAAAGCCCTTTTTCTTCCAATTGTTTCCCCAGTTTATCTGATTTTGCAGGAGAGAGAGAAACAGCAGTAGTGTCAAGACGCTGGAAGCTGTCAAAACCATAATCTAAAAGAGCTTTGGTGTCAGTGTATTGGGCAACAACATTGACGTCAGCCAATAAAGCACAGACCAGTTTTCGACCATTTCTTTCTGCGTAGGTAACCAGTGTATTTCCTGCTTTTTCTGTATATCCTGTTTTACCGCCAAGACATCCCTCATAATATTCAGAGCCTTGCAAAATCATTTTATGGTGATTATTCAGCCATCTTTCTTCATCTGTAATATTTGTTTTTGGAACGATATAATAAGGTGTTTTTACAACTTCCCGAAAAGTTTCATTTTGAAAAGCGGCTTTTGCAATGATTGCCAAATCTCTGGCTGTTGTATAATGGTTTTCATCGTATAAACCATTTGCGTTGACAAAATGGGTATTGGTACATCCCAACTCTTTTGCACGTTGATTCATCATGTCTACAAAAGCAGGAACCGTAGTGCCGATATATTCTGCAACACCAGAGGAAACTTCATTGGCAGATGCAAGTAAAATTGCATAAGCACAGTCTTTCATGGTCAGTGTCTCTCCGGGTTTAATACCGATGTGGGTACTTCCTGCTTCGATGTTATTTACTTCATCTGTAAAGGTAATTTGAGTTTCAAAAGGTACTTTTTCGATTGCCAGCATTGCTGTCAGAATTTTTGTTGTACTGGCAGGAGCACGTTTTTCATCAATTCCTTTTGCATAGAGTATCTCCTCTGTATCCATATCCATGACAATGGCTGTTTCTGCCATGACTTTAGGTCCTTCTGGCCAGCCGGGAATATTGTTTGATTGAATTTCCCATTCGTAGCTTTCTGGAACAGGCGGTTCTTCCGGTGTTTCTGGCGATACCACAGAAGCTTCCGGTGTGGCTTCCGTTGCCATGACAATAGTTGTTCCGTTTCCTACAGTGAGTACTACACTGGTTAAAAGGGCACAGAACAAAGGTAATCCCCTCTTTTTCATAAAAAATCCTCACTTTTTTATTACATAAACTACTGTACATTATAAGCGATTTGTAAAATTATATCAATAAATTTGGAGAAAGGGAAAATTTCGCCTAGCCCTTGACAAATTCGGAGGATACTAAGTATAATAAATCTATGTGAAAAACTGTGATGGAGAGAGTATTTGATTGTCGAAAGTTTCAGCGAGTCAGGGATGGTGGAAGCCTGATATTAGTAGAGGTGAAAGAAAATCACTCCGGAGTTGCTATCTGAATAAAGTAGGAGATGCCGGGTTTCCTCCGTTAAAGGGAGCGCATATAAAAGTCATAATGCTTTGTATGTTGTAAGAGGTGGTATAACGAAGTGAATTTTACTCTCGTCCTGTTACAGGGCGGGAGTTTTTTTAGTCCTATGAACTAAAAACTCTTTTCATACATGCAAAGAAATTCAAGAGAGGAGAAATATCAATGTATCAGAAAGTTACTACGGATTTAAACTTTGTAGAACGTGAGAAAAATATCGAAAAATTCTGGAAAGATAACGATATTTTCAAAAAGAGTATGGAACAGAAAAAAGAGGGAGAAACCTATACCTTCTATGACGGCCCTCCTACTGCAAACGGCAAACCGCATATCGGACACGTACTTACCCGTGTTATCAAAGATATGATACCAAGATACCGTACAATGAAAGGGAAAATGGTTCCACGTAAAGCGGGCTGGGACACACATGGACTTCCGGTAGAGCTGGAAGTAGAAAAGCTGTTAGGTCTTGACGGAAAAGAACAGATTGAAGAATACGGCTTAATTCCGTTTATTGATAAATGTAAGGAAAGCGTTTGGAAATATAAAGGAATGTGGGAGGATTTCTCCTCTACCGTAGGTTTCTGGGCTGATATGGATAATCCTTATGTTACTTATGATGACAATTATATTGAGTCTGAATGGTGGGCATTAAAAGAAATCTGGAACAAAGGACTTCTTTATAAAGGATTTAAGATTGTTCCTTACTGTCCACGCTGCGGAACTCCTTTATCTGCACAGGAAGTGGCACAAGGCTATAAGGACGTAAAAGAACGTTCCGCTGTTGCACGCTTCAAGGTAGTAGGCGAGGATGCTTATATTCTGGCATGGACAACAACACCATGGACACTTCCGTCCAACGTTGCACTTTGTGTAAATCCTGATGAGCAGTATGTAAAAGTAAAAGCTGCTGACGGATATACTTATTATATGGCAGAGGCCCTTCTGGACACTGTTCTCGGTTCTTTGGAAAGAGAAGAAGGAACACCTGCTTATGAGGTTCTGGAAACTTATGTTGGAAAAGATTTGGAATATAAAGAATATGAGCCATTATATAACTTTAAAGAACTGAACAAAAAAGCGCACTATGTTGTATGTGACAGCTATGTAACTTTAACAGACGGTACAGGCGTTGTTCATATTGCACCTGCATTTGGTGAAGACGACAGTAAAGTAGGAAGAAAATACGATTTGCCGTTCCTTCAGCTTGTAGACGAAAAAGGTGAAATGACAGCAGAAACAAAATGGGCAGGAACCTTCTGTAAAAAAGCAGACCCTGAGGTATTAAAAGACTTAGATGAAAGAGGATTATTATTCTCTGCGCCGAAGTTTGAGCACAGCTATCCACACTGCTGGAGATGTGATACTCCTTTGATTTATTATGCAAGAGAGTCCTGGTTCATTAAAATGACTGCGGTAAAAGACGATTTAATCCGCAACAACAATACCATCAACTGGATACCGGAAAGCATTGGAAAAGGCCGTTTCGGCGACTGGCTGGAAAACGTTCAGGACTGGGGTATCAGCCGTAACCGTTATTGGGGTACACCGTTGAACGTATGGGAATGTGAATGCGGACATCAGCATTCTATCGGAAGCAGACAGGAACTCTATGAAATGAGCGGAAATGAAGCTGCAAAAACAGTTGAACTGCACAGACCATACATTGACGAAATCACAATTACCTGTCCAAAATGTGGCAAACCAATGCACAGAGTACCGGAAGTAATTGACTGCTGGTTTGACTCCGGAGCAATGCCATTTGCACAGCATCATTATCCGTTTGAAAATAAAGACTTATTTGAACAGCAGTTCCCGGCTGACTTTATTTCAGAGGCAGTAGACCAGACTCGTGGATGGTTCTATTCCC
>ERZ827194.328-NODE-328-length-40625-cov-6.13756_pt1 | contig 40625 bp, 33 predicted proteins | sample MGYA00519777_ERZ827194 | MGnify/ENA primary metagenome ERZ827194 (study PRJEB31778, sample SAMEA3449277) | human gut metagenome | biome: human gut; feature: human-associated habitat; material: faeces | place: United Kingdom | collected 2010/2012 ...
TTGTGCCCAAATTTCTGAGGCGTACGCGGTGCGTACGGTGATGAAATTCGGGTGCAACTGGCGGAAAATCGGCCACAAAAGCAGGTGCAGGAAAGACTCCGAGAGGACATAATTCTCTTTAATTAACAGAATAAATAACATTTTCCGCTTCTTTCATATCCATTTCACCGGCGATCACCATTTCTGCCGCCTGTTCCTGAAGGGACGGAAAACCTCTTTCTCTCTGATAATACCGGATCTTCTCAGCAGCTTCCCCATCCCTTATCATATTTCTCCCTTTTTCATCCAGCTCCAGCATTTCATAGACAGCGGTTCTATGGCTGTAACCGGTAAACTGGCATTCTCCGCATCCAACAGCTTCCCATACCTCTTCTACTTCTTCACCTGTAAGTTCCCGGATCAGATGTCTGGTCCCGCTTTCCGCTAATACCTTTCTCTTACAATGGGGACAGAGCACTTTTACCAGACGCTGTGCCACCACGCCTGTAAGTGCTGCTGCGATCATATAAAATGGGATTCCCATATTTTTCAAACGGTAGATCACTGATACACAGTCATTAGTATGCAAAGTGGAAAGCACCAGATGGCCGGTGACGGCAGCTCTTACACCAATATCCGCCGTTTCTTCATCTCTCATTTCGCCTACCATGATCACATCCGGATCCTGCCGGAGAATAGAACGGAGTACTGCTGCAAATGTCAGCCCTGATTTTGCATTGACCTGTACCTGCGTCACTCCGGGGATTACCTTTTCCACCGGGTCTTCTACTGTAACGCGGTTGATCTTCTTGGCGCCCAGACGGTTTAATGCTGCATAAAGAGTAGTAGATTTCCCACTTCCTGTAGGCCCGGTTACCAGGATGATACCAAATGGGGCTTTTAACATTCTGCCGAATATCTCTTCCTGTGTTTCGCTCATTCCAAGACGGCGTATATCCATAAGATTACTGTCTCTGTCATTTCCTAGCAACCGCAGCACCACGGTTTCTCCATAAACCGAAGGCAATGTGGAAATACGCAGGTCTGTAGTGATCTCCTGGCTTTCATAGCGGTATTTTCCATCCTGGGGAAGCCGTTTTTCTGCAATATCCATTCCGCCCATCAGCTTTAATCTGGTAACTACCGGACGGTGATAGAGCATTTCCATCTCTGTATACAGCCCCAGATCCCCGTTAATGCGAAAACGAATGGTAAGATAATCTTTCCCCGGTTCTATATGAATATCACTGGCATTTCTTTTATAGGCAGATTCGATTAGCGTATTTACCAGACGGATCACCGGGGCACTTTCACTTTTTTCTTCGGTTGCTTTTCCATCTTCATTTTCATGCTCAGCTGTACTTCCTATGCCTGCAATAGCCGTTTTCATCTGGTCCAGGGAAGTCAGGACCGGCCGGATCACCATTCCTGACAAAGCCTCTGCCTCATCTAAAACATGAGGATCAACAGGAAATGTAAACGCTGTTACCAGCTCTCCTTTTGCAAAACATACAGGGAAAACATTATTTCTTCTGATAAAAGATGCAGGAAGAGCAGCTAACGCCGCCGGATCTGCAGGTTTCTCATCTAAACAGACTACGTCATCTGCTTCCTTCTCACTGAAACATTTTAAAATCCCCGCTTCTGTTGTATACCCTAAAAGGAGCATGATATCTGTAAGGCTTTTGTCTCTGTGGTCAAACTGTACCTTTTTCACACGTTCCAGCTGTGCTCTGGTGATGATGCCTTTTTCCACCAGCATTTCTTCTACATTGGTCTTTACTGACATGGTTGCTCCTTTCCCTCATAAATGTTATACTGCTTACATTCAATAATACAGGTGATGACAAATGAACTCTTTTATCTTTATTTCTGTCCTGTGCAGCTGCCTTCTTCTTTATAGTGCATGGACCGACGGAAGAGAAGGCTATATACCGGACCAGGTCAGCATTCTGATCTTTGTCCTGTCACTTTTCAGTGTGTTAAACGGATACGGTCCCGGATTTTTAATCCGCATAGCAGGTGCATTTTTCTGCGGCGGTCTTTTGGAACTGATCCGCTTAATAAGCAAAGGCGGTATTGGTATGGGTGATGTAAAGCTGATGACTGCCTGTGGCTTCTATCTCGGAATTGTTCCAGGCATTTTTGTCCTGATGCTTTCCTATATGCTTGCAGGCCTCTTCTGCCTTCCTGTTCTGCTTTTGAAAAAAGCCTCTTTAAAGACCAGGATTCCCATGGCACCATTCTTCGCAGCTTCCATGATCCTGATGCTCTTCTTTGAAAAGCCCCTGCTTGCCTGGTACTTTTCCCTATGGAATATTTTCTGCATCCCCTAAGGGGACTTCACTTTCCAGGTGCATGGAAAAACCACCTGTTTTTGTCCATGTATCTACAAAAGCAGTTCCCCTGACAGGATATGCCTTTAAACGGATGCGCACGGTACAGGGATCACCATTTTCATCTGTGTAACTGCCTTCTCCTACCGTCATATATTCTTTATCTTCCAGCTCTTCATCTATATCATTTTCTTTATCTATAACACTTTCTTCATCTATACCATTTTCTTCATCTATATCATCATTTTCTTCATCTGCTTCCAGATCAGAACTGTCATTTTCAAACTCATCCATCAACAGACCAAGTGCTTCACTTTCGCCCATACGCACTGCTTCACAGAAAGAATTATGGATCATCCGGGCAGTAAGACGTGCTTCCATGTAAGCCCGGTTTTTCAGGGCTGCACGGATATGATACTTAGAAGCCGCCATATAACCACAGGACAATATGGATAAGAGGGTAACAAAGAAGATCACATACAAAAGGCTTCCACCTTCTGTCCGGCTGATCTTCTTATTTTTCCTGTGAAATCTCCTTTTCATAGGTTTATGTCCCCTCCATCTGTTCTGCTTCCTGCTGACCATAAAGAGCCGGCAGTTCTATTTTCCGGGTATGGATCTCTTCTTCCTTATATAAAATGGTGATATATACCACTGCTATTTCCGGTTCTGTATCAGAAAAATCCAGTTTTACCCGGTAATCGCCAGCTGATACCTGGTCAATGTCTTCTTGTGTAAGGCTGTTCCAATCTTCTCCTTCCAGATAATACAAAACATCATCTTTTCCCGGATCTATGCGAAAAGAAACAGACTGCTCCAATCTGGATGTGATCTTAAACGCAGCTGCATCTCCCATGCTTTCCGCCTGATATAACTGCATATGTTTTCTGTACACCGTCAGCTGACTGCCAAAAAAGCCGGACGCCCATACAGCCACCACTGCGCTGATAGAAAGAACGGCGATCAGCTCCAGCAGCGTAAATCCTTCTTTGCTTTTCATGGATCTCCCCTTTTGTAATAAGTCATTCCATCACCGTTTTCATCTGTTACTTTATATCCGGAAAATACTTCCAGGGCATCTCCTTCATTCCCCTGAAAAATGACTTCAAATGTTTCACCTGTTGGGCTTCCTTCACCCTTTTGGGCAAGGGCTGACAATTCATAAGCGCCCTGTACCAGAGAATGCTCTCTGGCAAGAAGTTTTCCATTTGCAGCTGTCATGGCAAGAAATGCTCCTGCCACAGAAAAGAGGATCGCTGTACTGACCACCACTTCTACCAGGGAAAATCCAGCCTGTTTTTCCTTATTTCTTCTGTTCATGGCAATATGACACCTCCATAAATCCCTTCAGGTTTTCTTCTGCCTGTTCCAGTTTCAGGGAACTGATGTACAACGCACTGCCTTCTTTACCTATGTTATCCACAAAAGCAGCCGCCTGATCTCTGGTTGTACACAAAAATTCCAATGACAACGTGGTATATACATACCCTTCTGTTTCCATTGCTTTTGTCTCACCGGTATTTAAACTTACAAGCTGTACATGGGATGTCCCGGCCAGATCCTGAAGGCGTATATCCATCTGGTCAGGACTCATATCAGCGAAATAAATCTGGCCCTTTCCTGCATTTTCAAGCTTTTCCAAAAGCCTGCTGTTATCTTTCTTATTTCCCGTTCCTTTTGCCCTCACACGGATCTCCAGGTCTTTTCCCTCTTCCCATTCCCAGAGGATCCTAAACATTTCCGGTCCTGCCCATAGCTTGTAAAATCCGGTCCAGAGCAGAAGTAGCATCAACATAGTCACCAGAAAACGTTCTCTTCTACTAAGTCTCATGACCAGTCTCCTTTCCAGACTTAAAAAGGATCTCACCATGAACCTTCGTTTCCTGCTTCTGCCAGCGGCTCTGATCCATTATAAATCCATTTTCCTCCATTATCCGGATAAACCCTGATATATCCCTGGTATCATCCGTTAAAATCTTTATGCGGATCCTTCCGTCTTCTGCAAGAAACTCCAGGGATTCCAGTTCCATTTCCGGCTTTAAGGCATTATCAAGGCTGGAAAATAATGTAGGATCAATAACAGCATTTCCGGAAATCTCCCCCATCTCATTAACCAGTCCTTCCAATTCTTTCAGCTGTGCCTCCAGCTGCTTCTTTTCCTCTTCCTCATAAACTTCCTGACGGTCAGCATACATTAATTCCAGATGGTGCAGCTTCCTATGGGTATAAAACCGGATCGTAAGAAGGCTGACAGCTATCACAGCAAATAGAATAAGACTGATACATACCGGTTTTAGCGGAAATCCAGCATCTGTGATCCGCACCCATAGATTTTCATCATCTATATAATCAGTTCTTTCACTGAACTGAAGGTTTTTCAGATTCTCTGCCCTGACCTGTTTTTCCCACAGGGTGCCATGATTTAAAGCTTCACATGGAACTTCCAGCAATCCGCCTAAATATCTGGCACATGATCCTGGTGCTATAAGACAGTCATTCTGGATCAGGACACCTCCCAGTTTAAAGCCTTCATCATTATTTTTACGTATCCTGCAGATTCTTAAGATCTGGGCCTGCAATTCTTCCATTAAGACGCATTCTTCTCCCATTTTTGAGAAGATTCCCGGCTTCAGCTCCAGTTTTTCCCAATAATAACAGCGGCCGTCCTCTATTTCATACAGGCCTATAAAGTCTTCTGACAGATGGACCAGCACCATGGGACTTTCTTCCATACCATACTCTTTGGGATCTGGAAAGGATGCCACAAAGGCAGGTGACGGAAGGATTTCTTTTAAATGCAGCTTGACCCGTGAAGCAGCTGATCTTACTGCCCACAGCCAGCTTCCCGGCGCTGTATAGACCACGCCCCGCAGCATTCCTTCCTGAGAAGAAGGAAAGAAATCGGCTGCCAGAAGCTGTTCCTCTTCTCCGCCCAGGATCAGAAGCTGTTTTTCCGCCATCTGAAGTGCTGTACTTTTCGTGGAAGCAGGAAGGTTTACCACATGGATCCCCACTTTTACTCCCATGATCACAGTTACCTTTCTGCCTTTTAAGTTATAAACCTCTGACAGGGATTCCATGGCACTTTCTACGCCTTCCAGCCCGGCTACAGACCTGAAACCCAGAAAGTAATAACCACCTGATCTGCCTGGCGCTCTCCGGATATAATATAATTTGTCTTCTGTAAGATAGACGAAATGTTTCACTGCATCGCATCCTCCCTGCAAAAATTTCACAGCAGTTACAGCAGGGCCGAATACATGTTAAATACCGGCAGCATAATGGATAAAACAATAGTTCCCACAATGCCTGCCATCACTAAGATCATACACGGTTCTATTAATGTTACCAGCCTCTGCGCTGACTGTTCTGCCGCTTTTCCATAATAAACTCCCGCCTGCAGCAACACCGACTCCAGTTCTCCTGATTCTTCGCCTGCTGCCACCATGGAAAGAAATACGGGATGAAAGATCCTCTGGCGTTTCAATGCCGCTGAAAGACTTTCTCCTTTTTCCAGGCCATTTACCGCTTCCTGTATTTTCCGCTCCACCCATGTATTTCCCATAACACGGCCGGTAATGGCCATACAGTCTATGATCCCGTTTCCACCGCCATACAAAACAGAAAATGCAGAAGCAAAACGGGATGTATAAATAGTCTTAAGCAGGCCTGCTATCACCGGTATATGGAAAAACAGGCCATCCACCCTTAACCGCAGCTTGGGAACAGCCGATAACAAGGCAAATACCAGAAAAACAACTGGTATCCAAAGACAGTACAGGATCCAGTCCTTTTGTAAATGTTCTCCTGCCGCCATCATAAAACGGGTAATAGCCGGAAGCTCATATTCTTCCAATATATCTGCAAACTGCGGAAGTACGGTTGTAAGAAGAAAAACGGATGCGCCTATACTAGCCAGCAAAAGGATAAAAGGGTAGATCATGGCAGTCCGCACCTTTCCTTCCATTTCTACTTCTTTGGCATAATAGACAGACATTTTCTGTAAAATATCATCCAGTGTACCGCTTGCTTCTCCTGTCTGTATCATATATATAAGGAGTTTTGGAAAACACTTTCCCATGGATCCCATTGCCTCTGAAAGTGTCTGACCCCTGTGGATCTTCTCTTCCAGCCTGGCAAGAAGGGCCTTCATTTCCCGGGTAGGTGCTGTTTTACAGGCTGTTTTCAAAATATCTGACTGTGGAACACCTGAAGATAACATAGAACTGACCTGGCTGCAAAAAGGCGGCAGCCATTTTAACGGGACTGTAAAGTGTCTCATGGAAACAACTCTGTCTTCATTTTGCAGGAAATAACAGTAAAGACCGTCTTCTGCCAGTGATTTCACCAGCTGGGCCTCATTTTCCCCTTCCCTTATTCCTTTATATTTATGTCCTTTTCTATCTTTTGCACGGTATCTGTAAAGGCTCATCTGTTTTCTGCTCCTTTTAGTGGCGGTACTAACGAAAGAACCGGCCTTACCTGAACACCCTTGTTCAGATAAAACCGGCACATCCTAACGGAAACAATTTTTTTCAGACACATATTCAAAGCCAATATCAGACAATGTTTTCCTGATATGGAGTTCATCCAGATCCAGGATCTGGCACATTTCTCCCAAGGAACTGTAGTTATCTCTCAACTGGGTATTTATATAACTTAGTAATATCATAGGATCTTTAGGCAGTGTACTCATACAAACGCCATCCTTTCCCGAACTTTATAAATGATCATTCATGCTCATCTATGATTACAGGGAATTATATCATCTGCGACTTTTCATTTCAACTGTAATCTTGTAATTTCAGGAAGATTTTTGGGATTAAAATATAGGAATATGTGGGGTTATTCACTATATAATGTATGTTATATGCATTGTATAATACCATAATCAAAGACCCAAAAATACGATGCACGCTTGCTTGCCGGAGGATTTTTGAACTTGGGATCTGCCAAAAAACATGCCTGAGAAGCCTTTTTGAAAAAAATGAGCAGAGCACATAACAAGAAAAACCGCTGCGAAACATTTTTACCTGTTTCACAGTGGCTTTATCTATTTACTCTGCTTTTGCACTGAGATGATCTCCCTCAGGCGCAACATCGATCACAATAGCAGAACCTTCGCTTACCTGATCTGCAAGAATGATACGTGCAGCCAGTGTTTCTACATTTTTCTGCAGATAACGCTTCAGAGGACGTGCACCGTATACAGGATCGTATCCATGATCCGTAATGAAAGTCTTGGCAGCATCTGTCAGACGCAGCTTTAACTCTCTGTCAGCCAAACGCTTATTCAGGTCTGCTACGCACAGATCAACAATACGACTGATATTATCCTTAGTCAGAGGCTTAAACAGGATCATTTCATCCAGACGGTTTAAAAACTCAGGTCTGAAGTGGGCTTTCAGATCACCCATAACCATATTTCTCGCTTCTTCACGGATATTGCCGTTTTCATCAATTCCCTCCAACAGATACTGGGAACCAATATTGGAAGTAAGGATGATAATGGTATTCTTAAAATCTACAGTACGCCCCTGGGAATCAGTGATACGGCCATCATCCAGTACCTGTAACAGTACATTAAATACATCCGGATGTGCCTTTTCTACTTCATCAAAGAGAACAACGCTGTAAGGTTTACGGCGTACAGCTTCTGTCAGCTGGCCACCTTCATCATAGCCAACATAACCTGGAGGCGCTCCGATAAGACGAGCCACAGAATGCTTCTCCATGTACTCACTCATATCAATACGCACCATATTGGACTCATCATCGAACAATGCCTCTGCCAGTGCCTTTGCAAGCTCTGTTTTACCTACACCGGTAGGTCCTAAGAACAAGAAAGAACCAATAGGCTTTGTAGGATCCTTGATACCTGCTTTGGAACGGATAATGGCATCTGTAACCTTTTCTACTGCCTCGTCCTGTCCTACTACACGTTTGTGAAGGACTTCATCCAGGTGTAAAGTCTTGCTGCGCTCACTTTCTGTCAGCTTTGCAACCGGGATACCTGTCCACTTGGATACAATACGGGCGATCTCATCTTCTGTTACACTTTCATGTACCAGGCTGAGATCTTCATTTTTAACCTTTTCTTCTTCTGCTTCCAACTCTTTCTGCAGCTGAGGCAGCTTGCCGTACTGCAGCTCTGCAGCCTTGTTCAGATCATATTTCTGCTGTGCATCCTGAATCTGGCGGTTCACAGCCTCGATCTCCTCACGGAGACTGGATAACTTATCTACACTGGCTTTTTCATTCTGCCACTGGGCTTTGCCGGCAGCGAATTTATCATGAAGCTCTGCCAGCTCTTTCTGTAAGTCTTCCAGACGTTCTTTGCTCAGTCTGTCTGTTTCTTTCTTAAGAGCCGCTTCCTCGATCTCCAGCTGCATGATCTTACGTGACAATTCATCCAGTTCTGCCGGCATACTGTCAAGTTCTGTCTTGATCATGGCACATGCCTCATCTACCAGATCAATGGCCTTATCCGGAAGGAAACGGTCAGATATATAACGGTCGGAAAGCACTGCTGCACTTACCAGTGCAGAGTCTGCGATCTTTACACCGTGGTAAACTTCGTAACGCTCTTTTAAGCCACGAAGGATAGAAATGGTATCTTCTACTGTAGGCTCTGCTACCATAACCGGCTGGAAACGGCGTTCCAGAGCAGCATCTTTTTCAATGTACTGACGGTATTCATTTAATGTAGTTGCACCGATGCAGTGAAGCTCACCTCTTGCAAGCATAGGCTTTAACATATTTCCGGCATCCATAGATCCCTCTGTCTTACCTGCGCCTACAATGGTGTGCAGCTCATCAATGAACAGGATGATCTGTCCTTCGCTCTTCTTTACTTCTTCTAAAACAGCTTTCAGACGTTCCTCAAATTCGCCTCTATATTTAGCACCGGCTACCAGAGAACCCATATCCAGGGCAAACAGCTTCTTATCCTTCAGGCCGTCAGGAACGTCACCACGGACAATCCTCTGAGCCAGGCCTTCTACAACAGCTGTTTTACCAACACCAGGTTCACCGATCAGGACCGGATTGTTTTTCGTCTTTCGTGAAAGGATACGGACTACATTTCTGATCTCGCTGTCACGGCCAATGACCGGATCCAGTTTCTGGTCTCTGGCACGTTCTACCAGATCGTAGCCATATTTCTGTAATGTATCATAAGTTGCCTCCGGATTATCGCTTACCACTCTCTGATTCCCTCTTACAGTGGAAAGTGCCTGAAGAAACTTTTCCCTGGTAATGCCATAGGTTTTAAACAGATCCTTCATTTCCTTAGAAGGCTGTTTTAACAGAGCCAGGAAAAGATGCTCTACAGAAACGTATTCATCTCCCATGGATTTTGCTTCATCTTCTGCATTGATCAGGACTTTATTTAAGTCATTGCTGATATACAGCTGACCGCCTCCGCTTACCTTGGTCAGTTTCTCTATAGCCTGCTTTGCCTCATTTTTAAACATGTCACCCTGGATGCCCATTTTCGTGATCAGTTTCATGATCAGGCTGTCTTCCAGTGCCAGCAGACTGTACAGCAGATGCGGCTGGTCGATCTGCTGGTTCCCATATTCATATGCCAGCTTTTCGCAGTTCTGAACTGCTTCCATTGATTTCTGTGTAAATTTATTAATATTCATATGCCCACTCCCCTTTCCGGAACAGTGCGTTTGTTGTCTTGTTTTTTTGTTCTATGCGTACTATAACACCAGTTATTAGCACTGTCAAGAGGTGAGTGCTAATTTTATGTAAAAAATTTATCCGCTTCCCTTTGACAAAATGGCTCCCCCTCCGTATAATAAGATTTACAGTTACTTCTGCAGCCTGTTACAGGCTTCATGGTTTTCATTATTTTCATTATTTTCGGTAATTTCCAAAATTATCCAGTTTTTACTTTGTACCTTGACAATTAAATATGAAGATACCAGGGTCAAAAGACCATATGAAACATATTTTACAAAGGAGAGCAAGGTATGAAGAAAAAAAACAATAGTATAAAGCTTTTAACATTTATGTGTTTTATAGTGTGTATGATGTGTACGATCCAGACATCCCCCATACTGGCACAGGAAACAAAAAATATTACCTTTTCAAAAAAACTGACCAGGGAAGAAGCAGCAGATTTTGAAGAACCGGATGCATTTTATGAAGATGAAGATGGAATTAAATATCAGCTGACAGAATGGGAGCTGGAAGAAAAAGCAGGAGAAGAAACACGAGTACCCATGGAAAAACAGGTACGCTATCTTGGCCTGGAAGATGGGGAAGCGATCCCGGAAACGATCAATGCCAAAACACCTTTTCCGCAGCCAAATTTACCAGAAGCAACGATAACAGAGAGTCAGCTAAGAGAAAACCAAGAAGAAACACCAGCACAATTATCCGGATCACTCCATAAAACAGAGATCCAAACTATAAATGAACAATGGAAAGACGACTTATATCTGCCAGTTACTTTCTATTCTTATGGGGCAGATGAATTTCAGCTGGAAAATATTATTATTTCAGCAGAAGCTGACCACCTTCTTGAAGAAACCGCAAAAAAAGGTTCTCTTATCCTTGACAGTCTCGGACTGTCTGACCAGGCATACCACATCACTTCTATGGTCTGGAGCGGAGAACCATTTACAGATGAAGATGGCCAGCTTTGCCGGAATGCCATTGCATTAGGGGAACGCCTTTTGAAAGATGTAGAAGTTGTTTACAAAGGTGAGGTCATCTTAAAAGAACCTGATCATTATGAACTTCATGCTGTATATCAGGCACAGGAAGTTAATGAAGAGTCTGCCGAAGAACTTACAACGCAGGCAGAACCAGAACTGCCGATATCTGCGTCCAAAAAAGGCCCCTTCTGGTACCTGATCCGCACTGGTTTTGTGATCACAGTGGCTATAGGGATCATCGGGATCCTGATAGGTATCATTTTACTGTTTATTATGAAACGGAGCAAAAAAGAAGAAAAAGATCATTTTTAGAAATAAGCCCAGGGAAAAGTTTAAGGAAAAATTCATAAAAAAAACATAGTAAAAACACAGCTTTCGTAGTAAGATGTATCGTACCGCAGAAAGAGACATCATAGAAAATATACCGTTACAGTAACGAAACACCTGCGGCAAAGAGAGGAGAATCATTATGAAAAAACAATATCTGGCAATTGCATTTCTGGCAGCTGCACTGGGGCTGACCGCCTGCTCTTCTAAAAAAGCGGATACAGAAACTACAACTGTGCAGGCAGCAGAAAGCACAACAGAATCTTCCTCTGAAGAAGCAGAGGAAGAATACTACTATGGTTTTGTCAGCCTGGTAGAAGATAAGGTGATCACTGTATCTGACGATGAAGGTAAAACTGCAAAATTTGATATTACAGATGCCATACTGACCGATGCAGATGCAGTAGGCGAAGGCGATGAAGTAAATGTTGGTTATACTGGTGAAATGTCTGATGATGTAACAAAGGCAACCTCCGTAGAGATCATGACTTCCGCAGCAGAAGTTGCAAGAGAAGAAGAGGCTGATACAGAGGATCTGGTAGTGGAAGGAACCATTGAAAGTGCTGATGACAGCACCATTACTTTAAAAAATGATGAAGGAACCTATACACTGAACGCCCTTATTGCCCAGAAGGTAACAAAAGACGGTATCAAAGCAGGCGCCACAGCAGAAGTTACCTACTACGGCGACTTAGAAGATACAACTGATCATGCAGTTGCTACCCGTATTATCACTGAAGATGCAATGGATTCCGAAGAAGCACAGAAGAAAACTCTCACTGGTACTGCAGCAGAGGTTGAGACCGACCACATTGTTCTGGACACTGCAGACCCGGAAAATACATTCTTCTCTTTCGTAGGAACAGAGGGAATGTTTGACGGCATCAATGTAGGTGACAAAGTAACCGTTATTTATGACGGCACACTGACCGAAAAGATGATCCCGGCCCAGGGTGTTGAGAAATAGAAATATTATAAGACCAAAGAAATATCGTCCATACAAGAGTGAAAATACTCCTGTATGGACGTTTTTGTTTGAAAAAAGCAGCTGCCAATGGAATCCATCTTCCAAAGCAGCTGCTACTTCTATTTCGTAATTTCTTAAATTAAATTGTTCAATTTACTCTATTACCTGCCAGAGGTTGTGCCGCCATCAATGCACAGTGCCTGACTTGTGATCTCGCGGGCGAAATCGCTTGCAATGAATACGGTTGCCCAGGCAATATCTTCTTCCTTCTGGTCATGTCCCAGTGGGATCATGCTCTTAACGGAAGCATTCCACAGCTCTTCGCGTTTTTCAGGGGTCAGTTCATTATGAACTTCCGGATCCCAGCCATTGTTCATACCTTCCAGTATTTCTTCCCACATTGCTGTACGGATGATTCCCGGAAGAATAGCATTTACACGGACTCCATAAGGAGCTGCATGCTTTGCAGCTGACTGCATCAGGCTTGTTACAGCTGCTTTGGATGCACTGTAGGTCTGGAGCATTCCCATGCCATCTCTGCCTGCAATAGAAGATACAAGGATCATATTTCCGCTCTTATTTGCTTCCAGATGTGCCAGACCATGTTTGATCATATGTACGGTTCCCACTACATTGATATTAAACAGTCTCTGAACCTCTTCTGTGGTTGTATGCATCATATCCTGAAGGGAAATTACACCTGCTGCATTTACGATCACATCAATCTTTCCGCCGCCAAATGCTGCTGCGTCAGCAATCAGTTTCTTAACGTCTTCTTCAACAGCAACATCACACTTTGTGAAACCACCCTTTACGCCAAGTGCCTCGATCTCTTTCACGGTAGCCAGGCCCTGATCTTCTTTACGGTTTGCAATGTATACATTTGCACCACATCCTGCAAACTGAAGTGCCATCTCTTTACCAAGTCCACGGCCACCACCTGTAACAAGGACTGTCTTTCCAGTAAAATCAATATTCATTGCCATAAGTAAAATCCCCTTTCCATATATAATAACTATGTTTAATCCTGTTAATATTTTATCACTCTATATGGAAATGTCAATGTTTATAATCTTAATTTTCAACTTATCATCCCATAATTACAGACTTTTCTATTGTTAATTTTTTAATCAATTTTTTCAAAACAACCACCTTTATTCTCCGGCCAGGTGCATTTTAATTCTTCCCGGTAATGATACCAGAGGACCTGTCCATCTGTCATGGAAATCCCTATTTCTTTTATTCCGTCATTATCCAAATCTTTTAACTGGATCTTAAACATATCATCTGCCTCTTTTTCCGGCTCCCACAAAAGACTGCCCTCTCTGGCACCACTTGCACTGTCATATACGGCATAGCCATTTTTACCATCCAACGGGGAAAGACAGAAAATGAGAGTTCCTGCATCGTCCAGATGCAGATCTTCAGAGTACGCCCTGAACATGCGCCAGTCATCACCGGCAATATCCATTTCAAAATAAGGCTCTGTTTCCGGTTCCCGGATCTGGATACCATACAAAAGCCAGATCGTACAGATAAATAAAAATACGCTGATCAAAACCGGAACAATACCGGCAGCTGTGAAAATATGCCATTTTTTCTGCCCCGTCTTTCTGCTCTGGATCGTACCAGCAGCAATAAATCCTATTCCCAGCAATAATGTGGCCATTTCCAATAAAAACATTCATTTTCCCCCTCTTTCACCAAAATGTTCTCTCGGAATCTTTCTGTGCTTGATTTTGTGAGAAGATTTTTTGTCAGTTGTGCCCAAATTTCTGAGGCGTTGGCGTTGCGTCCGCCTCTGAAATTTGAGTGCGACTGGCGGAAAATCGGCCACAAAAGCAAGTGCAGGAAAGACTCCGAGAGGACATCAAAGATCACTTCACTGTTCTGTATATCTAAACTATACAGCTATTCTTTTGCGAAAAATATTAACCAAGGGTTAGTACATTGTTTTGTGAATTTCATTTCCTGCTGTACACATTTCCTCTTAAAGGCTATAATAGTTCTGGTAAATACAGATCTACAAGGGGGATTATTATGTACGATTTAAAAATGTTAGAAGAGATCAAAAGCCAGGAAGAGCGTATCCACTTTTCTTCTTTTGATCACAATGATGCCTATACACTGGGAACCATGCTTCGGGAACGGGGCCTGACCACTCCAAAGCCAATTGCGATCCGCATTGTTTTTGATGATATTATCCTGTATCAGTCCTTTCTCCCGGGAACAGATGAAAGCAACAACCAGTGGATGAACCGCAAGCAGCACACAGTTGAACGCTGTCACACTTCTTCCCTGCGTGCAGCTGTTGAGCGCGAATTAAACGGCGCAAAAGAAAACTGGCAGCAGGATGAGTCCCACTATGCATTCTGCGGCGGCGGATTCCCAATTATTGTAAATAATGAGTTCCGGGGCATTGCCATGATCTCAGGTCTGCCTCATCTGGAAGACCACAGAAACCTGGTGGAAGTAATGGATCAGTTCTGCGCACAGAAAAACGCATAAGATCTATTCACCTTATCTGCAGATCACCTGGATTTCCTGCTCTGTGCCAAGATCCACAGGTTTAAAGGTATTTTCCAGACCTTCTGTAATATAAATCTGTCCGTTCTCATCTTCTAAAACAGCCTCATAATTCTGGTGACTGCGCCAGTGTGAGGCTGCTTTTTCAACCCCCATGACGAAAAGGGCCGTGGAAAGACCATCACACAGAAAACCGCTGTCGCTGATAATAGTCACGGATACCAGACCGTTTTTGGCCGGAGCTCCGGTTTTTGGATCCATGATATGCCAGTAGATCTGACCGTCGTCGCCGGCAAAATAGCGTTCATAGCCACCAGAAGTAACCACTGCCTTATCTTTTACAACAACACCGCCCAGATAACGGTTTTCTTCTGCTGCACGGATACCAATAAACCAGTCTGTTCCGTCTGTTTTTGTTCCAATAGTCTGGATATTTCCTCCTAAACTAAAAAGAGCAGAAGTAACGCCCTTTTCTTTCATCAACTTTGCCAGAACCTCTGCTGTATAGCCTTTTCCCATGCTTCCTAAGTCTACCAGCATATCCGGGGCTATGGTTACAGTGTCACCATTGATCTGGATCTTATGATAGTCTACACATGCAGCTAATACTTTGCGTTCTTCTTCATTAGGAATACGATGTTCACCTGTGGTGAAGCCCCAGGCTTTTACGACCGGGTAAGCTGAAATGTCTAAAGCGCCATCTGTATCTTTACACAGTTCAAGTGTTTTTTCCATCTGCTTAGCAATTTCCGGTGCAAACTTTGCTTCCTTTTTCTCGTTTAATTCCCACATAGGGCTGTTTTCTTTTGTCACAGAAAGCGCATCTTCCAGTTCCTCTATTTTTTCCCTGACTTTTTCTTCTACTTCATCATTTCCGCCATAGAGCTGAAACTGCATCACCGTATCCATGGCAAATACTGTAAAATTTTTTTCATTTGATCCTGCCTCAGTACGCAAAACAGGGCGGTCGTATTTGACCGCCTCTGTTTCGGCTGTTTTGGGAGCTGTACTGCACCCGCACAACATCAGTGTCAGGATCACCAGACACCATTTTTTCAATTAGATTTCCCCTCTGTTTTGGTTACTTCAGAGTCTTCGGAAGCATTGTCAGATGCAGCAGTTTCGGAAGTTTCTTCCCTGGAATCTTCGGAGCTGTTGTCTTTAGAATCATCTTCCTTGGAATCCTCAGTCTTATTATCGCTGTTTTCTGTTTCAGACGGAGTTTCCGGTTCTTTGGTGGAATCCTCCTTAGATTCATCCTTGGTTTCATTCTTGGAATCATCCTTGGTTTCATCTTTGGTTTCGTCCTTAGATTCATCTTTGGAATCGTCCTTGGTTTCATCCTTGGTTTCTTCAGAAGATCCGGTCTCATCAGCCTTATTTTCTTCATCTCCAGATGGAGTTACTCCTGAAGTTACACCGTTAGAACCGGTGGCTGCATTATCCTTGATTTTCTCATTAAATCCATCTTCCGTTGATTCCTGCTCATCTAACAGTTCTTCTTCTGCCTCTGTCTGATCTACCAATTTGCCATCTCTTATGTAAAATACATAAGTACTATATTCGCTATTCTTACTGTAGATGGTAACTTTGATCAGATCACCTGATTGGTAAGAATCAAAGCTGTCCTTAGCAAAATCAATATAATCCTTTCCATTTCCCGTACTCTCACTTTCAGGTGTTGTACCTACTTTAAACTGCTTATCTGATATGGAACCATAAATGCATTTCTCATATTTAAATGTTCCCACCATTATATAATCTATAGTACCAAGATAAGTATCTCTTGAAATATTATTTATCCTATCTACTTTAAAGAGTAAACGATATGCCTCATAATTGCCTGACCAGCTTTCTACGGAGACTGATCCAAAAGTAATATCGCTATTACTTTCAGTATCTCCGGTACTACCAGAATTGTCCTCCCCTTCGATCTGTACTTCAATTACCTGGCTCTTATATCCATCTGCATTAATCGTAAGTGTATGTGTACCCGCAGACAATCCAGATGTATCAATAATGATCTCTGTGTCATTTACTGTTGTGCTAAGCTTTTCTTCCCCATACTTAACAGAAGTAATTGCTTTCAGATAGTCTGCATTGCCGGTCAGTGTCCACTCTGCCTTCTCCTTGATATTAAGCTGGCCAGTAAGCTGTGGGGCATCTTTATCTGCTGCAGGCGGATTAACATCCGTACCATCTTTCAGAACATAATTATTACCACTCTTAACTACATTAAAAGTCAAAGGTTTATAGCCATCTGCATTAATTGTGATCTCTAATTCATCACTGTCTTTAAATGCACTGTCTTCTGTCAGGCAAAGGCGGTCATTTTTGCCACCATACACAGGATCGCCGGTTACTCTGAAATTATTTTTTGAATTCCAGAAAGAACTAACTTTGGTATACGTTGTATCTCCAGCTTTAATATCCTCTATATTAGCCAGATATGTCTCTAAAGCTGCTTTTTCATCATCTGTTGTCCCTTTATTAAAGGTAACAGTATAATAAGCCTGTGCCATTATCTCTGCTTTTGTATATTCAAAGCTGAGCATCTCCGGCTCAAATGCAGCAGGATTTTCAACCCCTTCATCAACCACAATCGTAGTCCTCAGTGCTTCTGCATATCCCTTAGCCCGGACAGTCAGTGTGTGCTCTCCCGGTTTGATATTACCAATGGTCAGAGTCTTCTTATCATCAGATACTGCATAATACGATGCATCGCTACTTTCAACACCTTTGGTATAAAGTGTATCATCATCCAAAGCTACAGACTGCAGATACTTCAAGAATCCGCCTTCAGAACCAGTTACTTCTACAGTTGCGTCTGCATAGAATCCCGGATCTTTTCCAAGTGTTCTCTTCTCTGAAACGTAGGATTTCTTATTGTCTTCATATTTTACTGACAGCGAAAGCCCTTCTTCCAGAATCTGATCGTATGTGACCTTAAATGCATTCATCTGATATCCGTCCGCTTCCACTGTGATCTTATATTCTTCTCCTGGTGTGAACAGACTCTTGTTCAGAGTTAAGATTCCATTTTCAACATCTACGCTATACTGTTCTTTTGTTAATCCGGTCCAGCTGCCATTGATCACAATGTTCCTGATTGCAGCCAGATAAGCCTTATCCTCATGGCTTAAGACCACGTCTTCATTTTCCCTGTTCCTGATTATTGTAAATGCACCAGCTGCAGGACGGGAGAAATCTCCTTTATTCTGGATCTCACCTAAAAGTCCATCCTCCAGAACTTCTTTTGCAGCAGCGGGACTGTTATTCCATACAACACCCTTTGCTTTGTAATCCTCAAATGGGATGATTCCTGTGGTCTTGCTGCTTTCTACTGAATGGATATAAGCAACCCAGTCATAATACTGGTCATCTTTATCATTTTTATTAAATGCAGCATCTACACCGGCCATTTCATACCACCAGTCTATAACCGCTTCAGACTCTGTAGTAGATTTTCCAATTTCTTCCAGAATATTTGCATTTACAAGCAGATCCGTATCAAATACCAGATTTGCAGAAACAGCCATACTGCCAGAATCGCTTTCGCCGGAGCCGCTGCTGCTGCCGGAACCAACAGAAGCCGTGGAAATACCATCAAATGAATACTGCGCAATACCCATTTCATCCTTAGATGGAACACTCTCTCCCTTAGTTACTGTAAACTCTACAGAAGCTGATTTGAAACCATCTGCATAAACAGTCAGTTTATAATTGCCTTTATATTTAAAATGATCCACATTATCATTATAAATGACAAACAGATCCTGACTGAACAAAAACCAGTCGTTGATCTTGTCTAATTCTACAGTTTCAGTTGGTCCCTCCAGAACTACACGATTCACCGGTGTCTCTATTCCGTATACCATATTTTCAACCTGGAAATGCAGGTTCACACCTGACTGTGGAGTCTCTTTCAGTTTAAAAACAGGCGCCTGTACATTTACTACATGGATTGGAACCAGTGCAGATGTACCTGACTTTGACTCTACGCGGACATAGTATCTTCCATTACTTGTAAAATTGCTCTGTCCTGTCTCAATGGTCAGCTCACCTACACGGCCCTTTCCATGAGGTACATTTTTTGCACGGTCAAATACCAGATTACTGTTGATCGTATTTTTATTTTCATTATACTCTACCAGCTGAAGACGATTGATACCATCAAACCACTCTTTCTCTTCATCAGTATTGTAGTTAAACATAATAGTTACGGTTGCTTTACCATCTTCACTTAATTCTGCATCTGGTGAATATGCAGGATGGGCTGCCGCCTTTTTACCAAGTGCAAATGTAGTTTTGGATGGTGAGTATCTTACAGAACCGTCATCTGCATAGTTGGTCAGATAGTAATCCCAAAGTGCTACAGGGCCATGAGCCAGGCTCTTCTCTGGCAGATAACTGGTTCCTGTATAGATCACGCCATTTGCAGCTTCATCATCCAGGGAAACTATCTGTGTTCTGACAGGATCTGCTGCATTGCTTACAGTCAGTTCAGCCGGAGGCTTAATAACAGCCAGTTTACAGATGCTTCCATCGTCAGTTACATTAGAAAGTGCAGATGTTACATCTACACCATCTGCGTATACCTTGGTGTTGCCTGCATTGTAGCCATCCTCAAATGCTACGGTGATCCACCAGCCAAGGGAATTTACCTCAACCAGCCCCGTCTCATCTTCCTTTACAAATACAGCCTTAGTCTGGTCTGCACTGCTATTAGAATTATTATTACTATTATTGTTTGTATTGTTGCTGTTGTTGCCATTATTGCTGTTATTTGTATTATTGCTGTTATTATTGTCTCCAGTCCCATTACGATCAGATACGTTGCTTCCTGCATTAGAGCTGCCAGAACCGCTACGGCTGCTTCCGCCACCACCGTTTCCACCCCTGAGGCTGGTTTCTGATCCTTTGGTATTCCTGGATGGATCGCTTGCAAATCCCTTTCCTTCTACCACTTGCACCTTACCGTTGCCATCTATCCACTGACCGGCTGCGTTTACTTTGTAACCATCTGGAGTTACACCATCTGCAAACATTTTTCCGTGGTTTTCGCCTGCAACAGGTTCGAAATAGTAGCTGCGCCCATCAACCCACTGCCAGCCGGTAACTGCTGCACCTTCGGTGCTGTCTGTTGTAGTATTGAAAAAATACCAGCTTCCTTTTGCATCCTGATACCAGCCGGTTGTCATTTTTCCTTCTGTTTCATCTGGATTTGCATTAAAATAATACGTACGGTCATTCATGCGCAGCATGCCAGTTTCCATAAGTCCGTTCTCTGGCTGCAGGTAATACCAGCCGCTTGCAGTCTGGATCCAGCCTGTTGCCATCTCTCCTGATGGCTTTCTGAATTTCCATCCTTCTGCTTCTTTCACCCAGGTTCCTGCCTGAAGCTGTGATTCCCCCGTTGCCTGAGCGCCGAAAGCTGTGCCTGCCTGCAAAGCTGCAGCCGCAAGCAACATAGTTAACAACGTTTTTGCTTTTCCTGTTTTTCTCATAAGTAAAAACTCCTCTTTTTATAATGACGTTTGCTTAAACTCGCATGTCGAGTTAGTTTATACTAACATCATTTTTTAGTCAACACTGAGGGGCGGTTTCACCATGATAAGATTTGTCAACAACAACACATATATGTAATCGGAAATATTTTTTTCAGGAAATACGACTGGCTGACCATCATTATAGTTTATAGAGAATAATGATAAATTGGCTTAAATAAAGGATCTGGCTGAATTCATTTGAAGAAATGCACACATAAGATCAACAGAAAAAGGGCTGCAATCAGCAGCCCGTATATTATCAGGAATCTTTCTCAGATTTAAAATTTTTGTGTTTTTATATAACAAACCCAGCAATTGTAATTCATTATTTTTCAAGAAGATTGCGCTCCATTTTCTCCCTAAGCTCCCTGGTGGTTGCTTCAATATCTTGTGCTGCAAAGATACCTGATACAATGGCAGCTCCCACTGCACCGCTTCCTTTCAGCTTTTCAATATTGTCCAGGCAGATACCTCCGATAGCTACTACCGGAATAGATACGGATGCACAGATAGCCTGCAGCTGTTCCATGGTCATTGGACGGGCATCTTTTTTAGTGGATGTACCAAATACGGCACCACTGCCTAAGTAGTCAGCCCCCTGTGACTGGGCTTTCAATGCCTGTTCTACCGTTTTGGCTGTGACTCCCAGGATCTTGTCCGGTCCAAGAAGCTTTCTGGCAAGACCGGCATCCATATCATTCTGTCCTACGTGAACACCGTCTGCACCACAAAGTCCAGCCAGTTTTATATTATCATCAATCAGGAGAGGAACATTATATTTTTCTGTAAGAGCACGCAATTTTTTCGCCTCTTCCAGATATTCTTCCACATTGTCATCCCGCAGTCCTTTTTCACGAAGCTGCACCATGGTAGCGCCGCCCTTTAAGGCTGCTTCCGTCTGTTCATAAAGACTTATGTTTCCGGTCCAGGACCGGTCGGTTACTGCATAGATCAACAACTGGCTTTTGTCAAATTTCATGTTTCTCTCCCTTTCTTGTGTCTGCTCATGCCCACTCGTGAACCCGCACTTACACGCTTTACTGCCTGCTTACGCAGGCTGTTCACTGGTCAATGGCCCATTATATCATTCATCAAAAATGCTTACGATCTCACCGTCTAAAATACGATTCATATTTTTTACAGCACAGAAGTTGCCGCACATAGAGCAGGTATCTTCTTTTTCCGGCTTTGCAGATGCTCTGTAGTTTCTTGCCTTTTCCGGATCAATAGAAAGCTCAAAGGTCTTTTCCCAGTCCAGTTTCTTTCTTGCCATTCCCATCTGACGATCCCACTCAGAAGCGCCTTTGACACCTTTTGCAATATCAGCTGCATGAGCTGCGATCTTGGAAGCGATGATACCTTCTTTTACGTCATTCAGATCCGGCAGTCTCAGATGTTCTGCTGGTGTTACATAACATAAAAATGATGCTCCGTAGGTTGCTGCGATCGCACCGCCAATAGCCGCTGTAATATGATCATATCCTGGTGCAATGTCTGTAACCAGAGGTCCTAATACATAAAACGGAGCGCCCTTGCAGATGCTCTGCTGGATCTGCATATTAGCTGCAATCTGATTAAGAGGCATATGGCCTGGTCCCTCTATGATCACCTGGACATTCTTCTCCCAGGCTCTTCTTGTGAGCTCACCTAATGTTACCAGCTCTTCGATCTGTGAAACATCGGTAGCATCTTCTAAGCATCCCGGACGGCAGGCATCACCTAAGCTGATGGTCACATCATATTTCTGGCAGATATCCAGGATCTCATCAAAATGCTCATAATATGGATTTTCCTTTCCAGTCATTTCCATCCATGCGAAAATAATGGATCCGCCTCTGGATACAATGTTCATAAGACGCTTATTCTGCTTGAAACGCTGGGCAGTTGAACGGTTAATGCCAATGTGGATGGTCATAAAATCCACACCATCCTGCGCATGCATTTCCACAATCTTTAACCACTCTTCAGTAGTAATGTCCTTCAGTGCCTTATGATAGTATACCACTGCATCATAAATCGGTACAGTACCAATGATGGCCGGACACTCAGCAGTCAGCTTTCTTCTGAACTTCTGGGTATCGCCCCATGAACTTAAATCCATAATGGACTCTGCACCCATTTTTACTGCGTCATTTACTTTCTGCAGCTCCATATCCAGATCTTTACAGTCTCTGGAGGTTCCAAGATTTACATTGATCTTGGTCTTTAACATGGAACCGATACCATTAGGATCCAGGCATTTGTGGTTTTTATTTGCAGGAATTGCTACTTTTCCCTCTGCCACCAGCTGCATTAACTGTGCTGTATCCATCTGCTCTTTTTCTGCTACTGCCTGAAGCTCCTTTGTAATAATTCCTTTTCTGGCAGCATCCATCTGTGTTGTGTAGTTCATTTTCATTCTCCTTCACATAATATTTTTCCACAGAAAGGGCACCCGGACGGAATGTTTTCCACATTTACTGCACATATTTCTGCTGTGTATGTTGATCATCAGTCTTTACGCAGAAAAAAGAAAACGGTCCGCCCACATAAGGAACGGACCGCAAAATATACGTATTATACATAAATACAATATGCGACACATTATTTCCCTACGTTGGCATTACCCACATCAGGTACAATAGGTCGAAGTTCGATTACTTCCTCTCAGCCTGCTTCACAAGCTCCCTGTTCGCATTCAGAATAACATTTATTGGTAAAAATTGTCAAGTTGTTTATTAAAATGCCGCTTGAGAAGCGGCGCTTGTTTTTCTTTTGGACTCATTAGATCCGTCCCCCGCACTTGGGGCAGTAATTGTAATCTTCATCTGTCTCAAATCCGCAGCGCATACACTTTTTATGGGGATTTCCGGAACCTTCCTGCCAGGTGCGGGTGTATTTTCCCTCTTGGACCAGATGGAGGTCGGCAGATGTGATCGACGGTTCTTCCCCTCTTAAAATAGCTTTTCCGATTTCCGGCTCCAGCTCATAAATGGCACTGCAGCAGGACATCTGCACATAAAAGCGCTTATTCCACTTAAACAGCGGGATAAAGAAAAAACTGAAATACATATAGGTCATAAAGACCTGACACTGGCTGGTGCTGCCGCAGCTTCCGCAAAGAATGCTCTTTGCGTAGTTAAGCAGCTTCCTGCCCTGACTGATACCTCCGATAAACAGCATTTATCCATCTCCTTTTTAACAAAATGTACCACCTATAGCGGCATGACCATGCACGAAAATTACAGACCTGAAAGTTACAGACCTGCACGGTACAATGAACTGACCACCTTGTAAACTGTGAGCCATTTCCCGGTCCGGGACTTCTTTCTCTCTCCTGTTCCTCCAGCCCATTTTCCTGCATGCATCAGCTCATCTACTGTGCTTCTGGCACTTGACACAGCATAGTTTCCTGTAAGGCAGAAGCCTTTTTCCAGCCGTGAAAATGCTCCAACAAAACCAAGATTCCGGCTTCCGGCCGGAACGGTTTTAGGCCGGTCTGTAAAATGATGAGGCCGAAGTGATGAGAGTTTACCTGTTTCATCTGAAAAAGCTTCCGGCTCTCCCATAGCAATATGCAGATCAGCCGTTTTTTTCCATAATTTCCCAGAACCGCTGCCATTTTCCATAATGCAGATATCCCCAAAGCCCAGATTTATTTTTTCAAATACAAAGGATTCCCGGTCGGTTTCTTCTTCCTGCAGTCTGCGTTTTACATACAATTTCTTTACTGCCAGTCCATTTCCGCCTTCATTGCCATTTTCAAGTTCCAGATCCGTTACCTGGCTGTTTTCCAGCAATAATACACCTTTACGGCGCAGGTATTGTTTCAGCAAACAGATCAGATCTTTCATTTCATCTGGCGAAAGGAAGAGAAACGGTCCTTTTATTTCCCATAAACTTCTGCGAAATCCTGCCAGGCTGCTGTCCTTTTGCAGGCCAAACACACACTGGCACAGCTGCCACAGATTTGTCTCAAATATATGAGGTGTTTCACTGAACCAGTCTTCAATGCTTAAAATATCCAGCCTTTCTTCTTCTGTACACAACAACCGCCAAAGTGCAGGAAGATCCCCCCAGTCCAGACATTCTCTGCCTTCTGTTTTCGGGAAAGTAAATACTTTTTCCCCGGAATCCGGTATTTTTCCACACATTTCCAGAAAATCTTTGCAGTTTTCCCGGCTTACTACAAGAGGGCGTATTTCTTCCTCTCCCTCAGTGCCTTCTCCAAACACCATAATGCTGCTTCCCGGAAAATGGCAGTCTTTTATAAGCCAGACTGCTGCTGCCAGAGAGCTTAAACCATTTCCTATAATATAAGCCTTCTGCTTCCCATAATCCCTGCTCCGCACTACAGCAGCTTCCACCGCCGCCAGTCTGGCATCATTTTCCGCTTTTTTATCTTTCTCTATCTGATAAGTCCATGCACCGGCTGCAGCACCTAAGCCTGCGGCCACAGCCAGCCGGATCCATCTTTTTTTATCTGACATAGGCATTTTCGCCTTTCTTTTTATAAACGGCTTAATTACTGTGCAAAATAGTTAGCCAGCTGTGCAAACTGCTCCAGACTTAAGGCTTCTCCACGGACAGAAGGTGATACTCCCAGGCTCTCAATAGCCTTTGTGATCTCTTCTTTTGAAAAAGAAATTTCCGGAGAGTTATTTAAACCATTCTGCAGTGTTTTTCTTCTCTGGTTAAAGGATGCCCGGATCAGCTTAAACATCAGCTTTGGATCTTTCACCTGTACCGGCGGCTCCTGATAGCGGGTCAGGCGGATCACCGCAGAACCCACATTCGGTCTTGGGATAAAGCAGTTTGGCGGTACATTTGCTACAATATACGGACTTGCATAATACTGCACTGCCAGAGACAGGGCACCATAATCCTTAGATCCCGGCCCTACCTGCATACGGTCTGCTACTTCTTTCTGCACCATAACAGTGATATTGTCAATAGGCACATTACTCTCAAACAGTCCCATGATAATGGGGGTAGTAATGTAATATGGCAGATTTGCAACTACTTTAATAGGTCTGCCGTTATTGTATTCCTTTACCAGCTCATTAATATCCACTTTCAGGATATCCTGGTTGATGACTTTTACATTGGAATAATCCTTTAATGTATCTGTAAGGATTGGCAGCAGATTGGTATCGATCTCCACTGCGATCACCTGCCCTGCGCTTTCTGCCAGATACTGGGTCATGGTTCCGATCCCCGGACCGATCTCCAGAACACAGTCATCCTTTGTAATACCTGCTGCGTTTACGATCTTTTCCAGAACATGGGCATCAATAAGGAAGTTCTGGCCGAAGCGCTTCTGGAATGCGAACTGATATTTCTGGATGACTTCAATTGTTTTTTTCGGATCTGATAATTTCTGGTTCATCTATGATTTTACCTGCTTTTGTCTTCTTTCTATCTATCTATGTTATATTTCTATCATTTAATGTTGGGGCAAAAGGTATTTTGACCCCTCTGATACCGAATTGCTGCATGCCGTCAGCAAAAAAAACTATGGCTGTAAACCATAAAGCCTTCTGGCATTATCCCAGGTGATTTTCTCCACTGTTTCCCGGTCTATGCCTTTAATGGCAGCCAGCTGGTCTGCCACATAGGTCAGGTTCAGGGAAGAATTTCGCTTTCCCCGGTTGGGAACAGGTGCCAGATATGGACAGTCCGTTTCCAGTACCAGACGGTCTAAAGGGGCATATTCTACCGTCTCTGCCAGTTTTCTGGCATTTTTAAAGGTAAGCACGCCGCCAATACCAAGGAAAAATCCCATATTCAGGTATTCTCTTGCCATTTCCTTTGTGTAGGAAAAGCAGTGGATCACGCCGCCAATGTCTTCTGCATGTTCTGCCTTCATAATATCCAAGGTATCTTTTGCAGCATCACGGCTATGGATAATCACCGGAAGCTTCAGCCTGCGGGCCAGGTCTAACTGGGCCACAAACCATTTCTTCTGGATCCCTTTATCCGGCTCTTCCCAGTAATAATCAAGGCCGATCTCACCAATGGCCCGGACCTTCCCGTCCTGTCTTTCTGTACACCAGGCCTCAATATCTTTTAAGCCTTCATCAGACAACTCTGCACTTTCACTTGGATGCACGCCTAAGGCAGCATACATGAAATCATGGTTCCTGGCAAGCTCCAGTGTGGTCTTGCAGCTGGAAATGCTGGCTGCTACATTTGTAACAGCGCCGATGCCATTTTCCTTAAAGGTTGCCAGAAGCTGCTCCCTATCCTCGTCAAAGGCTTCATCGTCATAATGGGCATGTGTGTCAAATATCATGTTCGTTATGCCTCCTGTGGGTTAAAATGTCCTCTCGGAGCCGATAGAACATTAAACACATATTTATCCAGACGGTCAAAGGCTTCTTTTACCCTGGACAACGGCAGTGCCAGATTCATACGGATATGGCATTGACCGTGGAATGCTACACCGTCCTGCCAGATCACGCCTACTTCAATGCCTGCTGCCTGAAGTTCTGTAATGGTCCTTCCATGCTTTTTGCACCACTCTGTACAGTCCAGGAAAAGCATGTAAGTGCCTTCCGGCCTGGAAACATTAACACCGTCAAAATGCTTTTCAATGTAATCGCAGGCATAGTTTACATTCCCGCTTAACACCTCTTTTAATTCATCCACCCACTCATAACCTTCCGGTTTATAAGCACCGATCAATGCATACATTGATAACAGATTCATGCTGTTATAATGGCTTAAAGAGGACTCTTTTAAAATCCGTTCCCTTAACCAGTCATTGTAAATAATATGGTAACTTCCAATAAGACCGGCCAGATTAAAGGTCTTGGATGGAGCATAGAGAGCTACTGTCCTCTGCTTTGCATCCTCAGATACAGACTGGGTGGGAGTATGCTTATGGCCATTTAAGAGCAGATCAGACCATATCTCATCAGAAACTACATATACATCATGCTTCTTGTAGATCTTCATTGCCTTTTCGATCTCCCACTGCTCCCACACTCGGCCGGTAGGATTATGCGGACTGCAGAAGATTGCTGCATGGATATGGTTTTCCATGATCTTCTTCTCCATATCCTCAAAATCCATACGGTATACATTATTCTCATCCTTTACTAACGGGCTGTGGACAATGTGATAACCGTTGTTGGTAAGGCTGTTGGTAAAACCGATATAAGTGGGGGAATGTAAAAGTACACTGTCACCTTTAGAGCAAAGTACATTTAACGCACTGACTACACCGCCTAAAACGCCATTTTCATACCCGATATGCTTTGGCTTTAGCCCTTCCACACCATTTCTGTTTTTATGCCACTGGATAATGGCGTCAAAATATTCCTCTCTTGGGGAAAAATAGCCATAAGTGGTATGCTTTGTTCTCTCAATAATGGCTTCCGGAATAGTATGTACAGCCGGAAAGTTCATATCTGCTACCCACATGGGGATAATGTCAAAACCTTCCTTCACCGTTCCCGGCCACTTGATCCAGTCAGCCTCAAATGGTTCCACTGCAATAGAATCTTTTCCTTTTCTGTCTAAAACTGTTGTAAAATCGTATTTCATCGTGTTTTTGTCCTTTCTGCTGCCCAGAGAAGTTTTGCCTGTAAGTCTATTACGCTGATACAAGATCTTGTTGCCCTGCAACAGATTACTGTATACATAATAGCATGAAGACGAATGGTTTACAAGCGGACCGGACAACTGGAAAAATGTTTATAATTCGCAAAAGAGGCATGGATCTCTCCACACCTCTTTGCCTGCAAAACCCTTTTTTATCACATTTAAAACAGCTTTCTGCCTTCTACATATTTTCCTGCTACTTCTCTCTCATCCCCCAGATAAATGATCCGCTCCAGCCTCTGTTTTACAGTCAGTAGCTGGGGATGTTTTAAGCGGCTGTCATCGCAGACCACTGCATCAAATTCATAACCCGGCTCAAAGCTTCCTACTTTTCCGAAGAAAGCCCCGCCGCCCTTAGATGCCATATAGAAAGCTTCCTCAATGGTCAGCGGCTTTAAAGAATCATCAAACAGTCTCCAGCGAAGCTTGGATACCTGAATGGACTGTGCCATAGCTGCAAACAGATTTTCACTTGTTCCGCCTGCTACATCACTTCCCAGTCCTATGTTCATTCCCTCTTCCAGATACCTGCGCACCGGAGCCACACCAGAGGAAAGATTGGTATTGGAATCAGGGCAATGGGCGATAAATACGCCTTTTTCTTTCATACGGGCGATTTCTTCCTCGCCAGAATAAACACAATGAGCCATGACCGTATGGCACTCTCCGCCAAACAGGCCAAAATGATCATAGGCATCCCCATAAAATCCGGACCAGGGGCATAATTCCTTCACCCAGGCGATCTCTCCCTGATTTTCAGACAGGTGGGACTGCACAGGCAGACCAAAATCTCCCTGAACACCTTTTAACCGTTCCATCAGTTCATCGGTACAACTTGGTATAAACCGTGGTGTAAGGATTGGCCTTGTGTGGTCATAATTTTTATCAGCTGCCATTTTCAGCCACTCTCTGGTGGCTTCTTCTGATTCTTCTGCTGACAGCTCCCGCAGATAATCCGGGCTGTTGCGGTCCATATTTACCTTTCCGATCATAGTAGAAAGCCCGCTTTCTTCCATCAGATCCATAAGTAAGATCGTTGCCTCTTTATGGATCGTTGCAAAAATACACGCCCTTGTAGAAGCGCTTTTTCTCATCTGTTCTGCAAAAATGCCATATGCTTTTTTTGCATATTCCAGATCTTTGTATTTCGCTTCTTCCGGAAATGTATTGGTTTCCAGCCAGTCAAGAAGCTCCATATCCATTCCAAGACCCCTGAAGGAATACTGAGGCGCATGAACATGAAGATCTGTAAGTCCCGGGATAATAAGCTTATCGCCCACATCTTCTACCGGGATATCCTTCATATCTTCCGGAAGTTTAGAATAGATCCCATAAACCTTTCCATTTTCACAGACAAGATAACTCTGTTCGTTAATGCACAGTTCTTTGCTGTCTTTTGCGTATATAATATTTCCTTTTAAAGCAAATATATTATTTTCCATATGTTTCCTCCTTGACCCCAGAACCCCGGACATTTTTACCCTAATGTCATAAATGCATAGCGGAAAACGAATACTACTGCAATTACTGATGTAAGTACCTCTACCTCTTTCGCCTTGTTAGTGAAAACCTTTAACAGACAGTAAGTGATCAGACCCATTGCAATGCCATTTGCGATCGAATAGGTAAATGGCATAAATACAATCGTACAGAAGGATGCCACTGCATCTGTTGGCTCAGAAAAATCCACATCTTTGATATTTCCAAGCATCAGCACACCTACAAAGATCAGTGCCGGAGCAGTTGCTGCTGCAGGTACGATGCCAACTACCGGTGCAAACACAATGGCTGCCAGAAAAGCAACTGCTGTTACAAGACTGGTCATTCCTGTTCTTCCGCCTTCTGCAATACCTGCACTGGACTCTACAACCGTTGTAACTGTAGAAGTTCCCATTAATGCTCCTGCTGCTGTAGAGATAGCATCTGCCATTAACGCTTCCTGCATGTGGATGACTTCCCCATTTTCATCCACCAGACCAGACTGTCTTCCTGCTCCCATCAGCGTTCCCATAGAGTCAAACATATTTACCAGTGAAAAGCTAAGCACAAGCATGATAATAATAAATACAGCTTCTGTCACGCCCTTTCCTTCAAATAATCCGGCTATATCCAGCTTAAACAGAGATACTTCCCCAAAATCCCTGAATTTATTTGCCAGATTCAGATCAAAGGATGATAATTTTGTAACGCCTAAGGGAATACCTGCTAAAGTTGCTGCCACGATCCCTAAAAAGATAGAGCCTTTTACTTTTCTTGCATTTAAAACACTGATCACGATCAGACCGAATAAAGCAACCAGTGCTCCGCAGATCAGTTCTGTATTCCCACCATTTCTCCACTGTGCAAAGTCTATCATACTTACCAGTGTAGACGGATTGCTGACAACGATACCTGCATTTTTCAGTCCGATGATTGTAATAAAAAGCCCGATCCCCGGAGTGATCGCCATTTTAATAGATTCCGGTATGGCCCGGATGATCGCCTGGCGAAGGCCCACAACTGTGATCACAATAAACAACACACCTGATAAAAATACAATGGTCAGTGTCTGGTTATAGGTATAACCCATTCCTAAAACTACGGTGTATGCAAAAAATGCATTTAATCCCATTCCAGGTGCCTGTGCCAATGGTACTTTAGCATAAACAGCACAGAGAAAGGTTCCGATAAACGCACCGATACAAGTACCAATGAACACACCATTTGATACCTTTGCCGCCATTGCCACATCACCGGTGATCACAAATGGATCTGCTAAGATCTGTGGATTTAAGATCAGGATATAGGCAACTGTGATAAAGGTTGTAATGCCTGCCAATATCTCTGTACGCATGTTTGATCCACTCTGTGAAATCCCAAAAAATCTTTCGAAAAAACCTTCCCTTTTTTCCATAAAATAAAGCCTCACTTTCACATATTTCCTTCACTAACAGCCGTCTGCGTTCTGGTGTCCACTATCCCCCCCTTTTTGCGATTTTTTCTGATCTTTCCAGCCTTTAAGCTTCCCCGTTGCTCAAAGTATTTCATGCGCTCATCTATACCTGCAGGCTTACAGGATCTGCAGCCCACAGTTTTTTCCAGATATCTGGCATTGTGTCCTCTCAGAGTCTTTCCTGCACCTGATCTTGCAGCTGATTTTCTGCCAGATGCATCTGACAAAAAATTTACTCACAAGATCAGACACAGAAAGATTCCGGGAGAACATTATAAAAGGAGCCGCGATATATGCGGCTCCTTACTGGATCGATCTTCATCTGTCACCAAAACCGCACGCATTTATATACAACAAGTACTTACCTGCCATATACACTATGTAGTCAACTCTTTACGGTAGTTGGTAGAAACTCCGGACCCATCTCCGGGATATACATATGAAATCTGCTTTATGAAGTTATCTTTATTATAAGATTAAAAAAGTCTGGTGTCTATTGATAATAAGTATCGAAAATATTTTTTGTTTTTGTGTATATTATACAATAATTTTGTTGATAATTTACATTTTTTGTGCAATCGTTCATCTTTTGATAATCGAGCGCTACAGCCTCTAGACCTCAGCACTGTTATTTACTTTTTAGCTCTTAAACTCCCAAAAAGCCTTATTGTAAAATCCCCCGCCCCATGTTATAATCAATCTGTTGTCGCACCCTATTCTGGCAACAGAAAGTAGGCGGGAGAATGGCTATATTCATATCTTTTCTAGTGTCGGTCGCAGCAGAAGTAGTTGGCTACTACATATGCAAATGGCTAGACAGACATGATCGCGACAATTAGCCTAAAGCGGATTCTCAACCGCACAAAGAGAGATGAATCCCCAGCAGCTGCAACTGCTGGGGATTCTTTTTTGGCGGTCAAATGACACACCCATATCTTTTCTCGGCTACCAACATTATAACATATGCTAACCCCTAAATCAAGTATTCATCGTAATAAAAATGCCCCTGCCGCTAAAATACCGTTACAGCCACAGCACCTCTACCTTATCCCCTGCTTTTACCGGTCCGCTTCCTGCCGGTATCTCGATCAGGCAGTTACAGCCTACCATACTGCGCATCTGCCCATTGGCCTGTTGGTCTGGAAGCCATACTTCCTTTCCTTCTGCTTTTCCTCTTAAAAAGCGACGCCTTCTGCTGTTTTTTGAGAAACCGGTTACAGCGGTAAGAGTTTCCCGGCGTAGTTTCAGATCCGGATCGCCCATTTTTAATGACAGGATCTCACGTACAAACATTTCAAATGGGATTGCCGCAGAAAATGGATTGCCGGAAAGCCCTATAAACAAGACTCCGTCTTTTTCAGCTGCAAGGGTAGGCATTCCCGGTTTAATGGCAATACCGTGAAACAAGATCTCTGCCCCAATAGAAAGCAGCGCTTCTTCTGTCATATCCTTCTGTCCTACGGAAACACCACCGGTGGTGATCACCAGTTCTGCCTGGTTTGCTGCTTCTTTTAATGCTTCTTCCATGATCTCCAGCTCATCTCCCACGGTCCGGCTCATCATTACCTGGGCGCCTAACTGGTGTAAACGTGCTTTCATGTATACAGTATTGGTATTATATATTTTTCCGGGAGTCAATGGTGTTCCCGGCTCTACTACCTCACTGCCTGAAGAAACCACTGCTGCTTTTACCCGCCTATAAACAGGCAGTTCCATAATGCCGTTTCCACTGGCAACAGCCAGAGCTGCTGCATCGATCTTTGTACCTGCGTGAAGCAATGTATGGCCTTTTTTATACTCTTCTCCTTTAAAACAGATGCTGCAGCCAGGTTCTACCTCTTTATAAATCTGAACCACATCTTCTCCTTCATCTGTATCTTCCTGACGAAGGACACAGTCTGCGCCCGCCGGGACCATTGCCCCTGTCATGATCCGGACTGCCTCTCCTGGTCTGACCTGCACATCCAGATGATCCCCTGCATAAATCTTTCCTGTAACCTTCAGCTTAACCGGGTTCTCTCCAGTGGCCCCTATGCTGTCCTTAGAGCACAAAGCATACCCATCCTGCGCAGAACGGCTGAAAGGAGGCATATCAAGAAGTGCATACACATCTTCCGAAAGTACCAGCCCCAGGCAGTCCTCCAAAGTTTTTCTCTCTGTTTTTCCATGTGTTACATGATCCATAAGGATATTAAGTGCCTGTTCCAGACTGATTCTCATGATCATTCCTCCTGTGCTTGCTTAATGTTCTCTCGAAATCTTACTTAAAAAGTCCAGTATATGTGCGAAAAAGGGAGGGGAATTTTCCCTCTCCCTTTACATCTCACTTATATACACTCAAATATCTGCAACCGCAGACAAAAAACACATTTATAATAATTCCACTATCAGGCAGCATTTGCATCTGCTGATCAATTAACAGATCTCAGCTCCGGCTGGCATCTTCTTCTCCGGTACCATTAAGGACAGATTTCCCTCTGCATCTTCTGCACACAGGATCATGCCTTCGGATACGACTCCGGCTAATTTAGCAGGCTTTAAGTTAGTTACTACCATAACCTTCTTTCCTACCATTTCCTCTGGTGAATAATGAGCCTTGATGCCGCTTACGATCTGGCGGGTCTTGGTTCCGATCTTTACCTGGGAGCAGAGAAGTTTTTTGGACTTCGGCACTGCTTCGCACTTAACGATCTCACCGATCTGGAACTGCAGTTTTGCAAAATCATCGTAGGTGATCTCAGCCTTTGGCTCTAAGTCGATGCCGTCATCCTCAGCTGCCTCTTCTGCCGGTTTTGCAGTGTCTGATGCTGCAGCTGCATGCATTTCCTCTACTTTTGCCATAACTTCCTTAATATCCATACGGGCAAAAAGGATCTCAGGCTTGTCTGTTACCTTATTTCCTGAAGGATACAGACCAAAAGTATCCATTTCATCCAGCTCTCTCTTCTTTGTATTTAACTGGGCTAAGATCTTTTCAGAAGTCTCAGGCATAAATGCCTCTAACAGGGAAGCACCGATAGTAATAGCCTCTGTCAGGTTGTAAAGAACAGTTGCAAGACGGTCTTTCTTAGCCTCATCCTTTGCAAGAGTCCATGGAGTTGTCTCGTCAATGTACTTGTTGCATCTTCTGAAAATGCCGAAGATCTCTGTCATAGCATCTGCCACACGCAGCTGGGCCATTTTTGCGTCAACCTTCTTAACTTCATCTAATACAACAGCCTTTAAATCTTCATCAACAGCCTCTGCAGCGCCTTTGTTCTCTACAACACCGCCAAAGTACTTGTTGCTCATGGAAATAGTACGGTTTACAAGGTTTCCAAGGATATTTGCCAGGTCAGAGTTCATACGCTCTACCATCAGCTCCCAGGAGATAACGCCGTCATTTTCAAATGGCATTTCATGAAGCACAAAGTAACGCACTGCATCTACGCCGAAGAAATCTACCAGAGTATCTGCATAAAGAACATTTCCCTTGGATTTGCTCATCTTGCCATCACCCTGAAGCAGCCACGGATGACCAAATACCTGTTTTGGAAGGGGTACGCCTAAAGCCATCAGGAAGATCGGCCAGTAAATAGTATGGAAACGGATAATATCCTTACCGATCAGATGCAGGTCTGCAGGCCAGTATTTCTTAAACTGGTCAGTGCTGTTTCCGTCGCAGTCATAGCCGATACCGGTAATATAGTTGGTCAGCGCATCCAGCCATACATAGGTAACATGCTTTGGATCGAAAGATACCGGAATACCCCAGTCAAAGGTAGTTCTGGATACACACAGATCCTGAAGTCCCGGAAGAAGGAAGTTGTTCATCATCTCATTCTTTCTGGAAACAGGCTGGATAAACTCAGGATGAGCGTTAATGTACTCGATCAGCTGAGGAGCATATTTACTCATACGGAAGAAATATGCCTCTTCCTTTGCCGGCTTAACCTCTCTGCCACAGTCAGGGCACTTTCCATCTACCAACTGGGATGGAGTCCAGAAAGACTCACATGGAGTACAGTAAAGTCCCTCATAAGCGCCTTTGTAAATATCGCCCTGGTCATAGAGCTTCTTAAAAATCTTCTGTACCTGTGCTTCATGGTCAGCATCTGTGGTGCGGATAAACTTATCATAGGAAGTGTTCATCAGATCCCAGATACGCCTGATCTCCCCTGCAGCCTTGTCCACAAACTCCTTTGGAGTAATGCCTGCAGCCTCTGCCTTCTCCTCGATCTTCTGTCCGTGTTCATCAGTACCTGTCTGGAAGAACACATCATAGCCCTGGGCTCTCTTATATCTTGCAATACTATCTGCCAGCACGATCTCATAGGTGTTGCCGATATGCGGCTTACCGGAAGCATATGCGATGGCAGTTGTAATATAATACGGCTTTTTCTTACAATCCTGACACATATTTAAATCCCTCTTTCCATCCCCCTTTTGGGGCATTCTAATGATGTAAGTATAAGCGTTTAGGCGGCTTTCGTCAAGACGCCCTATGCCACATACGTTGTAATTTTCCTACATATAATATATAATCATCTCAAAGAACGCCGTCCACTGCACTCTGGCATCAGGATGGTCATTGTATCCCAAAAAGGAGATTTCTATGAAACAGCGAACACAAAAATATCTGCATGCCATCCTTGCACTGGTATTATCCCTGTGCCTTATTACCGGCTGCTCACTTTTTCCAAACTCCACACCGGAAACAGAAAAAAATACGGTTTTGGAGACCACTGCAAAAACAGCAGGCAACGGCTCTTTGGAAGATCCTGCCGACCAGCCAGACAAAACAGCTCTTTTGGCGGCCCAAAAAGCCTTTGACCAGTTTACGGAAAACCTATTTAAGCAGGAAGCAGCCCAGTCCCTTCTCACTCTTCACTATACACTGGCAGACCCTGAAAGCTACGGCATCACAGATTATGACCGGACACTTGGAACTGCCCTGGCTGAAGACACACAAAGGGACATGGAAGATGCAAAACAGGTCAAAGCAGACCTTGATGCCATGGATACCCGCCTTTTATCCAAAGACCAGCTGCTTACCTATACCATTCTTTCTTCCTACATTAATACCCTTCTGTCCTCTGATGGATTAGAGCTGTATGACCAGCCTTTATCCACCACCCTTGGCATCCAGTCCCAGCTTCCCATTCTTTTATCTGAATATACCTTTTACAAAAAACAGGATATTGACGATTACCTGTCTCTTTTATCATCCATTGATACCTATTATGACTCACTCATTGCCTTTGAAACACAGCGGGCCCAGGCTGGTCTTGGCCTGTGTGATACAGTCATTGACAATATCATCCGTTCCTGCAATGCCTATCTCATTGACGCAGACCACAGCTTTTTGGCAGAAACCTTTGCTTCCCGCTTAAATACAATAGATGGTCTTTCTGACCAGGAAAAAGCTGATTATAAAGCAAAAAACAAAAAAGCCATTGACGAACATTTCGTTCCTGCCTATGAAAGGCTGATAACCGGTCTGGAAGGCTTAAAAGGAAAAGGGACCAATGACAAGGGGCTTTACTACTACCCGGAAGGCCGGAAATATTATGAATATCTGGTAAATGCCAGTACCGGAACTTCTTACAGTGATGTTCCTGCATTAAAACAGGCCATTAACAAGCAGATGGCAAAGGAACTGACTGCTGTAAACCAGCTGTTAAATGATGATCCGTCTTTAGGCGATAAACTGGATACTTCCACTTTTACCCTTACAAAACCCCAGGACATTTTAGAAGATCTGAAAGCCCAGTGCCAGACAGATTTCCCCCCTGTAAATGACTGTAACTATATTATCAAAACTGTACCTAAAACATTGGAAGGCTTTTTAAGTCCCGCCTTCTACCTGAAAGTGCCTATTGACCGGCCGGAGGATAATTCCATTTACATCAATAACAAAAGTACAGATTCCGATTCCCTCTACACCACTATGGCACACGAAGGTTATCCGGGACATATGTACCAGACCCTTTATTTTAACCAGAAAAACACCTGTAACCTGCGGAATGTCCTTGATTTCCAGGGCTACACAGAAGGTTGGGGAACTTATGCGGAATATTATGCTTTTAATCTAAATAATGGCCTTGAAGAGAATATGGGACAGCTTCTGCAACACAATTCCGCCTTTACACTTGCCCTTTATGCACTCCTTGATATTAATATCCACTACGAAGGCTGGAACATAGATCAGGTGGGTGAATATCTTAACATGTATTTCCAGCTGGAAGATCCATCTGTGATCTCATCTATTTACTATGAAGTGGTAGAAAACCCGGCCAATTATCTCTCCTACTATACCGGCTATCTGGAACTATTAAACATGCAGGAAGAGGCAAAACAGCAGCTTGGAAATAACTTCTCCCTGTTAGAATTTAACCGATTTATCCTGGATATAGGACCGGCACCTTTTAGTGTGATCCGAAATTATTTTACACAGTGGCTGATACAAAACAGCAACAATAATTAGATTTATTAGACAATAATGTTAATTGTTATTAAAATGTTGTTAATAAATTTAATATCATCTTTTTAATATTAAAATTATGTTAATGTTCTGATAATATGTTGGCGTAAGATGTCTGATGTGGTATTTTGATTACATCAGACATCTTATTATTTTGTTGCATTAAAATCATCTGCTGGCAGACAACTGAAAACATGCTCTGAAAGAGGTCGGAAATTGAGATTGGAGAGGGAACTATAAAAGGTATTAAAAAGCTGCTGTCCTATGTCACAAAAGTAGAATATGCCATTATGATCGTTGCGTTTGTCGCCATGGTAGCTGCCTACTTTGTAGCAGTCGTCAACCGCAACTTTATCAAGGCTTCCATGCCATGGACTGAAGAGGTAGCCATGTACAGCATGATCTATATGGCACTGTTAGGAACAGAAGTAGGTCTTCGTGACGGCACACAGGTTGCTGTTACCGCCATTATTGAAAAGCTTCACGGAACCACAAAAAAAGTGATCTCCATTTTAAAAGATTCCGCGAAAAGCTCTGCCATGATTTTATTCATCATCGCAGCTTCTACCGCTTTTTCCTGGGTATTCACCTTCTCAGGCGCTTCCCAGGCACTGGTAAACGCAGTTATCAGCATGCATTTAAATTCCGCGCTGTTCTGCTTCGTAGTTGCCATTATCCTGCTGATCTTCGGTACATTCATGGAAGGAACTGCTATCGCTGTTCTTTTAGTACCGGTCCTCTGGCCTATTGCCCAGAGTATGGGTATTGACGTGATCCACTTCGGCATGATCGTGTGCATCTCCAACGTAGTTGGTACCATGACACCTCCGGTTGCAGTAAACATCTTCTCCGCTTCTACCGTATCCGGCCTGAAAATGGGCGATATTGCAAAAGCAGAGATCCCATTCCTCATTGGATAGGTGGCTGTATTCTTCTGCTGCGTATTCTCTGAAACCTTCTGTACATTTTTAATCTGATGAAAAGGGACTGACTGCCCTTTCTCATAATTATGTTCTCCCGTGAGGACATAATTAGATACCTAACTTTTTTCTCTTGCTAAAATCCCCCAGGTTTTACCTGGGGGATTTTACATTGCTATTAATTGTCATTCATTTTTGCTCATATTGTTTATCCATGCCGCTTTGTTTCAGCTTTCCATCTGCCGCCCTAAAAATCCGCAGGCAGTGGCAGCCAGCTTCAGCTCCATTTCTCCAAACCGTGCTCTTGGCTCCCGGCTCATAATGGCTACTGCGCCAATGGCATCACCTTCACAGATAATAGGAGCTACCACCTGGGCAGTAATCCCCTCTAATTCTTCATCTACCAAACGGACAAAGCTTTTATCGTCTTTTCCTGCCTGAATAGTCTGACGTTCATTAATAACACGTTCCAGGCTCTGGCTGATAGCCTTTTGCAGCAGTTCTTTTCTGGCTCCCCCGGAAACAGCGATCACCTGGTCCCGGTCTGTGATGCACACGATCAGCCCAGTCGCCTGGGACATGGCTTCTGCATACTGCCCGGCAAAAGCAGCCAGCTCCACCATAGGGGAATATTTCTTTAAAATGATCTCTCCCTCACGGTCTGTAAATATCTCTAAAGGTGTTCCTTCCCGCAAACGCAATGTCCTTCGTATCTCCTTTGGGATCACCACACGTCCAAGGTCATCGATCCTTCTTACGATTCCTGTAGCTTTCATAACGTTTATTCCTCCTGCATACCACAAAACATCTCTGTTTCCATATTGTGTGTCTTATGGGTAGTATGTGGAAATGCGGGTAAAATATACACTGCTGCTTTCTATATTTACTTCCGTCCAGAAATTAAAATTTTAATTTTTTTTATTACTTCACTTCTACCAGTTCGATCTTAAAGTTCAGCTCTTTTCCTGCCATTTCATGATTTGCATCAAAAGTAATGGTCTTTTCTGTTTTGTCAGTGACTTTTACAGGGAATGGCTGGCCCATCTGGTTGGTCAGATATACCTGCTGACCTACAGTCAGATCCTCAGCGCCTGGAAGCTGCTCGATCTCCAGTTCAAAGATAGCATCCGGGTTTGGCTGTCCGTATGCTTCTTCCGGCATCAGGTGGATATCCTTCACCTCTCCTGGTTCCATATCTGCCACTGCCGCGTCAAAGCCCTTGATCATCTGGCCTGCGCCGCATACGAATTCTAATGGCTCACCTCTGTCATAAGAAGAGTCAAACTGTGTTCCATCATTAAAAGTACCCTTATAATGGGTGCGGCATGTCTTTCCTACATTGCGTCCTGTGATTTCCATGATCTTAATCCTCCGTTGTGGTTGCGCTCATTTTTAACTGCGCTCATTACATTTCAGCATACCATATTTCTACAGCTCTGTCAGTCTTTTTTCCTTTCTCTTTTCTGTCATCTTTCCCTCTTCCTCTTTTTTGTCAAATCAGCTATACTGATAAGGTAGGGGAAAGCAAACTAGAAAGGGGATATATTTATGGTTATCTACAAAGCAAAAAACTATCAGGACTTAAGCCGCAAAGCTGCAAACATCATTTCTGCCCAGATCATCATGAAGCCGGACTGCGTATTGGGGTTAGCAACCGGTTCTTCACCTGTGGGCACCTATAAACAGCTAATCGAATGGTATAACAAAGGGGATCTGGACTTTTCCAAAGTCACCACCATTAACCTTGACGAATACAAGGGCCTTGGCCCGGATAATGACCAGAGTTACCGCTATTTTATGAACACCAACCTGTTTGATCATGTAAATATTGACAAAGCCCACACCTTCGTTCCAGACGGCTTAGAGCCAGACCCGCAGAAAGCCTGCGCTGCCTATAATGAGATTATCCGCTCCCATGGCGGTATCGATCTGCAGCTTTTAGGCCTTGGACGAAATGGACATATTGGTTTTAACGAGCCCGGCGTAGCTTTTGAAAAAGAGACACACTGCGTAGATTTAACAGAAAGCACCATTGAAGCAAATAAGCGCTTCTTCGCCTCTGAAGATGATGTTCCAAAACAGGCCTATACCATGGGCATCAAAAACATCATGCAGGCAAAGAAGATCCTGCTTATTGCAGGGGGTGAAGAAAAAGCAGAAGCCTTAAAGAATTCTCTTTACGGCCCTATCACACCATCTGTTCCCGCATCCATTTTACAGCTGCATAATGATGTGACCGTGATCGCAGACGAAGCCGCATTAAGCCTTATTATGTAACCTGCAGACCCACTAAAAAAAGGATATTGTTGACTAAGGTCCGAAAGCCACCGGTGCATATGACAGATGCGCATTTGGGAGAAAATCCTT
>ERZ827194.347-NODE-347-length-39341-cov-8.20277_pt1 | contig 39341 bp, 47 predicted proteins | sample MGYA00519777_ERZ827194 | MGnify/ENA primary metagenome ERZ827194 (study PRJEB31778, sample SAMEA3449277) | human gut metagenome | biome: human gut; feature: human-associated habitat; material: faeces | place: United Kingdom | collected 2010/2012 ...
ACGCCTCGCTAAGTTGGGAAATGTAGAGTAGCTAAGGGTTGGGGGGGGTGTCAAGGGAGGGGTTTTGTTGTATCAGGAACAAATAACGACGAGGCTAAAGGGGGAGAAAGCTATGTTTGAGTTTGAGCAAGATACATTTAGAAAAAATATCGATATAATGCGAGCGGTTGTGAGGAGGTATAATGAATTAAATAAAAAAGATAACTTTCCTATAGAAAATTTTGAAGAGGCATTGAATATAATTTCAAAAGAATTCATTGTAGCTAATAGATTAATAAGTGATAAAGAGTTAAGTAGTGCCTGTAATTATATGCAAGAAAATTCTCAAAATGATGTTAACGGTTGTGTTTATATATTGATAAATGTTATTAGAATTTTGAACATTGTTTCAAGCGATAAGCATGAATACTATGATAATGATAAGCGTGATATTGTTCTCACAATAAAGAAATCTTTTTATGATTTTATAGAAAGCGTTTCAGACAAGGTGTCTGATATATATAATTTTAGCAAAGAAGATTTAGTTATTTGTTTGCTTTCACTATCCAGTCAAGCTGAATATGCCGTTGAAAATGCGAATGAAGCAATTAAAAATGCAATAGAAGCGAAAAATGAAGTGCTAAATATAGCTGATAAAGCATCACAATCTGGATTAGCAAGAGAATTTAGAAAATGCACAGAAGAACTTCAGCAGGGTAAAAGAGGTTGGCTCATAGCTGTCACAATATCTATTGTATGTATGTTTGGTGTGCTAATATGGAGTTTCGTAAATATTCCTTCGCCAATTTCTAGTGAGGAGCTCACAAAAGAATTCCTGCACAGACTTCCATTTCTTATCCCTTGTTTTTTTGCTCTTTGGATCAGCAGCCGTCGTTATCATGATACTGTCAGGCTTATTGAAGATTATCGTTTTAAGAGTGGACTTTGTGCTACATATAGTGGTTTTTTGGATGCCTGTCGCCGGGTTGATGGGGGTACTGAGATGGGCACAACAGGAGAAGGTGGGCAGTCGGCTGTCCAGCCCCGTCGAAGCTATGAAGCCGAAATGGAGCTGACTAGGACCGTTTTGCGTGTCATCTCCACCGACTCGACGCGGCACCTGCGGAAGGACAAGCAGGACAGCGGCCCCATCTTGGGCCTGGCGGAACACTGCGTGGACGCTATCGCCGGGGTCGTCAAGCGGGACAGGAAAGGCGATTAAGCCGCCAGCATGAAGCGAATATTTCTGTTCGTTTCACCGCCAACGCCCCGGCAGATTTTTTCTGCCGGGGCGTTGGTGTTTGGTTGATGTACTCGGTAATTCTGTCTTAACCGTTACAGCTTCATGATGAAGCACAAGGCATAATAGGGCGGCAGAGTGCTGAGGGCCTGCGCCGTGAGCGTGTGGGTGTGCCCGCCATCGGTGAGGCCGTGGCTATGTTCCGATGAGCCGACCGCATGGGTATGGCCGGGATCAGAAACACCGTGGGCGTGTGCCCATGAGTTTCCCGTATAGCCACCATTTTTTTGTGTAGGGCTTCTAAATGTTATGTTGCCGCTATCACCCCACCCGTTGTCTCTATACTCAGCCGGCTGGATAGAGGTGTGTGCATGGCTCGGCAAGGTATTTCCGTCCAGCGTCGTGCCTTGAATGCCGATTCCGGTACCTGCGGCTCCGGTCCAGATGGAAAGGGCTGCGTTTTGAACGGCAATCCCTGTATGAGCGCTCCCGGCGGCGACGCTGGGAGTAGCCGTTTTCGCGCCGCCGGTTGTTCCGGGCGTGTAGCCTTTCCCCGCCCCGAGGATGAAGCGTTCGATCAAATCGGGCGTGCCGTTGGTGCCGTCGCACAGTGCCCAGCCCGTGGGGATGGTTTCAGCAGAGCCCGACCACATGCCGATGAAACCGCCGGGGACAAGGTAGAGCCTGAGCCGTTCGATAATCTGGAGGATGGTGGGGAGTGCCATCAGCGTACCCCCCAACGGCCCGCCAAGCTAGGAACCGTCTCTCTCTCTCTCTCTCTCTCTCTCTCTCTCTCTCATGGGTATTTCCTTTTTAGTTGGCGGAAGGAAGGATAGGAGCCGTGGGCCACGGGCAATCCGTATCGTCCGCGTCGCCGCCGAGCCACGGGAAGCCGGGCTGCTGCGGCAGGTCGCGCAGGGCCTGACGGTAGCCGAGCCAAGCCTGATACTGTCCGTCCGTGAGCGTCGTGGCCTCGCCGTTTTCAAGCTGGTCGCGGTGACGTTCGACAACCCATGCGCAGTCTGAAAGGCGGCGGTCCCTCTCGGTGCGCACCCGGGCGGCGCGGGCCGGTTCCGAGTTGTACTCGGCAAGCCGGGCGGCTTCGGCTGCCGCGGCCTTTTCTTCAAGCCGGGCCTTTTCCGCTTCCCACAGTTCGACGAACGGGGCGACGTCGCCTGCGTAATCCGCAGAGGTCAGGGGATGATTGATGTCGTCCGTCCATTCCATATGCCCGCTCCCATCATGCCACTGGACGGCATGCAGCTTTTCAGGGGCGGGGAAGTCGAACTGCAGCGGGGTGCCGTCAACGATGATGAGGCGGTCGGACGGGACGACGATGACATGTTGTTTCATGGAAAATATCCTTTCGAGCTAGAGTTTCATGATGAAGCACAGGGCATAGTAGGGCGGCAGGGTGCTCATGGCCTGCGCCGTGAGCGTGTGGGTGTGCCCGCCGTCGGTGACGGTGTGCCCGTGCGCCGTGGTCGTGACCGCATGCGTGTGGCCGTTGTCGGTGATGCCGTGGCCATGTTCGGATGAACCGACCGCATGGGCATGGCCGGGGTCGGAAACGCCGTGGGCATGGCCCCATGAAGCGCCTTGAGCTCCAACCAAGTACTGCCCATCATGGCCGACGCCTACCCATCCGCGTTCTCTGGCATCGTCCTGATAGCGCCCCACGAGACCTGTATGGACATTCTGGCAATATCCTTGGCGGGTGGTATTGGTCACGCCCCAAACGGAATGAGGATGGTTGGGAAGCGTGTTCCCATCCAGCGTCGTGCCCTGAATGCCGATCCCGGTCCCTGCGGCCCCGGTCCAGATATTGAGAGCAGCGTTCCATATGCCGATTCCGGTCCCGGCGTTTCCGGCAGTCCCGCCGGGTGCGGCTGTAGCGAGGCCGATTCCCGTTTTGGCGTTTCCGGCGGCGACGCTGGGGGTAGCCGTTGCCGTGCCTCCGGTTGCGCCGGGCTGATAGGCTTTCCCCGCCCCGAGGACGAAGCGGTCGGTCAGGTTGGGGGTGCCGTTGGTGCCGTCGCACAGCGCCCACCCTGTGGGGATGGTGCTTGCGGAGCCGGACCACATGCCGATGAAGCCGGAAGGGACGACTTCCTCAAGCCGGTTCAGGAGCTGCGGGAGTGCCATCAGCGCACCCCCCAACGGCCCGCCAAGCTAGGAACCGTCTCTCTCTCTCTCTCTCTCTCTCTCTCTCTCTCTCTCTCATGGGGGTATTTCCTTTTACAGTTTCATGATGAAGCACAGGGCGTAGTAGGGGGGCAGGGTGCTGAGGGCTTGCGCCGTGAGTGTGTGGGTGTGCCCGCCGTCGGTGACGGTGTGCCCATGCGCGGCGGTCGTGACCGCGTGCGTATGGCCGTTGTCGGTGATGCCGTGGCTGTGTTCGGATGAGCCGACCGCATGGGCATGGCCGGGGTCGGAAACGCCGTGGGCGTGTGCCCATGAAGCACCAGTAAATTCGATCACACCGTCTGCGATGAGATTACGATTTCCTGTCTGCCCCGGCATCCAGTTTCCACCCCCGCCTCCTTTCGTAAGGATATTCATATTATGCGCATGAGACGGAAGTGTATTTCCATCCAGCGTCGTCCCATAGATGCCGATCCCGGTCCCTGCGCCCCCAGTCCAGATATTGAGGGCAGCGTTCCATATGCCGATTCCGGTCCCGGCGTTCCCGGCAGTCCCGCCGGGCGCGGCGGTACCGAGGCCGATCCCCGTTTGGGCGCTTCCGGCGGCGACGCTGGGGGTAGCCGTTGCCGCGCCTCCGGTTGCGCCGGGCTGGTAGGTTTTCCCCGCCCCGAGGATGAAACGGTCGGTCAGGTCGGGCGTGCCGCCGGTGCCGTCGCACAGGGCCCAGCCCGTGGGGATGTCCGCAGCCGTCCCCGACCACATGATGATGCCCCGGCTGGGCATCAGGAAGCGGCGCACTTCGTCGAGCGCGCGCATGAGCATGGGGTTGGCCATCAGATCACCTCCACAAGGATATCGTAGTCCGTGGGGATCGCGTCGTGCCAGCGGATGACGGTCGAGGCGGCCCCGGCTGTCCCCACTTCCTGATACTGGTGCACGGCCTCGTCGGTCCCGGCCTCGCAGCGCAGGCCGCACAGGTAGACCCGCAGCCGCTTGTTCCCCACGGTATAGGCGGGCACCGTGTAGTTCGTGCCCTTGGCGATGAGCCCCGGGCGCGAGCCCGCGGGGGAGAATGCCGACACGACAGCCGCCGCGAGCAGGTCCCGCAGGTCTTGTTTCTGTTGCTGCAGTTCCTCTTCCACGCCCTGCAAGCCGTCGGACTGCGTTTTGAGGGCGTCGTACTGCGTCTTGGCGTTGGCGTCGAGGCCCTGCAAGGTCTCGCGCAGCCGCAGCACGTCGTCCTCGAGGAGGTTGTCCGGGTGCGGCAGCGGGAGTTTCAGGTACGTTGTTTTTTCATCAATCATGGCGGCTCCTAGATCACGGCCATGAGCCGGATGTTGCTGACGCGGGGGCGGGCCGTGCTCGTGCCGGTCAGGGTTAGTTTGACCTTGACCTCGCTGACGTTGGAGAGCGCCGCCTTGAAGCGGTACTCAACGAGCCCGTCGCCCTGATTGGTGGTGCCGTCCGCCGTGAGCGGCTCCCATTCGCCGGAGTCCTTGCGGAACTGCGGGGTGACGGTCGCCCCGGAGGGGATGACGGCGTCGTAGACGAGCACGGCCTTGGTCGCGCCGCGGGCGGGGATGGAGCGCGTGGCGTAATCGGCGGCCGCGCCCACGGCCCCGCTGATGAGCTGGGTGCCGGGCCACAGCACGGGGCTGGCCGTCGGCGTCCCCGCAAGCCGGGCCTTGACGCGGATCTGCCCGGTGGCGGGCGCGGCGAGGCGCAGGGGCTGGCCGTCGGCCACGGTCAGGATTTCCCCGCCGGGCAGGGCCATGTCGTATTCGACGCGGGTGTCGGCGTTCGGCGTCTCGGAGAGGGAGAGGAGCAGCAGGTCGGTGGCCCCGGCGACGGATACCGAGCCGAGTTCCTGCTGGCTCTGTGCGCCGCTGAAGGACGCCTCCAGCAGCCGGAAGGTCAGGTCGCGGTCCTGATGGGCCGTCCATGTGCTGGCGTTGCTGGAGGAAAGCAGCACGCCGACCTGATAGGGCTGGCTGACGACCCACTGTTGCGCGGTGGCGTCGAACTTGCCGAGTTCGGCCACGGAAAGGGCGGTCTCAGCGTCGTCGCAGAGCACCACAAAGGCGTATTCGGTGCCCGCCGCCAGCGAGAGCGGCGAGGGCAGGAGCACGCGGGTGTGGCCGCCGCCGGAGACGACGATGGAAGAGGCCGGGATAAGAGCCTCGGCCAGCACCGTGCGGGTGGGCACGCCGTTGGCCACGTCGCGGATCTGCAGGCGGGCGTCGCCGCCTTTCGCCGTGAACCACAGGTCGACCCCGGCAAGCTGGGTGGCCTTGTCCAGCACAAAGGTCTGGGCCAGCGGGTCCACCCAGATGGTGGTGATGGTGTTCACCTGCCGCAGGGTGTTGACCGTGAGCTGCCCCTGCCCGACGAAGACCGCCGAGGCCCGCGAGCCGCCCTTGCCCGTGAAGGTTACGGCCTTGGCCCCGGAGGGGACTTTGGCCGGGATGCGGAACGAACCGTCCAGCGTGCCGTTGCCGTCCGCAGTGCCGTGAAGGTCCAGCGGCACGCCGTCGAACGTGGCCGAGGCAAGCTGTTCGCCCGAGCCGAACCCTTCAATGTGGTAGGCTACGTCGATCTGGCGCAGGTACTCCAGCGCATTGGTCGTGGAACCCAACTGTTCGGTACGGGTCGCGGTGTCTTCCCCCACGACCCACGAGACGCCCGGCACGTAATGCCCGGTGTTGAACCGTTCGGTCACGGCGCTGGCCCATTGGGTCCGGCTTTCGGTCCAGCGGTCCAAGGCGGGGTTCAGGCTCGCGCTCCCGGGGAGCGGGTCAAAGGCCATGTACGGATTGACCTTCATGGAGCCGGTGCGCAGGGGCTGGGCCAGCAGGGGGGACGGCGTCCAAGGGTTGGCCGTGGGCGCGGCTACGTCGTTGGGCAGGGCCGTTGCCGTGGCTTCGATGGGCAGGGTCAGGACGCCATTGACCACGGCGGCGGTCTGGGAAAGCCCCTGATCGCGCATGTCGTCGTTCAGCAGCGGGTCGACGAAGATGCCCGCCCGTGCCCCGGATTCGCGGGTGAACACGTCGGCCTCGAGGCGCTGCCGGGCGACTTCCTGCTGCACCGCGTCGATGCGGCGGTTGATGGTTTCGATTTCCGAGAAGGGGACCACGCGCACGCCGTCGGAGCGCACGGTGCGGGTGTCGCGCCACGTCTGGGCGACGGTGGCGATGGGCAGGAGCGACGCGGGCAGGCTGGGGCTGCGCGGGTTGCTTTCCGAGGCCACGCCCTGCAGCCAGACGAACTGCCCTTCCTGATTCAGCGCCAGCCGGTCGAGGCGGGGCAGGGCCTGCCGGTAGGTGATGAGGATGGAGGTGCCGCTGGCCGCGCCTTCGATGCGGAAGCCGTCGGCGTCCAGCCCCTTGGGTTCGGCGCTGGTCACGCACTCGTAGGTGCAGGAATAGGTCGACCCGGTGGCGGGCTCGTTGCCCGTGGGGGACCAGTCCACGGTGTCGCCGTTCTTTTTGTAGTCCGCGCCCGCCGTGTAGACGGTATCACCCTGACGGCATTCGACGATGGAAACGATGGAGGTATCCGGCAGGGTGTCGGCGGCCCCGGAGTAGCTGCCGTGGACCACGCTGACGGTCTTGCGCGTGGTGATGCGCACGGCCTCGACATCGTGCAGCGGAGGGTGGGCCACGGTGATGCGCTGCCCGCCGGACTGCGTGGATGCGGCGTCGGCGGTATGCACTTCCGTATCGATGCGGCGCAGGTCGGGCACGGCGGCGTAGGTCAGGCGGCGGGAGGTGGGCATGTCCACGCCGTAGCCGTTGACGCGGGCGCGGCCTTCCGAAACCGTGTAGACCTGATGCCCCTCGGCATCGTCCCCGGCCATGAGTACGGTCAGGCCGTCCACGATGTACGAGCCGCCCGCCGTGGAATCGCGGTCGTATTTGGCGATGCTCTGGGTAAACGTGTCCAGCGTGGGCGGGGCTTCCTTGGCCCGCAATTCGCCGTCGTCCACGGTATAGACGACGTAGAATTCCCCGTCGCCGTTGTCACCGTCAAAGCCCCACGCGGCGTTGGCCTGAAGCCGCCACGCGCCCGGCTCGCCTTCGCCGCGCGAGCCGATGGCGGGGTTGTACAGCGTGGGATCGTCAAGCTCGGACACCACGCGCTGCGTGAGCCGGATGCCCACGGCCACGGTGCCGACCACGGGGATGGTGAAGGTGGCCTCGGGCACGCCGCGCACCGCGCCCCGGAGATAGACGGCCCCGGACTGGGCCCGGACTTCGCCGGTCTCCTTGTTCACGATGATCCCGGCGTCGCGGATGATGTCGCCGTCCTTGAACAGCGCGTCGGCCACACCCTGCAGGCGGTGCATGGCGGCGGACTGCGCCTCGTTCAGCTCCGCGCCTTGCAGCGTGTAGCCGTCGCGGTAGAGGATTTTCTCGTAATTTTTCGATGCGTTGAAGTTGTCGTAATAGCTGTCGGGCATGTTGGGCATGAAAGCCTCCTAGAGGCCGCAGGGTACGGTGCCGAGACCCGGCCCCCGGAAAGGGGCTCGGAACGCGGCGCGGGCGGCGGCTGGCTGATGACGTAAAGGGGGGACCGAAACGGTGTCGTGGGGGCGGGAATGGCCCTAGATCGGCAGGACGAACTCGACGGTCTGGCGGACGGAAGGGCTGCGGTTGATGCGCGGCAGGATGATCTGCGCCGCCAGCAGCAGGCCGGGGCTTTTGAGGTCGGCGGGCGTGAAGTAGCGCTGGCCCTCGGGCAGGCCCTCGATGAACTCGGTGTCCATGAACAGCCCCATTTCCCTGATGATCGCGTTGGAGGCGTCGCTGTAGGCGTAGGCCGTCTGGACGTAGAGGTAGGGGGTCGGTTCCGCCACGAGCCGGTAGCGGGCCTCCTGCACCGCGCCCTCGGAGCCGGTGGCCACGGGGATGACGATGCCGCCCGCCTCGTCGGGCTCCACGAAGCCGATGTGCGAGGGGGTCCGGCGGCCCAGTTCGTTGATCAGCGCGGTGCTGCCGATGAGGGAGGGCAGGGTTGCGCCGTCGGCGTCCCATGCGGGGTCGCCGGAGCCCCAAGCCAGATGCAGGGGGCGGGACGAAATCGCCAGCGCGATGGCGGCGCGTCCGGTTTTGGTCAGTGTTGCGAGTGCCATGTGGTTCTCCTTATTGGATGGTGATGTGCGAGGGGGTTTTCCAGTCCTGCCCCGTTTGGGTCCATGCCCCGGCCCACTGCGGCGCGAACAGCGTGAGCAGGCCGGATGCGGGCGGGGCGGGGGCAAGGGCTGGCGTGCCTGTGCCGAGGGCGGACAGCCCGGCGCTTTCGGGCGCGGCCCATGCGTTGGGCTTCATGCTCAGGGCCTGCGCGCTCAGGATGCCGTGTTCCGGCTCCACTTCGGGCAGCGGGCTGCCGGATGCGGAGAGCAGGCCGGTCCCGGCGGTGAACGGCGGGGCCGGGTCAAGGGCTTCAGCGGGCAGGGCCAGCGAGGACGGCAAGGCCGCCTCCGGGGGCGTCCATGCGTTTTCGGCCAGTTTCATGGCCAGATCGCATCGGGAGGCTTGCTGTCCCCGTTCCGGGTCCGGGATGCCTCCGGCCGAGGCCAGCCATGCCGTGCCCGCCGCTTGCGGGGCGGGCGGGTCGAGCCGGGGCGTTTCCGTGCCTTGGGTCACGATGGCCATTTCGTGCAGCCGCTGTTCCTGACGTTTGCAGTCGTGCCCGGACAGGGCGAACGAGCCGAGCCGGGGCGGGCTGTCGATGACCACCGCGAACGTCGCGCCGAGCCGCGAGTTGGTGTCGGCCAGCGCGGATTCCGTGGGCACGAGCTGCGCGCGGGAAAGGCTGCGGCGGCCCATGCGCCAGCGCGGGAGCTTGCGGTCGAAGCCGGTATAGTCGAGCCAGCTCCGGGCGTCCCATTCCCCGCGCCACGAGCGGCCCAGCGTCTGGCGGTCGGCCCACAGGATGCTGAACAGCGCGCCCATGACGAACGGGTGGTTGCGGGGCAGGGGCCCGGAGAGCCGCGAGCGTCCGACAATGAAACGGTCGAGGTACGGCGCGGTGTGGCCGGACACGCATTCTGTGCCGAACGAGGCCGCATGGAGCGACGGCAGGTAGGCTTCCGCCTGAAAGCTCCTCTTTGTCCCGAACGAGACGACGATGTCACCGTCCGGGCCTTCGACGGAGACGCCGGAGTGGAAGGACAGCCAGCCGTCGCCAAGGGCCGGGCCTTCCGAGAGCACGATGGGCCGCCGGTCGTAGGCGTCGGTGTACATGCGCCACAGGCGGCAGCGCGCCGGGGCCATCTCGGTGCAGATGGTGACGATGCGGCGCACGTCGTCCATGTCCGCAATCTGGGGCAGGCCAAGCTGGTACGTCGCCCAGTAGGCCCCGGGGCCGTTCTCCTCAATGGAGGCGGCATACCCGAACCGGCGCAGCGCCGCGTAGAGGCTCGCGGGCGTGCCCTTGATGCGGTGCCATGCGATGGCGTCGAGGATGAGGCCCGCCAGTTCCGCGTCCGTCCGGGCCGTTTCGCGGAAGTCGACGTGCAGTTGCCACGCGAGCAGTTCCAGTTCCGCCGTGCTCAGGGGCGTCAGCCCGCCGGACGCCTCGGCCACCCGCCCGATGGGGGCGAGCATGCCGGGGACGGGACGCCCCGCGGTGAGCGCCAGCCGGTGCCACAGGAGCAGGTTGGGGACGCTGCGGACGACGCGGCGCAGGAGCGTTTCCAGGGCCGAGCCTGCCGCGCCGAACGCGGGGTCGTCCGCGAGGGCGGGCGTGAGCAGGCCCCGGACCCGCGGGTCTCCGAGCCTAATCATGGGGCCGCCCGCCACGGCTCGCGGCTGCCGTGGGCTTTACGGTGTCTGCCCGGCAAGAAAGGGTGCGCTTAGTCATCTTCAATCCCCATGAATTGCAGGTCGAGGGACGTTTCGCGGGCGATCTGGCGCTGCTCCAGCTTTTGATAGCGTGGGCTTTCCAGTTCCACGCGCTTGGCCCCGGCGCGTTCGAGCAGGCTGATGAGCCGGGTGGGGTTGATGTCGCGGCCCGGGGCGCTGCGTTGCCAGATCCGGTATTCTTCAAGTGCCGCTTCAACTTTTTTCGTCACGCTGGCGGCCAGCGGGCCGTTGTCGCGGTGCAGCCACCAGCCGCCGGAGACGGCGTACTCGACGGGCTCAGGCGCGGCCACGACGACCGTGTCCGTGAGCGGGCGCACGCCGTCGGCGCTCAGGCGTTCCCGCACCAGCTCCAGTACGCTTTCCGGGGGCAGTTCGCCGCCGTCCATGACCGGGCGCACGTCCACGGTTCCGGGCACGGGCGCGTATACGGCAACGTCGGCGATGCCCTGATGGGCGGACAGGGCGTGGTAGCGGTAGGAGCCGGAAGGCCCGGCCACGGAAAAGCGTTCCGGGGCGAGCCGGATGCGGGCGCGGTAGCTGGCGTCGTCCTCGACGTCGGCCCCGAGGCGGGTGGTTTCGGTGTTGCGGACGGCGTCCACATAGGCCAGCGGGTCGACCAGCCTGTTGATCTGGCCGGGGACCAGCCCGTTGGCGTGTGCCCCGGCCCGCAGGCAGGTTGCCGCCACGTCGACGGAACGTTCCCCGGCGGGGATGGTTGCCGTCTCGTCCGTGGCGAAGGTCAGCCCCGTGTCGCCGTCCCCGGCGTTGGCCCGGGTGCCTTGGGGGATGAGCACGGGCCAGCCCAGCGTTTCCGCCGTGCTGAACCGCAGCACGGTGCGGGACGGGCTGGCGGGCAGCCGGGCCGTGTCCACCAGCGCGCCGATGAGGTCCTGATGCGGCCCCCGGGCGTGGGCCAGATACTGCTGGTTCCCGGTTTCGTTGATGAAGGCCGCCAGCAGGCTGATGATGTAGGCGTTGGACTGGAGGAACAGCCGCACCGGGTCGCCGGGATAGACGGTCTGGCCCGAGGCTTCCTCGTAGGCGGTGATGACCATCTCCTCGATGCCGGAGGGCGTCAGTTCCGAAAAATCCACGGCGGTGAAGTCGTCAAGCAGGCTCACAATGTCACCCCTTCCCTGAGCTTGAAGGTCACGACGGGCCGGAGTTGCCCGTCGAGGGTTTCGGCCCGCAAAAGCCGGATGCTCACCACCTCGGCGCGGGGTTCCTTTTCTTCGATGGCGTCCGTCAGTTCCGCGATCCGGAGCGCGGCCATCACCGGGGCCGGGGCGTCGATAGCGCCGCCGTGCGAGGCGAAACGCCGGTCCAGCGGGACGGAGTAGGCGAACGTGGTCAGGATCATCCGGATGTTCTGGACAACGGCGTCCAGCCCCGTGGCCCCGATGACGAGCGGGGCCGCCTCGCGCATGTCGACGACGGGCATCAGTGGTACTCCTTCAGGGCCAGCGTCAGGCCGATGGTGTGGACGCCGCCGGGGCCGCTGTTGCGCCAGTCCTGCGTCACGCTTTCGATGATGACCTTGCCCCAGTTGAGCCCCCCGAGGATGAGCCGGTTGACCTCGCCGCGCTTGCACATGGCCCCGAGGCTGTCTGCTTCCCGCATGGGATTGACGCCGAGGGCGGCGCTGAGGGTCATGGAAATGGAGAAGGTCCCCAGCTCCGGGGCGATGAATTCGACGCAGGGGAGCGCGCCCTGCACCTGATGCTCCTCGATGCGGGCCTTGCGTTCCCGGGTGACCTGCGACGGGGTGAATACCCGCGTGTCGGACACTTCAAAGACGACGTTGCCGAGGGTGCCTACGCGCATAAAGCCTCCGGGAAGGATACAGGATGCAAGCGGAGGCCCCCGGCGCGGAAGGCGCGGGGGAGAATATCAACTAGAAGATTGTGTTGGGGGAGATAACGAAAAGGCTCGGTTACTGAACGCTGCCGTTTCCGGGCATGGTAAACGAATTGATTATGCGAAGATAAGGAACGACAAATCCTCCACACAATCCCCAAGCCGTTAGAATTGTGCAGATAAAGTTGATTTTGTTCGGTTTCCTGAACCAGCAAAACAACGCAAGCGCCAACAGGGAAAAGGCAAAGACCGTATAGCGGTAGTTGACTTTTGACCACGAGTACTGGCTGACGAAAAAGGCGTCGCAGTAGTTTGTCCAAAAGTCGACCCACGGCGACAATTCTGCCGATCCATGCACGAAAGAATACTGCACAGGGATGCCCAGAAAAAGGAAAACCACCCAAAAACAACGGAAGCGGAAAGATATGTTCATGGTTTGTATTCATAGCTCTGTCTCGGAAAATGTTCAACGGGGTGAGGAACGGACAACACAAGAAAATCGTTTCCGAAACCATAGTGTTCCCGGAAAATGTCAAATTCGCTGTTGCAAAGGGGAAGATAGCCGTCTTCCTCTGTAAGGGAATATGATTTCCCATTGCAATTCCAATATCCTAACCATGCATCCCCTTCAAAATTGAATTGGTCATGGGCGAATATGCTCAATCCGGTTACGGTAATGGTGTATGTGCCGTCTCCATTTGGGCACACTTGACCTTTGGCTAGGGCGCGTAAGGTAAAGCCAGCAAGTGCCGCCATCATGCCGTCCACAGGCCAAACGAACCCCGCAACCGGCTCCAACGTATGATAACCGGCTTCCCAACGCGTCCAAGGTTCTACCGTATAATCAAAGGTAACGCAGTGATCCGTGAGCTTGCCCTCACGGGCGAGAATATTACCCAGCTGTCTGCACGCTGGCCCGTTGAGACTTTTTTCCAGCCGCAGCGTGTCGTAAGCCTGCGATGCCCGCCAATAACTCATGAGCCAATTCCAATCGATCCAGAACGGTTCTGGGTTGGCATCAGGGTTTTTATTGGCTCTGCCGCTAAACCATTTGCGGAACATATCACGCAGATACAGCCACCCCTGTTTATTCGGCGCGCTCTTTTGGCGTTCAGCTTCGGCTTCTGCGATGTCTGGTAGGCAGAAGAGGAGTTCTTGCTTGGGGGTAAGTGATTCAGGCAAGCTGTCCCGCACGATATCGAACATGAGTTCCCAGAAGCCGCTTCCGTTATCGTCGGTTGTGCCGGAACTTCCCCCACCCTCGGGCTTTCCGCTGGTGTCCGGGCCGCTCTCCACGCCCTCGTGCTGGTGCCCGCGCAGGGAAACGTCCCCGGCGCTCACGTCGCCGCCCGGCACGGACAGGGAGCCGTTGCAGATGGTCTGGTTGCCGCACAGGATGCTTGAGGCCGCCCCGCCCGCGTAGCCTTGCTGGGAGAGGTTGCCTTCCAGCCGGATATGGGGGGCGCGCAGGGTGATGCCGGTCTTGGATTCGGTGACGATGGCTTTTTTGGCCGTGGCCGTGATGCCTCCTTCGGTTTCGATGTCCGCGTCGCCCATGACTTTGGCGGTCAGCTTGTGGCCCTTGCGGTCGTACCAGAGTTCCGTGCCGTCCTCGTAGCGGACGTAGTCGACCTGCGCCTCTTGGTTGGGGGAAGGCGTCTTCGCCGTGTAATGCGCGCCGAGGATGACGCCCTGTTCCAGCCCTTGCCCGGAGAACAGGCAGGCCACGGGTTCCCCGATGTCGGGCAGGGCCTGCGCCTTGTCCTTCAGCGTGCGGCGCCCAAGGACGCGCAGGGGCATGGTCACCATGCCGTCCCCGTCCGGGAGCTGGACGCGGGCCGTCCCCGTCGCCGTATCCACCCCGGTCACAGTGCCGAAACGCAGGGATGCGCCCCGGTTGCTTTCCAGCGACGCGATCCGCCGTTCCTGTTGCGCGTAGTCGAATCCGCTCATGTTGCCCTCAATAGTCCAGCGTCCGGCGCAGTTCCACGCCGGTCGTGTATTTGCCTTCGATTCTGTGGGTTGCCGTGGTGACGAAATACTTGCCGTCGAATTTACCGAAACCGTCCAGCGTCAGCGTGCACCCGGCCACCACGCCGGGGTGCCCCATGATGTCGAGCGAGCCGGTGTTTTCGGCTTCGTTTTTGTTCCGCAAGGCGCTTTGGGCGAAGGTTTCCGCTTCGGCCTTCGACTCGACCTTCTGGTTGATGAGCGTTATTTTTTCCCGTTGCCCGTCAGCGCCGGGCTCGCCGAAGGAATAGGAGTGCATTTCCCCTGATTCCGGGTCCATGTACTGGACGTCGCAGCCTGTGTAGGCCGTCCCTTCCGATTTTTCCTTGAACGACCACCGTGACGGCGAAAACTGCCCTCCGGTTCTGGAGATGGCGACGGCGGCTGCGCGGGCGTCACCGCGTTTCGCGGCCTCGCAGACGAGCCTGCCGTCATGGACCTTGACGTTCACCCCCCGGGCGGAGGCCAGCCGCTGCAGGAAGGGCAGGTCGGATTCCTCGCGCTGGTCCTGCCGGTTGAACGGGAAGGCGTCGGCATTGTAGAGCAGCTCAAGCCCGTTGCGCTGGGCGATTTCTCCGGCTACGGCCTGCAGGGAATAGCCTTCCCATGCCTGCGTTTTTTTCGTTTCCCTCAGCCCGTCCGTGAGCGCGGCGGACACGGCCTTGATGCTGACCTTGGTCGGCGGGCCGGAATATTCCACCTCATCGACCTTGAACGAGCCGCAGTTCAGGGAGGCGTCCTGACCGGGGCCGAACCAGTCCGTGCACAGGATACGCATGGACACCTCGGTCCCTTTCTTGGGAGCCCATTCCCCGAGCCACTTGCCGTCCCGGTCGTGCAGATCGAGGCGTACTTCGTCGGCCTTGCCCGCGGCGTTGTCGGTGTAGGTTGCGGACAGGAGCGAGGGGGCGAGCGCGTCCGTGGCGTCATGGCCGCCGATGGTGACGGCGAGCCTCACGCGCCGGGCGTGTTCCTGCTCTTGTTTCCCGTTGGTTACATCCACGGCGGAAGGACCTCCTCCGCTGCGAAACGGCGAAGCATACGGCCGCGAGCAAGTCGCGTCCGTGCCGTTTCTGCGCTATCCGCTCGCCGCTGCTCGCGACGCGTTGCTATCGATGCCCGTAAGGGCTCGAAGACTCGCCCAACGGTCACAGCTTCGCCGCCCTTTGGGTCGTTGCCGTCGGCTTTAAGGTTGGTTACATCCACGGCGGAAGCTCCATGTTGATTTCCGGTTTTTTGACGCCGTCGGGCACGTTCAGCCGGACCCCGGCGGGGAACTCAAGCATATCCATGTGTTCGATGTTGGCGGCGATGAGCCTGTCCATGAGGTGCTCGTCGCCCCACAGCCGGAGAGCGATGGCGTCCCAGCAGTCGCCTTGTTGCGTTATGTACTCAGTTGCCATAAGCCAACCTCCTCTGGTCTCCGACGATGTTGCCGAGCATGCGGGCAATCCGTTCCTCAATGGCGGAAGCGCGGCTGTCGATGCTGCGCAGCAGCGCGTCGCCCATGTCCGCGGAGGGGATGCCGTTGAGGGTGACGGGCATGGAAAAATTCAGGCTGACGGGCTGGCGGGCGGACGGGGACGCCGTGTTTCCGGCGGGAGGCGTCCTTCGTGCCTCCCCAGACGCGGCATATTCCGGGATGCGGGAAGAGGCGGGGGCTGTCCGGGTCTGCCCGGGGAGTTTGGCTTGTGCCGGTTTGGCGGCGGCTTCGGAGAGGGCGGGTTTTGTCGGCCCGGCAAAAGGCTCTGCGATGGTTGGGGGCTGGACTGCTGCCTGTGTCGGTTCCGTCTTTGATCCAAACCAGTCATCCCAGAACGAGGTTTCCCGCTTGGGAAGGTCGCCCATGCCGGGGTAGGCGGCATAACCGTCATCAGCCACTCCAGATTCGTCATGAAATTCGACACCGTTGTCGACGATGCCCATCCATTGAGCCACGGTCTTGAGCTTATCTAGAACCGGAGTAAATAGTCCGCTTACCCATTGAAGTTTTTCACCAATCCATGCGGTACACTTGTCGACGGCAATTCTCAGCGGTTCCCATTTGCTGGATAAGGCATAAACGGCGGTACCGAGTGTAATGACGGACATAATGATGAAGCCAATGGGGTTGGATGCAAACGCCAAACCAAGCAGGCGAGCGGCCCCTGTCAGCAGTGCAGTACCTCCGGCAAGGGCGGCTGAAACACCTTTTTGGACAACCAGTGCCGCTGTAAACACCCTTGTTTTGGCGGCGCTGGCCAGAGCGACCGCCGCGTGGGCCTTTTGGGCCACGGTTGCCGCGATGACGGACGGGCGCAGTGCGGCCAAGATGCCCTTGGCGATCTGCCAGCCGTCCGAGAGGACGGTCGCCGCGTAGCCGCCCGCCAGCGCGGATACCTTGAGCCCAACCAGCGCGATGCCGACGAACATGATCCCCCGTGTGACGCCGGGAAACGCTTCCGCTAAGGCCCGGACAGGCTTGATGACAGAGGTGGCATGCTCGGCGGCTGAGGCAAGGGGCGGCAGGAGGACGCTGCCGACGGTAATGGCGAGGATTTGCCCGGAGGCCGCCAGCCGATCCAGAGCGCCCTGCGTCGTCTCCGAGCGGGTTTTGAATTCGGCGAACTGGGAGCCTGTGGCTTCTTCGGAGTTGGCCAGCGCAAAAACTTCGCGCAGCTTCTGTGGGTTGTTGATGAGTGGGGCCAATGAAGCGAGCGATTCCGTGCCGAACAGTTCCTTGGCGATGCCAGCCTGTTCCGCTTCGGGCATTTTCTTGATGGCTCCGAGTACCGTGAGCAGGGTGTTTTCTGCTTCCTTGCCGCCTTTTTTCATGCCTTCCGCTATGGCTCCGACATTGCGGAACCCCAACTGCTTCATAGTCTCCTTCTGGGCCTTGGTCATGGCGTTGCCCTGGCTCAAGGTTAGCAGGAAGTTCTTCATGGCCGTCCCGGCGGTTTCCTTGTTTTCCGAGGTTGAAACCAACGCGGCGGCCAAGCCTACGATGGATTTTTCGGAAAGCCCCGCCGTTTTCCCCACCGCGCCCATCCGGGCTACGACTGAGGATGTGTCCGCAGCCGTGGCGTTCATTTTTGAGGCCACATAGTTCATGGCGTCGCCCATGCCGCGGGTCTGTTCCGCCGTGAGTTCCATGCGCGACTGGTAGGTAGCGAGGCGTTCCCCGGCTTCCTCGGCGGTGATGCCGTAGGCGACGGACATTTCGGCGGCGTCGTTGAGGAACCTCTTCATTTTTTCAGGATCAAGGTTGCCGTCCGCACCGTTGGCCACACCCGCTTCGGCGGCGGCAGCGGCTATCTTGGTGACTTCGTTCGGCCCGAGCCCAGTCCGTTCCGAAACGGAGAAGATGTCCTGCTTGATCCGTTTTTCGTCGTCATCTTTGGCAAAATTGGCCACCTTTTTGAGATCGGCCCAGTTGCTTTCGTAGTCGATGGCGAGCTTGACCGGGGCGACCACCGCGGCGGCTGTGGCCACAGTCTCCATGATCTGCCCGTGGTATTCTTTCCGTTTGGCTTGGTTGGCCAGCATTTGCTGCTGGCGTCCGAGGGCGGCCTCGGTGCGCCCGATGGCCGCTGCCGTTTCGGATTGTGCCTTGGCTACATTTTCGACGGTGACGCCGTATTTTTTGGCCGCACGTTCAGCATTGCGGTAAGACCGCTGGGCCGTCTCAGCCCTGTCAAGGATGCTTTTGGGGACCGGACCCGCCATGCGTGCGGAGCCGAGCAGCGCCTTTGACGCCTGCATCTCGGATTGGGCCTTGAGCAGCGCCGAGGATTTCTGGGAGACGGCCTGCAAATCCTTCAAGTTCGACTTGAGCCCTTTGACGCGGGAGGAAACCGTGGTAAAGGCGGAAGCGACGGAGGCCCCTACCGCGGCCCCCACAGCAAACGTCACGCCAAAAGAAGTGCCCATGAAAACCTACCAAGAGTTGATGGCCAAACAGTATGCAAGCTGGTGGCCGCTGTTCGTTCCCGTTGCGGCCACAGCCGCCTGTATCGACAAGTGGTTCCTCGACGCCGCAAGCTGGCCGGAGGCGGCGGGGCACGGCGTTTTTGCCGGGCTCTGCTTTATGGCCCTTGTGTACGCGGGAAAGGCCGTGCGGCCCTTCCCGTGGGTGATTCCCGTGGCCGCCGCCGTGACCTGCGCCCGGAAGTGGTTCTTCAGCGCCCCGACATGGACGGCGGCGCTGGACGCCGGGCTGGTCACGGCCTTTGTGCTGCTGGTCGTCCTCCACCTGATGAAAGGGTCACGCTAGGCGGAGAGCCGTTTTTCCAGCTCGCAGGCCGTGTCCAGCCAAGCCTCGGCTTCGTCAGGCGTCAGCGCCAGCACGTCCCGCAGGGGCCACCGGGTCAGCCGGGACAGGCTCACCGTCAGCATCCGCAGCCCTTTCTCCAGTGTCCCGTCCGGGTCTTTTCTGGCCCCGAAACGTGAGGAGCTGGTCCTGCAGCCGCTCATAATCCTCCATGTCCAGTTCGCGCAGGTCTTCGGGGCGCAGCCCGGTGAGGGCGGCGACGAGCGCGGCCTCCTCGTCGAGCCCACCGTTCTTGATGGGGTAGTCCAGCATGTCGCCCACGGTGGGGCGGCGCATGGTGATGGAGGACAGGGTGCGGTCGGAAAGCTGCGCCGGATACCGGAGCGCGATTTTCGCGGTCTTTTCCATTGGGTTACTCCATGCCGAGGTCGCCGCGGACCTGGGCGAGGTAGTCGGTTCCGGCGATGGTGCAGATGAAGTTCAGCTTGTCGATCTCCACCAGTTCCTTGCCGCCCTGAGAGAGCTTGAGGTAGTTGACTTCAAGCTCGGTTTCCGAATCCATTTTCTTGCCCGGTTCGGCCTTGCCGACGCCGAATTTTTTGGGGACGGTGCGGGCCACCAGCTTCACGGCGTCGGTGCCGAACTCGCCGTTCCCGGCGTCGAACTTCTGCACGCTGGCCCGGACGTCGAGCTGGTGCGTCTTCGGCGCGAGCAGGGTGACGGCGTTCTCGTTTACCGTATTCCATTTCAATTTCAGGCTGATGGCCTTGAAGTGCCCGATGACGGGCGTGTCCAGTTCCCCGGCGATGCCGAGCCCGCTCATGGACTCGGTGACGTATTCGAGGCTCGGCAGCTCGATGTCGGCCACGCCGAGCAGGGCGGAGCTGCCTTCCATATAGACTTTGGCGTTGATGAGCTTGTCGGGGATGACGTTTGCGGAGGGAAGGTTCATGGCGTCTCCTTACTCGGCGAAGAGGTTGGTCAGGTAGGACGGGTCGTATTCCAGCGTGAAGCGGATTTCCCGGGCCGGGGGCGGGGGCGCGATGAAGACGTGGAACCGGGCGGTGCCGTCGATGAGGTCGGTGCTCGGGTTTTCCCCGGGGAGGAAGGCCACCTTGCCGCCGAGGATGTATTCCCGGGCCGCGAGGCCGTTGAGCCAGAGGTTGAACGAGTCGCAGATCTGTTCGATGAACCGGCGGCGCAGGGGCGAATCGGTGAACTGCCACGCGGTCAGCACCAGCGTGTTGCCGATGTAGTTGAACATGCGGCGCACGGGGATGAAGGTGTCCTTCACGTCGGTAACGGCGGGGTAGGCGGCGGTGCGGTTGCCCCAGACGGTCATCTGCCCGGTGAAGTTGAGCCCGGTGACGATGCCCTGCCCGTTGAGGTAGGCGGCCTCGGAGGGGGTGAGGGCCAGTTCCCTGCCCGCGTGGGTCAGGCCGTTGCAGAGCATCCGGCGGTTGGACGGCGACCAGTAGGGCACGCCCTCGTTGTCGGCGTCGCGGCTGGCGACCGTGGCGGCCAGATGCACGGAGCCGTGCTCGACGGCGTTGCCGAAGACCGGCGATCCGAAGAAGATCTGCAGGGCCGGGTCAGTGAGGTTGTTGTCCTTCACCCATGCCGGGACGTCGGTGTACTTGGCCACGCTGGCCGGGACATCGACAAGGCCGGTCGCCTTGAAGTGGCCGTTGATGTTCGCGGCCTTCGCGCCGAGGACCACGGCCACCGCCGGGTCGTCGGAGAAGCCGGGGGCCAGAAGCTGGCCGGGGACCAGCCCGAAGCGGGGGAAGACTTCCTCCACGAGTTCCAGCCCGGTGCGGCTTCCGGTGGAAGCGTCGATGCCGCCGATGACGTCGGCCTTCGTGACCTTGGAGACGTCGGGCTTGGCCGGGGTTTCCCCCTGTGCGGGCGCGGTGTGCTTCGCCGGATCAAAGACGTTGATGCAGACGATGGGGGCCACCCCGTAGCGCGACAGGTAGACGCTGGCGGCTTCGTGCAGGGTGAAGCCGGTTTCGTCCTCGCCGGGCGCGCCGAGCTGGGCCGTGAATTCCGCCATAGAGAAGATGAGCAGCGGTTTGTTGACGGGCCGTTCCGTGCCTTCGGGCAGGTTATGGACCGGGGCCGTGCCGATGATGACCGGGAGGGAGACGTCCACGCGCACCGGCGCGACGATGCCGGTGGCGGTCTCTTCCCAGTAGACGCCGTGATTGTACATGGTTACCCCTTGATGTGGTTGCGCCTGACGCGCTCGTGGGTTGTGAAGAAGCCTTTCTTTTCCCGCATGCCGCGCAGGGCCTCGCCCGCCTTGTCCAGCGGGAGGAAGCAGGCCTTGACGTCGGGATCAGCGAAGAGTTCCCCAAAATGTTTGGGAATGCCGCCCCGGAATACGCTGCCGTACATGAGCAGCACAGGCTGGCGGAAGGTCGGCCCGAGGTAGATGAGCGTCCCGGGGGGCGGGGAGGCGGTTTTCGCCTTTTTGTCCGTGTCCATAGGTTCTCCTTTTATTCCCAGCCCTTCATGGTCCAGTGCGACAGCATGGCCGCCTGAAGGAAGGGCTTCGGGTTTGTTTCGGCCTTTTCCCATGCCAGCAGCCGTCCCCGGTGATCGGGCACGAGCTGGAAGCGCCGTTCCAGCGGCGTTTCCCGGCAGGCTCCGAGTACGCGGGTGATGCCGGACATAAGGATTGCCAAGTCCTGTTCCGCGCCCTCGGCGTCGCCCGGTTCCGGGTTGTAGACGCAGCAGATGAGCGCGATGACGGCGGTTTCTCCCCTCTCTTCATGGTGGCCGCTCACAGGCACGAGGATGACGCAGGGAAAGGGTTTCCGGCCATTCTCGGGCGGAGGCAGGTCTCCGATAAAGACTTGTACGGGCTGCACGGCGTCGTCCTCGGCGGTCTGGCCGAGCAGGTGCAGGTCGGCGAGGCCGTCCGTCAGGCAGGCTTTCAGGGCGGGCAGGATGCGCGTGTTCATTTCGCGGCCTCCAGAGCCAGCGTTTGCTGAACGTGACTGGCCAGCACGACAGGCAAGCAATCATCAATTTCTCTCATGCACAGTTCCCAGACTCGGTACGATGCCACGTGATATTGAATTGTTGGCCCATATGACTCTCGAATAACCTCTTTTTGATAGGCTCTCTTTGAGTTGGATACCTTCCAGTACTTCACGCCCATATGCCCGCCCTGCATTATTGCGATGAACGGAAGGCTCGCGCCTTCAATGCGACTTCTTCCGTCGCGTCGTTCTCCCTTGCGCAAGGCAAAGGTGAAATCCGGCCATTCCTGTGGACGCTTCCCCGGGCGTGCCGTTACAGCCTTCTCTTCGACATCGTAGTGAATGAGCGGCTGCGCTTTGCTGCGCACTGTAATGCTCCCAGAGACCGTCCCGCCTCGGCTTATCGGTTTTCCAAGAAGAACCGCCCTCTTAAGAGCCTTTTGAGGAAGTGGAATCTCTCCAATGAGATACTCAACAAGGACATCCCGTACATGCTGCATCGTCTCGGCAACAGCCGGATACATGGCCTTCTGGATGCCGTAGGGCACGCTCTTGAGCTGGCGCAACGCCCGCGAAAAATCTTCATCGCTGATGCTGATTTCAATCATGTCAGCTCCCGTTGCGGTACAGGTTGATCCTGATGAGCCCGTGCAGGTCCACGGCATCGTCGACGGTCCAGAGGGTGCCGTCGATCCGCATGTCCTGCCGGGGCCGGGGGAGCGGGACAGCCCCTTCCCCGGCGGACGGCACATGCAGCGTGCGGCGCAGCTGGTGCACGCCCCACGTTTCCACGTTGCTTTCATAGCGGCCTTCCGCGGGGGCCACGGCGTCATCCCAGATGCCGACGGTGTCGAGGCCGTCCACGTTCATGGGAGTGCCGAACTCGGCGGGGTTCAGGAAGGCATGCCGCACGTCGAAGGCGAGGGCTTCTTCAAAAAAATTCCGGCTCATGGAGTCCCCCTGACAAGCGACTTTACGTCGGCCTTGATTTCACGCAGGTCCAGCGACACGGCGTCCATCGTCGCTTCGGTTTTGGCCAGACGGCGCTCGTGGTCGTCCGTGCGGTCGCGCAGGGTCGTGAACATGCCTTCGTGCCGGGCCTGCGTGTTTTCGAGGCTCGACAGACGCTCGTCCATCCGTCCGATGTAGATCGCGCTGGTGACGGCGGAGGAGCCGATGCCGACAAGGATGGCGACAAGCAGCGGGATGATAACCGACTGGATATACTTCATGATCAGATGCTCTCTGCCTGTTCGATCCACAGTTGCAGCTCCCCGGCCTCCTGAGCCGGGAGGTGAACCCATTCCCCGGTCACGGTTTTCCATTGTCCGGCCTCCCTGTACGCCCATCCGTCAGTCACGAGGGCTCCCGGCGTCGCCGGAGCCGGGGGCAGGGCGCTTGTCCGTCCCGCCACGGCGTTGCAGCCACTGGTCAGCAGGGCCAGAGCGCACAGCGCGAGTGCGAGCCTGGCGGCGGTAGTCCCGAAAACCTTCAAGGAACAGTTGAAGGATGCGGACAAGCGCGGCCCAGACATCACTTGCCGCCATTGTCCGCGTCGTCGGCGTTCTTGGCCTTGCCCTTGTTGCAGCCGATCCAGTTGAGCAGGCCGTATACGAGGCGGTAGAGCGCGCCGGACCGTTCCGTGGGCGCGGGCAGGAACACGCAGATGAACGCGCATACGCCGGACAGGGCGGCCAGCCCCTGCGCGAAGACGCCGGATTGGGTATCCAGCAATGCCGAAAAATCCATGATGGCCTCCTAGACGGCGCGGGTCATCCAGCCCGCGAGGAATTTACGCTGCGAGAAGCTGCCCGCGGCGATGTCGAGGTATTTCTTGCCCTGTGCGGCGTTCAGCGCGTGGACCACGTCCCTTTCGGCGCGGTATTCAAGCACCAGCGCGAGGGCCTTGACGGTCTTCGGCCCCACGGCCCCGTCTTCGTCGAGGTCGTCAAAGAGCCGCTGTTCCTTGCCGTTGCGCCGGACGTAGTTCATGGCGTTGCACACGCGCTGGAGGAGCTTGCCGGAACCGCCCCGGCCCAGATTGACGGCCTGTTCGAACAGTTCGTTGGCCACCAGTTGCGGCCAGCGGGCAAGGCCCATCTTGTCCCACCACTGGACCCGGTAGAACGCCGTGACGAGGTCCTCCAGATTGGGAAGGGTGGTCAGGTGGCGCGAGAAGGCGAGGCTGCCCTGCTGGAAAGAGGGGTGCGCCTTGGCCGCGTCGATGAAATGCCAGCCCGGCCAGTCTGGGAAGAACGCCCGGGCGATGCCCGCATACGTTTCCCCGCCCTTGTCGCCGGGGACGTCGCACCAGTCGCCCTCGAACGTGCGGACAGGGTTGTAGGCGATGCTGAAGTCGGCGCTCATTGTTCGTCTCCTTGGGGCGTTCCCATGCAAGCGGAATCACGTTCCGCTTGCGCGCTTTCCTCACTCGAAGCGCCGCACGCGGCGCGACTGCCGTCGGCCATATGGTTTTCTTTTTTAGAGCCTTTCTTTGGGGCCTGCGCGGGCGTGGGGACGGGGGCCGCGGCATGCAGCGGCGTGGCGTAGCCCTCGCGGATGAGCGCGTCGGCTTTCCTCGCGTCCAGCGTGACCGCTTCTCCGGGAAGGAAGAGATGCTCGCCGTCATCAAGGGTGACGTGCAGGCGCACGTCCTTGTTCGTTTCGTCCATCACGCCACCGCCTTGATGAGCACGGTCGCGCCGGGCTGTTTGGGCCACGGCAGGGGGCGGGACTCGGCGATGGTGAAGATGCCGGAGGGGTCGTCCTGCTTGAACTGCTTGGAGAAGATTTCCACGGGGCCGGAGCAGTCCACGTCCATCGGCTGGCCGAACTCCATGACGTTCTCGGCGTCGGATGCGGCAAGCAGGGCATATTCGGGCGCGAGGTAGTATTGAACCTTGCCTTCGATGTCCTTGTAGGTGCCGGTCACCAGCCAGATGCGCAGGCCGTTCCAGATGCCCTTGAACTTGCTCTGGATGCTCGGGGAGAGCTGGCCGATGTTGATGTTGTTGCGGTCAAGGTCGTCGCGGACGTCGGGGTGCTTCCTGAAGGCGGCCCACGCCTTGCGGCCAAGGTAGAGGTCGGTCGCGCCGAGGTTGGCCTCCTCCTGAATCATTTCGTCGTAGGTCTGGAGGGAGTCCTGCAGGTCGGACGACGCGCCGGTCCATTGGGCCGCGCCTTCGAGCACGACGGTGTGGGCCTCCGGACGCCGGAAGTCGACGGTGAACGTCTTGACCACCTTGCCTTCCACGGCGTCGAAGAGGTCGATCTTGCCGTGGACGATGGCCTGCGCGCACATGATCTCGACCATAGTGTCGATGTCGGCGCGGTGATCGTCCATGTCTTCGGCGATGGCGCGTTCCACGGGGTTCACGTTGAGGTCGTAGGGCGTCTGGCCTCCGGCGTGCTTGAGCAGGTCGGCGGCTTTGAACAGGCGTTTCGGGCGGAAGCGCGGGGCCTTGACCGCGAACGCGGCACCCTCGCGCCCGCTGCGCATGGTGCCCCCGGCGGCGTTGGTGATGGAGGGGAGCATGGAGACGCCGCGGGAAACGACGTGCAGCTCGAACAGCTCGGTGGCCTTCGGAGCCTGACGGCGGAACATATTGCCGAAAATATCGTATTTGACCGGACGCCTGTTGATGACGCCGGTGAGGACGCGGGAATCGAAGTAGTCGATGTCGGCCATTGGTTTCTCCTTATGCATCTCCGGCGAAGACGCCGACCTTGCGAAGTTCGGTGAGGGCCGCCTGCTGATCGGCGGCGGAAACGCCGTCGTCCCAGATAAGCTCGGAGGCGATGACGGCGGCGTGGACATAGACGAGCGCGTAGGCGTCGCCCGCGGCGGGGATGGCGACGTCTTCGGCCAACACGCCGAGCAGGGCGGCGGTTTCGCCGTCCCCGGGCTTGGCATAGGCCCCCACGGTCGTGGCGGAGGTGGCTGTCACGGTCTTTGCGGCGATGACGGTCCCGGCGAGCAGGGTCTGGGCGGTTCCGGCGCTCGAAAGCACGATGCGCTGCGTGACCACGGGGTGGTCCTTCAGGAAGACCCGGCGCTTGTACGATGCGATTTCCTGCATGGTCGGCTCCTTACAGGGACGCGATGCGGTCGATGGTTGAGGCCATGCCGTCGCTCTTGAGCCCGGCGCTGGTGTCGAGGGGGCCGGGCGTCTGGGCGGTCAGGTGGGCGAGGATGGCCTGTTGCGCCGGGGTTCCGGCAGTCTGCCCGGAAGCGGGCGCGGGGGACGGGATCAACGCCCCGAGCGCCTGAAGCTGCCCGGAGGTGATGCCGGCGGCGGCCAGCGTTTCCACGCGCTGGGCGGCTTCGGCTCCGGCAACCGCCGCGAACAGGGCCATGCGGTTGTCGAGGGCGGCCTGCACAGCCTGCTGCTGTTGCGTTTCCATTGCGGCGTTGGCTTCGGCGGCCCCCTGTTTCTTGGCGTCCGCTTCGATCTGCGCCAGCAGTTCGGGATGGCTGGACGCGAGTTCTATGCGATCCATAGGTTTCTCCTTGGTGGTGTTGATGAACGCGATGAGCGCGTCCATGCCGGCCACGATGCCCGTGACGAGGCCCAGCTCGTGGGCGCGGGATGCCAGAAAGACCTGCCCGTCGCCCCATGTCTCCGGGGCGGCCGCGTCGACCGGCATGTGCGCGGCGACGTCGGCCCGGAACATCGTGTGCAGTTCGTTGATGGGCTGCTGCAGGTAGGCTTTGACCTCATCGGTCAGCGGCTCGGCGTCGTTGCCCGCGGCCTTCCATGCGCCGCCGGTAAGGTGGGTGACGCGGACGCCGCATTTTTCGAGGAGACCGGACCAGTCCATATGCCGACAGATGACGCCGATGCTGCCGACGGTGGCCGTGGCCGGGGCATAGACGCGCCCGGTGGCCGCCGCGAGGTAGTAGGCGGCGGAGGCGCACAGGCCGTCGGCGTAGGCGTACACGGGCTTCGCGGTTTGTGCGGCCAGCCACGCGGCCAGCTCAGGGACGCCGGAGGCCACGCCGCCCGGCGAGTTGAAGCGGAGCAGCAGCGCGGAGGCGGACCTGTCCCGCATGGCCAGCGAGACGGCGGCCTTGATGGTGTCGTGGCCGACGGCGTCCCATTCGGGATCGCCGTAACGGTGGATGGTGCCGGAAATGTCGATGACGGCCACGCCTTCCCGCACGGCGTAGAGGAGGGGGCCGCCGCCATGAGAGGCGGTGGCGGCGGCCCGGGGCGCGGGTGCGGTGTCCTTGCCGTTGGAGGAGGCAAGCATGGCGTCGAAGGACGACAGGGCGTCGGGCGTGATGGCCCAGAGGCGTTCAGTCATCAGTTCGGCAAAAAGGGGATGAAGTTCAGGCATGTCACTGCACCTTTTCCGTGGTGGGGTCCGCGAACAGGGAGCCCTCGCGTTTGCGCTGCTTCACCACGCTGTCCAGATCGCGTCCGCGTTCGGCGAGGGCTTCCCGGCGGGTCTTGAGGCCGTAGTCGATTTCCTTGCACACGGCGTTGACTTCTTTGACGGGGTCGACATAGCCGCGGGCCGGGCCGATCCACAGCGCGGAGGAATAGAGGCGCGGGGCGTCGTAAAAGTCCGGGGCCTTGGCCGGGAATTGCAGCTTGCCGCGCAGCCACGCTTCCTCGATGACCATCTGGAAAATGGGCTGGCAGTAGTGCGATACGAGCCACTGGCGGTAGAGCGTGAAGACCTTCCACGCCTCAAGCATGGCGGCGCGGGCGGAAGAGTAGTTGGTCTGGGAGAAGTCCTTGGCGATGACCTCGTAGGGCATGTCCACGGAGGCGGCCATGCTGCGCAGGACGAAGCGGCAGAATTGCTCGAAGTTCGGGGACGGGCTCGAGGTTTCGAGCATGTGCGGCCTTTCGTTGGGGTTGCCGTACATGATGGTGCCGGACTCGACGCTCTGGTAGTAGCGGGGCGGCTCGGAGGCGCTTTTCCTGCGGGCGTGGACGTAGTCGGGGAGGATGTTGTTGCCCTCGTCCAGCTCGATGAACATGGTGAGGCTCGAGGTGATGACCTGCGAGAGCAGCTCGTTGTCGAGAGAGTCGGAGAGGTGCCGGAACAGGTTCATGCCCGGGGAGAGCACCGGCACGCCGCGTTCCTGTTCCTCCTCAAGGTGGCGGAAGAGGTGGAACACGCCGGGCCGGTGCCCGATCCTCGCGGGAATGCGGGTGAAGTCCCGCGAGGTCAGGCTGGAGGGGGAGACGAAGCTCCCCAGCGAAGCCGGGGACGGGGTGGCGATCCAGTAGGCCGAGGGGGAGCCTGCCGCGCCGTATTCGATCCCGTCCCGGATGGAGGGGGAAAAGCGTTTGTCCGAGGGCGTCATGAGCCGTGTCGGGTGGACGGCCTGGATGGCGAGGGAGAGCGGGCGCAACGGGTCGCAGGCCATGACCGGGACATGCAGCAGCTCGCCCTGCCGAAGCATGGACCGGAGGCCGAGGTATTGCAGATCGCCGAAGTGCATCATGCCGCGTACGTCAGCCGTCGGCGTCCACTCTTCCCAGACGCGCTCGATGGCGTCTTGCAGTTCCAAGGCTTCCTGCTCGGTGATGCCGAGGCGTTCCCAGTCGAGATCGGATTGCGGCTGCAATCCCTGCCCCACGGCGTTGGTCGTGATGGCGTTGACGGCGCTGGAGGCCGCCCAGTCGTTCGCCGTGAGGTCGGCGGAACGGCTCTGGATGAGCGCACGCTCCTGCGCGGCGTTCTCCGTGGTGGCGACGCCGGGCACGCGGTAGCCGGACATGCCGCCCCGGAACGACCCGGCGTTCCGCGAAGGGCGGGGCATCGGGCTGGCGGTGCCCAAGGGGGAAGCCATCCGCACCTCGGCCTGTCCCGTGGGCGCGGAGCGGGCAAACTTGCGGGGGGTGCGTATCGTCCTCATCGGATGACCACCCCCCGCACACGGACCGGGCCACGCGAGGCCCCGCCCAGCGTATCGACGATGTCCGAGAAAAACGCGATCTCGCGGTTGATCTCGCCAAGGTCATAGCGGGTGAGGCTTCGCGTGCCGACGGTATAGCTCTTGCCGACCGCGGCGTAACGCTTGGCGGCCTTCCAGACTTGCAGCTCGGACTGCGCTTCGGAGAGGGTGTACCCCCGGTAGGTGCGGGCATTCATAGCCTCGCAATCTAGCCGTTTCCAATTGCGGTGTCGTGCCGAATATGGGGAATATGGGGAATGTGGGGAATATGGGGAATAAAATGCGAAAAAAGATTGACTCAAGCGGTAACGTGTACCCAATATAGAACACAAAGAGGGCGCCATGAAACAGATTCACGCGATTTGCTGCCCAAATCGTTCATGGGGCCTCTATGCGTTCAGAATAAATCTGTCGAGCGTTCGGGGCACCCCGGCCTCGGTAAGAGGGAGGAGACATGGTTCTTGAAGGATTAACCCCCGGTGATGAGCTTGATAACGACCAATTGTGTGCGAAGTTCATGTGCTCGCCGCAAGGGGGAATGCGATACTCAAAGAGGACGGAATCCCTTGTATTGGTCTCCAACCATGTAAAATCCCTCTATGACGATAGATGGATTGAAAACGTATTGCATTATACAGGCATGGGAACCATAGGGGACCAAAGCCTAGCGTTTATGCAAAACAAAACATTGTATCTGTCCAACGAAAACGGCGTTGCCGTTTACCTTTTCGAAGTATTCCAAGAAAAGCGCTACACCTACACAGGAAGAGTGCACCTCAGCGCGCAGCCTTACCAAGAAATTCAAGAAGATGTTGAGGGAAGAGAACGTAAGGTCTGGATTTTTCCTCTCAAGCTCCTGAATGCAGCACCACCGGTCAAGGCAGCTATTTTAGAACAGCTTGCCCAGCATAAAGCGAAGCAGGCGAAAAAGCTGTCTGTTGCGGAACTGCGCAAACGTGTGCAGTCGGCCCCCAAGATACCGGGTTCTCAAAGAACAAAGACGGTTGCCTTTCAGCGGAACCCGTATGTTTGTGAGCTCGCCCAGCGTAGAGCCAACGGCGTGTGCCAACTGTGTCAGCAGCCGGCGCCGTTTTCACGGAAAGATCACTCCCCGTATTTGGAAGTACACCACGTGATATGGCTCTCCGCAGGGGGAGAGGATAGCTTGTCCAATACCGTTGCCCTTTGTCCGAATTGCCATCGAAAGATGCATGTCCTTGCCCGGAAAGAGGATGTTGAACAGCTTCAACAAAAAGCTCAAGAGCCTTACACAGAGTAATCGCTACGGCACGCTGACACACTCTCAGCGTGCCGTTTTTTCTAGGCATGGAAACGCATCAGGTGAGGGCCTCTTGCTGCTTTCCCCAATATTTGGCCATCACCGCCAGCCCGCGGAGGCGGTTTTCCTCAAGCTCGGCTTCCGTGGGCACCTTGAAAGCCGTATCGGATACGCAGGGGCGCTGCGCCGGGAGCGCCGGTTTCGGGGCGCTCGTTTGGGGCCTGTCGTTTTTTTGGGGCTTGGCGGCGTTGGCGAACCACTTTCGGAGAAAGAGCAGGACATTTCGGATGGCCTGCCCGCGCAGCACGCACCAGTTCCGGGCTCTGGCGATCTGCTTGCCATAGTCCACTTCCGGGAAATCCTGCTGAAGGATGCGGGCCACCTCGTCGGAGACGACCAGCGGGGCGGGGCTGCTCTCCGGGGCCTTCGCGGGCGCGCCTTCCACAGGCGCAGCGCCCGCTGATATCTTTTCTTTTTCTCTTATCCTATATCGCGAGGATACCGATACCGTATCAGCACCGTAGGCGTTCGGCCTCGGAGGACGCGGGCCGGAGGCTTCCATGATGTGTGGATAGCGTTCGATGATGGCCTTGCGGATAGTATCCGACTCCACCTTGGCGAGCTGGCCGCGCATGGCCGCCACCATCTTCGGTGAGGACGTGCACTGGTGCCGGATGTAGCTGACCAGCCACACCTCGCCGCCGTCGATGATGGCCTTGCCGTCCCGTCGGAAGCGTTCCAGCGCAGCGTCCACGTCCGGGCCGGGGCAGGCGGTCTGGAAGGCGATCATGCGCCGGGACGCCTGAAACACGCCCACGAGGTTGGTGTGGGCGCTAGAAAACAGGTGGATGTAGACGAGCTTCTCGGTCGCGCTCAGGGACTCCACATACGGGTCCGTCCAGTACCGCTGGTCAATCGAGCGGAGGGCCATCACTCCACCTCCTTGGGGCAGAGGGTGGAGCGGACGTTGTCCAGATTGGTGGTCAGCTCGTCGAGGGCGACGATGATGCCGTCGCAGCCGACGAAATCCTTGCCCACTTCGTTGAGCAGGCGCAGGTGCTCGGCGGCCATTACCGCGAGGGAAATGGAATCATCAAGGTCAAGGATCAGCATGCGGAGGGCTTCAGACGACTTGAGGACAGGGGGGATGGAGGGGAATTCCTTGCGCATCACGCCACCTCCACGGTCAGGGAAGTGCCGTAGAGCGTCCAGCGGACGCGGCATTCGGGGAGGGATTGCAGGGCGCGGGCGGCGAGGTGTTCGCCGGAACGGAGGAGCTTGGAAATAAGCAGGTGCAACGGGACACACCCGGCGCAACGACCGGGGCGGGAAAGGCTCACGATAGCCGACATGGGGAACTCCTGCCGAGAGTTACTATATTCGGAGCTTAAAAAACAAAAAACTCCGGGTGCTAGTAACTGTCGGCAGACAGCAGGCGTATTCCCCTTGCGGGTATTTTATTAGCCTACACCCGGAGTTGAATCTCCGATAGACCCTTTTCATCCACCGCTATCGTGAAAACAAGCTGGATGTCGGGCACAAAAAAACCACGTTTAGAGAACGGACGCGGTACCGTCTGCCGATGGTGTTACTAGCACCTGTAGGGAGCTTGCCAGAGGGGGCGGGAGAAGTCAAGAGCGAAAAGCTGACTCATCATAACGTGTCAAAAATTGTTGACCATTTTTATCTAAATCTACGATCAGGTTCTTTTCCATATTATGGAAGAAACCCGTTTTTTCAATGAGTTTTTTAAAACGGAGTTCGTCGTTATCATTTTCTTTATGGATAGCCGCATGGTAATATATCATAATATATTCATATACAGATATTTGAGATCTAAATATGCGTAAATACCTTTTTCGTCTTTTTTCGTCATTTGTATTATCATCTATATATTTAAGAATAACATAAATATTGTGGTAATACATATTTAACTGGTATTTTATTTCTTGACAAAGAATTTCTTCAGATATTTTTAAGGATTCATCGCTGGAAAAGCTAAAATCCATAATAGATTCTTTAATCATTTTGTTAAGAGATGATGATATGATTATATCAGAAGCGGTATGCATAAAATTAGATTGAGATATGTGTGTACATATATAACAAAACATGTTATAAAAAGCATAAAAAGCTTGTGGGCCATGATATGAATATGGCCGTTCTCTCCTTGTAAAAGAGTAGTTTATGTTTTTAACATTATCCCTATGAATATTAATTAGTTGAAAAAATTTATTTTCAAAAAGTTGTATTTGAAATTCTTGATCTCGCTTGTCAGCTTCTTTAAATTGCCAATATATCAAGAAAAAAGTAGCTCCAGATGCCAATGCGGAAAAAAAGGCTCCAACAGGAGAAAATACATTTTCAAGATTATCTATTTCTCCAAATAACCCTGCAAATGGCCAGCAAGACCATCTGTACGCGGTACCGCCAAGAAGCCAAAGGATGAGGACGATCGCTATGCAGATACAAAAAAGTAGTGCGTGAGAATTTTTTTTCATTACTGGACAGTATGTTAAAGGAGTGTTACTTTAAACTTGAAGAAAAGACCCAAAAAGGGTAACTTCACCTTCGCGAATAACCCGATGGAGCATGCCATGAATAGAAGAATAGTTATAGATACGGCGAAAAAGCTCAGAGGGCAATATTTTACTGACGGGATCAAAAATCCGCGAGATGCTTTTGAGCGAATTTTTGACGAGAGGGGGATTCGTCTTGAATACAGTGATGATTGTGAACGGATCCATCGCGATGACAATGGCCAATGGATTATCGAAGTGCCTTGTACCTCTTCCCCTTTGAGAGATAATTTTACTATTGCCCATGAACTTGGTCATCTTTTCCTGCATAAAACGGAAGAAAGTAAGGAATTTCACCGAAGTGGTGAACCTAAAACTGAAGAAGTAGAAGCAAATATTTTTGCTGCAGAGTTCCTTATGCCTGAAGATGAATTTAAAAATAAGGCAAAGGAATTTAATAATTCAGAACGGATGTTGGCTTCTTATTTTGGAGTTTCTCCAGCAGCAGCTCTTGTGAGAATGGCAGTTTTAAATATAGATAAAAACTAATTAAATAAAGAAAAAGCCCTTGGCAGATTTGTCAAGGGCTTTTTCTTTATTTCTTTAAAGAGGATGGGGAAGAATCAATAAAATCCCAATAACGAAAAGATTGTGGTGGGAGGAAATTATCCCATTTTTCATAAGGATTAATTTTGATGTCATACCGTTTATAAGACTGTATTTGAATTGCCACGGCCTTATCTCTTCCTTTGAAATATTTGAAGAAAAAGTCTTTTGTAATTCCGGCATCCCTTTTTGTACGTTCCCATATTTCTTTAGGTGAATCTTTGATGATTCCTCCCACTTCAAATTCTCCGACGATACGACAAACAGGTGAAGTTGCATAGATAAAAATCTTAGAAACCTCTTGCGCGAAGGCAACTTTGCGAAATTCAAAAAGTTTCTCGCCCTTAAGTATTTTTTCGGCATATTCAGGCTTAATTGATAATAAGGCGTGCATCAACGTTTCCTAGCGTAACTATGGCTTGAAATTCAGCTTCAGAAAGTTTTTTCAAGCCTAGATACTCTTTTTTTTCTTTTGGGTGAGGCAGAACACCCTCAGTAACGAGTTGTTCCAGATTTGGCCGTTTAGGCAGCGCCAGATTATAGGTCATTTTGATAGCATGCAATTCGAATTTTTTCCGAGCACGGAATACCGTACGAAGTTTTTCCTCAGTAAAGACACTATATTTTTGACAATAATTGATAAAATCCTGCTCGGATAAAAAGCTTCGCTTAGGTCGGACTTCCTCGACTAGGCACAGTGATGTTGCCACCGACTTAAACCAAGCGTGGGTACCTTCTTTATCTTGGCAGCGGTAGATGACAAGGCAACTCCCTTGTACAACTTCTGGCCATTTTTGTGCAAATCCTAGATATACTTTGTGGATGCTGTTTGTGTGTGAAAGATCCTGTATTATTTCAGCAGATTCTGTACGGAGAATGGAGTCAGGAAAAAGCTCAGAATGAAACTCAGGGCGGATACTGACGAGCCATTTGTCCGCTCTGCGTAGATCCATAACAGGATAGTCAGACAGGATGTTTCCCGTACAGGCATAAATATCTTTGATGTAGACATGTTCGGTTCTACGTTTGCCGTGTTTTTCACTCAACTTGCAAAATCCAAATCCTTCGAGGATACGGATTAAGGGTTCATGCTCGGGGAAAATTGTTACATAGGCATAGCGGAGTTTTTGTTTGATAACTTGATCTATAATCAGTTTGACAAATCGTTCTCCAAGCTTGGTTCCATGGGAATCGACTTTAAACGTACCTATTTTTAAGCATCGTTCTGCAAGCAGGGGGGGATTGATATCAGTTATAGGGCCTATCTCCTGCTTGAGATACAGGAACCCTGATATCCCTTGCCTAGTGGAAACGACGTAAGCTTCTGCTTTTTCCATTGCTTTTTTTCTGAACCATTCCTTAAAATCAGGGTAATTCATACGTAAGCTTTCAAAGAAAGGATCAAGCAAGTTGATGCTGGAAAAAGGAACTTTTTTGATTGCAGGATCTGCCATCATTTCCTCCAAAATGTTCGAAGACAGAATAGGTCCAGATATTGAATCTATAAGGTATAGGGGGAGATGAAAGCAACCCACCTCTAAGCAAATTAGAAAAACGGTATGAACGATTAAAACAAAATAAATTTAATATGTTAATGCACCATTTCTGTTTGGTATAATACCAATATCCTCAGGAACCTTCATTCCAATAGGCCCGGAAAAGGAGATGTGCTCATGAGGAGGCTCTGGCACGTGCTCAATTCGTTGGAATTTATGCCTCATGCGTTTGATTGATTGGTTTTTCACCACGAAGAACTAAAAAAAGCGGTCCCGGCAGTAGAACACTGCCGGGGCTGAATCTAGTTAAGGCCTAACCGGAAAGAAAGTTTTGACAAACTCTCCGAGTCTGCCGGGGCGGTGAGTGTCTGCGGTGCCTCTATTCCGTTTTGCTAAGGAACCACGCTAGCCCCTCATGTTGCCCTTTCAACATGCCCATGCACAGCACTGCATAGGTCGAGGCGTTGTCTTTGCTGGATTTCATATCTTCCGTTGAGGTGGTAACGCACTGAGCTACCATTTTCGCGGCCATGTGCATGATTTCCGGGTCTTCGTCGAAAATGAGGTCGATGTACTTTCTGGATGTGGTCGCGTGTACCCAGTCGCCCGCAGTAGCAATGCGGTTATGTTCGTCTGCCTGATGCCATTGCGCTACGCTGGCCTTGTGGAGCGTGCCCCCCTCGTACCACTCTTTAGCTTGAGCCGTTGACGCGAAAGCCATGATGGAACATGCGGCCAAGGCCAGCACGCCTTTGAGATATGCTTTCATTTTTCCCCCTCAATAATGTATTTTCCTATGGCAGTAACCTCTTTTTTATAGAATGGTCAATGTCATGGGAAAGCCTTTGGAAAAGCAAAATAAAAACTCGAAGGAAGTTTGCAGGCGAAAGCATCTGCTCACCGAGCATGTGCCGCCCTTCTTGTCTCGGAGGGAGCGATGTCTGGCGCGACTTGCGACGCCTTGCCTTCGTTTCCCCTTTTTGCCACAACGGTTCTGTCCGTAAGGATAGCCTTCTTTCCGGCTCGATTCAGGCAGGCCCGGAAAAGGAGGTGTGCTCATGAGGAGACTCTGGCACGTGCTCGAAGTCGTTGCAATCTACGCCCTCAAGCGTCTGATTGATTGGTTCTTCACCACGAAGAACTAAAAAAGCGGCCCCGGCAGTGCTAGGAACACTGCCGGGGCTGAATCTGGTTAAGACCTAACCGGAAAGAAGGCTTCGACAAACTCTCCGAGTCTGCCGGGGCGGTGAGTGTTGACGCACTTGCCGCCCTTCTTGTTTGGTAAGATAGCAAGCGTTTTGCCATATGGCAATATTTTCGTGCCATATGGCATTTTTGTTATCCTGACGTTAGGCGTTGGCCTGATTGCGGATGTACGCCTTGGCTGCCGTCGCGAGGAACCCGGAGCGGGTCATGCCTTCCTCTTCCGCCGCCCTGTCGATGAGCCGGAGCACGCGGGGCGCGAAGGTCATATTCACGCGCACGGGCTTTTCCGGCTGGGGGTCGACGGGGACGAGCTGGTACAAGGTGCCTTCCGGGACGTCGATTTCAAGTTCGCGGCAGTGCGCTTCGGCCTTGGCCTTGGCCGCAGCCAGACTGGAAGGGGCCGGAAGGGGCGTGCCGCGATCCGCCTCGACCTCGAGCCAGCCGGTGGCCGCGTCCTGTGCCGCTTCAAAGGCTTCCTGCAGCGTGTCGCCGAAGGTGTTGCAACCTTCCAGATCCGGGAAGAATACGCAGAACGTGCCGTCTTCCTGCGGCAAAAACTGTGCGATGTAGTGGTGAGCCATACACACCTCGAATATATGGGGTTGGCGGGGGGGACCCCCTGCCGTGGATCAACGAAGTTTCAGGCCGCTTTGCTTTTCGATGCTCTTGAGGGTGGGGAGCGGGATTTCCTTTTTCGGGTCGGGAACCGTGGTCTTTCCGGGCTTTGTGGGGTGCCGGAAGTGCCTGTGGCTTCCGGGCGTCCGGGGGATAACCTCAATCCAACCATCCTCTTTCAGCCGCTTGATGACCTCTTTGCTCGTCATCCGGTGCCTCCTTGGTTCCGATGTGTATTGAATACACATCTAGGCCGAATATGTCAAGCCTTTGATGTGTATTTTGTATGTATTTAACTCTCGGGATGCTGCCCCGAAAGCGTATCGCCAAACCCTTCCGGTTCACGCCAGCCGGTCAGGTAACGCAGGCAGTCCTCGCGCCGGACCCGGAAGCCTTTCCGTCTGCCGTTGCGCACGGCGGGGATGCCCCCGGCATTCACGAGGTTGTAGAAATGGGACTGGCTGCATCCGAGCAGGGCGCAGGCTTCGCGCCAGTCCAGATCAAAGCCTTCTTGTGGGTCTTCCATCGTTCACCTCCTCAATCTGGCCAGCCTGTCCGCGAGGCTCCGGGGGGCGGGGCGCTGCATGGGCATGGGGACGGCTGGGGCCGCCATCGGCGCGGGCTCCGTGCGCGCGGGTTCCGGCTCCGGGGTTTCCCAGTTGCGGATGCCGAGTTCCCACGCGCAGACGAGCGCCATCACTTCACAGTCCCAGAAGTGGTTGGGGCGCTGGTGGGGGTTCTCCCAGATCAGCTTTTCGGGGTTGAACACCTCGGCGCACATTTCCTTGGCGTAGTCGGCGAGGATGCCCCCCATTTCGCCGATGCCCTGTTGAACCGTGTTCGCGTGCAGCCAGAAGGTGCCGGGGTCGCCGGGCGTGACCGAGAGCTTTTCCGCGAGGTCGCCCTTGAAGAACGTGGTGTCCACGCGCCGGAGCAGCACGCCGCCGGGGATTTTGATCTTGGAGCCCTTCGCGTCGGGGAAGAATTCGATGGGCGAGTAGCTCACCGGCGTGGCCATCTTTTGCTCGCCCTTGAAGGGCATGGCCCGGCCTCCCTGCTGCGCGCACCATGCGTAGACCTGTTTTGTGCGCCCGGGCGCGCCCATCGCGTCGATGACGCAGGCGCTGACGCGGTATTCGTTGCCCTCGGCGTCGCGGTAGACGTTGCGCCAGAGGGTCTGGGAGAGGGACTCGAACGTCGGCGCGGTGCCGCACTGGATGAGCCAGCTTTCCTCGGTGTCGCCGGGGGCGAAGGCCCGGATGACGTACCGGAAATACTTGGCCTGCGTGTCCACGCCCGCCACCAGCGCGGCCACGCGGGGCACGCCGTTGAGGGGGGCGGGCACGACACCGCGGGGGCGCATGTCGCACAGGGCGAGGAGGCCGTCTTCCTGCCGCTCGGCGCGGACTTCCTTCCATGGCTCGGCCTTGTACTGGTTCATGAAGTTCTTGAGGTCTTCGAGCCTGTTCGTCTTTTTCCACTTGAGGAAGGCGTGCGCCACTTCGGAGAGGGACACGAAATAGCTGTTCCACGCGGGCAGGTGGAAACCGATTTTGACCGGCCTGTGCTGGTGCAGGTGGGCGAACAGCTCCAGCCCGGACGCTTTCTCCACCCAGAAGCCCTTGCGCACGGCCCGGTCGCGGTCGGCGTCCGACCACTGGCCGCCGCAGTGTTCGCACTGGTACACGGCCAGCCGCCCGGCGAGCACCTTCTCGGGGTCCCGTTCGCCTTCCGGCCAGCGGATCTGGTCGAACCTCATGAGCTGTGCGGCCCCGCAGCAGGGGCAGATGACGTGGTACTCGAAGCGGGCATGGGCTTCCTCGGTATAGGCCGTCCAGACGGGGCCGTCTTCCGTGGTCGGCGTCGAGAGCTTGAAGATGAACTTGCGCTCCTTCCAAGATATGGTGCGCTTTTCGGCAAGGCTTTCCGACGTCGCCTCCTTGCGCGGGTTCTGGTACTTGTCCAGCTCGTCCAGCACGAGGATGCGGATGGGCTTGTTGCCGAGCCGGGAGACGGAACCGGACCAGCCCAGATAGATGGGCATGTGCTTCAAATTGATGCGGATGCTTGAGGCGTCGTCGACGGCTCCGGAGAGGTAGCCGCGGAGGTGCCGGGAGTCCTGCAGCATGGGCAGGATGCGGTCCTTGGCGTTTTCCTTGGCCGTGATTTCGTCCGGGAAGACGACCATAGCCGGGCCGGGCGAGAGGTCGATCATCTGGGCGAGCACGTTGAGCGCGGCCTCCGAGCCGCCTGTCTGCGGCGTCTTGCACAGGATGACCACCTCCACGCCCGGGAAGCGGGCTGCGTCCATGACGCCGACAAGGTAGGGGGTGAAGACGTTCTGCCAGAGGCCGGGCAGGGACGACATGCGCACCATGCGGTAGCGTTCCGCCCACTGGCTGGGCGGCAGCCATTTCTGGCGGCGCATGACTATCCGTTCGGCCTTGGAGAAGGCAAAGCGGTAAGGGGACCCGCCCGCAAGAGCGCGGGCGAGTCCTTTGGGAAGCCATGAAGGGGCCTCCGCCAGCCGGACGCTGACGTCAGCTTTCTTCCTGTTCGGGGTTGAGGGACGGATCGTCAAGGTTGACCTCTATCTCCATCGGCTGGGCGTATTTGTTGCTCAGGCCGTCGATGACGGCCTCCATCTTGGCAAGGAAGCGGTGCGCCTGTTTGGGGTTGCCGTCCACCGTCTCGATGAGGTCCAGCGCCTGCGCTTCGACGGCGGACTTGAGCCCCGAGTTCAGCGTGACCGCCCGGGCAGCCAGTTCCTGTTCGACCATGTCCCGGGGGATGTACTTGCCCTCGGCGACGTCGGCGGCCAGTTCCTTGCGCCGGGCCTCGGCTTCCTTGATGCGGATGTCCGCGTTGTCCTTGCGGCGGACCCGTTCCTCGGCCTCCTGAGCCACCATTTCCGGCGTCTCGGCCATCGGCAGCGTGGTTCCGTACTTGTTGACGTTGCCCACGCTGAACGACAGGTCCGCGTTTCGACGCAGAATACCCTTCCGTATATCTTGATACAGTTTGCTTTTTTTGATTTTCCTGCCGTTTTTGAGCAGGTGTTCGAGTACGTCCGTTGCCGTTTTCAGCGTTTCGCGCTTTTCCGTCGTGCCCATTTGTGCGTCCTCCAGCGATTCCTGACGAGAGCATAAAGGAAAAAGGGCATGGAGTGTCAACGCGGTGCAATCCTTCCACCCGCCCACGTTTTTTGAAGGGGTTTCCATGCGCAACACGTTTGATTGAATGGACAAGCCAACAAGAAAAGGCGTGGGAGGATAACCACACGGAAATGCGAAACTACGCTGGTTCGGTCGAGAAGGTGCCGTTGCCGCGCAAGGCATCGAGGGCGCGTTTGGCAAGCGCCCGGC